>Ga0315288_10002182_pt1 | contig 25342 bp, 30 predicted proteins | sample YL17G11_20_MG_FD_203454 | JGI IMG/M metagenome (GOLD analysis project Ga0315288, IMG submission 203454) | Sediment microbial communities from Yellowstone Lake, YNP, Wyoming, USA - YL17G11_20 | ecosystem: Environmental > Aquatic > Freshwater > Lake > Sediment | place: USA: Wyoming | collected... | reverse complement strand
TTCGCAGTGACAGCGTTACTCGTGATCGGAAACCAAGCTTCCTTCACAATCTCGTTAGGAGGTCGAGTCAGCAACTTCCAGTTCAAAGCCGTAGTGCCAAGCGTGAATGGTCCGTTCGAGGACAGCATCCACACGGTATCCAGGTTAGCGGTTCCCTGAGAGACCGGAACAATCAGAGACGCAATCAGATCTGCGCTCGCATCCATGTCAGTCGCCCGAGTCCAGGCCCCTGCCGCTACAACATAAATTCCGTTGTTGGCAGCAGTAGTCTGACCCGTAACAAGTACCCGGTCTCCCGCAACAACCCCAACTCCATCGATAGTCTGAGGGGCGCTCAACGTGATATTAGTGGTCGAAACCACCACGCAAGAGGTCTTAATCGGAAGAGGGAATCCAGTGACGGTCGTTCCGTACCTCTTGAGGAAATCGCGATCGTTGATCCCGGCGATGGTCAGGTCGGTAGGCCCAGTCGTAGTGCGCAGTGCATGATTGTGGTCGCTACGAGCGAGACTAGTCGCTACGCCCTCAGAGTTTCCGCCTCCAATACCTATAGTCCCCGCAGCCGTGCTGACGTCATGCTTGTGATCGGCTCTGGCGGCATCAGTAGCAACACCTACGGCGGCTGCTGCCTTCGTAACATCTACCGGAGCAGAGGAAGTCAATGCGGCGGCGGAAGCTGCAATTCCGTCCAGCTTGGTCTTGTCAGAAGCAGAAATGAATCCAGCAACTGATGTCGTTGCTATAGCGTGAAGAGTCCCACCTGCTCTGTTACCGTGAGTTGCATCCGTGATGTTTGCAGAGGCATCTAGACCTGCATAGCCACTAGCTGCTCCCTTTTGAGAAGTGAGTTGGTACTGAGTGTGGTCGTTATCGCCTAGACCCGCTAGTGTGCCGTGGTCTACAGAATCCCCGAAAGCCGTTTCTACGGATGGGACCGGATCAGTAGCTATGCGAACATAGCCAGCCGAAGCCATAATATCGTCTAAGTCGGCTAGTAAAGAGTCATCAATCTGTATGTCGGTTAAAATACCGGCAGCTTGACCCACAAAGGTAGCAGACGGTCCAGTTAGGCTACGCAACTGTAAGTCGGAGAAGGGCGCGGTGCGCCTATATCTATAGATGTGTAACGTCATGCGTCAAATTCTGTTGATACTACGATGTCAGAAGGAGAAGAAGCGATACCTGCCGCTTTTGTGACTTGCAACGAGACAAGATCTCCTACAGCTACAGCTGCCGTGTTGACTAGGTCACTACCGTCAGAAGCTGTAGATGCCATGGATACAGTCAAGGCAGAAGCCACTCCGTTGACCAGAAGAGTGTACACAATAGAGTTTCCGTTGCCAGAAGCCGTGTTGTGCCTAACTCTCATCTTACTGAAAGTACCTGCTCTAGTTACGCGAAACTCCGTGATAGTAGTATGAGCAGTGTCGTCTGTGCATCCTGGAGACAAGTAACGAGTAGTAGTGGAGGCAGTCAGGCCTGAATTGCCCCAGAGCTGCATAGATGCAACAGCAGCTGTTGCACTATCTACGTAGAACTTTGGCGTTAGGTCATCTGCGCCAACAGGAGTAGCCCCACGCATAATAGCGTAGGCCGAATCGGCACTGTTTCGTGCCTCCAGCTCTCCCGTCGCCGTGGACTTGAACTGAGCACGGCTCAATCCAAGTTGCCACAGCGCGGAGATTGTACCCCTTATGTTCTCGTATAGTGCCATCTAGAAGAACCTACGATCAGGCGCTAGGATTTGCGTATTCGACTACAATTACGCCCGCTCCTGCGGCGGGTGCTCCGGCTATAGTCACTCTAACGACAAGAGCCGATGCGCCCCATCCCGTATCCTGATTTACAGCATAGGTGTTGGCAGTCTGAGGCAAGTTATCAGTTGTAGCCTGCAGAAGCGCCAAGCTTCCGGCTCTTCCAATAGAAAGAGTCGCACCTCCAGAATATGGAGTCGTGACCTCTATCGAAGCCCGGAGCACCCTGGCGTTTGCAGGAATAGTTGTAACAGAATCCTGAGTGGCAGCGTTTGTGATGGCGTAACGGATAACGTTTCGACCACCCGTAACACCTCCTACGTCGGCTACCTTTACCCATGCGGTAGTACCCGCGTCCCAGAGGTATACGCTATCCGGGTCAAATGTAACCGTTCCTCCGGATAGAGCCGTCTTGACGACTACAGCGCGACCATCCACAGTCGAAACAATGGTCGCGGTGCCTACACCAGATCCATCATCGTAAACAAGCTGGCCAATAGTTCCGTTAGCGCCAGTAGTGCTTACGATTAAGTACTGGGCGGTGCCGGTATTAGCCGGAAGAGGGTTGTTACCATCAAACTGGCCGCTAACAATGATCATCCCGTTGAGAGCATCAACGTAGAATTTAGGCGTAAGGTCGTTGATGCCGATCGGGTTAGCACCTCGCATGATCGCAAACGCGGAGTCCGCCGCGTTTCTTACTTCGAGTTCACCAGTAGACTGGGACTTAATCTGAGCGCGTCCGAGCCCAAACTGGAAAAGTGTCTCGATAGTACCGCGAATTTTCTCGTATAGTGCCATATTACCCTACCTTTTTGCCTTATTGATTGTGTTTTTTGCGTTAGGTGCGACGAACTCGGTATAGAACAAATCCCTGCCCCTGAGTTGACCCAGATGGGTTGATTGTCAGGCGCAGGATCTCAGGTACTGCTATCTCTACTTTTTCACTACCTTGATATGAAGCAGCAACAAGAGGGTCTACTTGACCAGACCCCAACACTAAACCTGGTGAGGCCACTGTACCTAACTGCAGAGTAGATAGCAGAGAGTTGAACGGAGTTTCAATCACCACCGTTTGAATATCAAGAATGTCTGAAGCTAGTAGTCCCACAATAAACAGAGGAGAAGGAGTAGAGAACGTGAAGTGAACAGTCCCTAGTATTTCACCCCCCGTAAGAGGCGCTGGGCCATAGAGTAGAGCCTGAAACATATCAGGCAAGTCAACAGCGTTGAACGTGGACCCAGCGGGGATTCCACCAACAGGGTATCCTGTGGGGACAAAGTTTGTGAAGCTTTGTCCACTCCCTCCTCCCGCATCCTGAACGGTAATGAATTCGGCGTCTAATCCGCCATTAGGCGTCGCGTCGAAGTAGTCAACAAAAAAAGCAATCTTGCCTTGACCTTGGAGACGCATGAGACCAAAGCGCATTTGCTCTATTTGAGCAACGCGCAAGGTGACCGTCTTCTGCTCTTCAGGAGCAAGTTGACCAAAGAAACCAGGGAACGCGATAACGTTCTTGGTTAGGTTTCGTATTTTTAGGTCAGGCATAGAAGGTCTCCCTCGTCAGACCAAACCCAAACGACTGAATAGAGGCAACACGTTTCCTTGACCGTTGTTGACAGTCTGAACTCTGGTTACCAAACTTTGCAGACCAAAGTCGTAAGGTCGTGTAGCAATGGCTCCTACGCTAGATCTACGAAGCATGTTTCTCTTCGTATTCTGTAGTTCTTTGTCCAAGTAGTCCTTCAGACGACCCATGGCATCGGAGTAATATCCAGTGCGGTCTACATCCAAAGTAACAGTCTGACCGCTGAAATTGAAGGCTAGCTCTCCCTCGCTGAGATACTGGGCGTTGAGCCCCCACCAGGCGGAGGCTAGCAACAGAAAGTTATCCATACCATATGTGCCGGGCCAGTTAAGCAACGACCAGTTCGTTATTGGGTTAGCAGAATTCACGTACTCGGTACCGCGTGTCATGTACTCGTACATGTCGGAATCAGAGTAACTCTGCACATGGCCCAGCTTCTTCTGAACCTTGTCGATCAGCATTCTGAGACTTGGCTGCATCCACCAAAATCGCATCTCAGGAACACGGATCTGCTGAACCATTGTGGTCGTTGGAGACACGGCTGTTTGCCTGGTGTTCCAGACGGCCAAATAGCAACCAGAGGCAGTCAATTCAGGGGTATCCGCGTAGTAAACGTAGAGGTTGTCCTGCTGCAGTTCGACTACGCCAGGAGATAGGTCCATGCTGGCGTTGGATTGGTCAATGAGACGAACGCTCACTGAATCCTGACGATGCTTGAACTTAATTAGCACGCGTTCGGTGTTGCCAATGTAAGTCAAATTTGTGTAGGCACGTTCGTCAGTCGAGGCTTCGATGTTGTCGATTACGACAAAATTCGACTGACGCAAAACTTGTCGGCCTCCGTTAGTTACGATGACCCAATCAATCCTCCAAGGGTTGTCGGGCCCCAGCATCTCAGCGTCAGCAGGAACAAACCAGGTGAAGCGCCAGCGGCCAGACCCCGCGTTTGTTGCCACTCCTGTTTGGATAACTTCCTCGGAAGGAGACAGGATTGAGATGGAAGGGTAAGCGAGCGGGTCTATTGGAATCAACGGTGTACTTGTCTCATCCAAAAAAAGCTGTTCGAAAACAACTGGTGTTCCGCGGACAACCTTTTGAGGTGAAATAGCCATAGTCGAGAAGCTCCAGATCGTTATCTTTAGCGTACGGAAGCTCAAATAACCTGGCAAGAAAGCAAGGCTAATCGAGCCCGGAGCAATTCAGTGAGTGCACGAGGACATAGACCTACCGACGACGACCGAGTAACGGCTAACACCGATATTCTAGGAGACCTACCTCAGCGTCACGCTCGCGAAGATTTGATCCCGATCATCGCCCGGAAAAGTCAAAACGCCTCCAACGTCAACCCCGTATACTTTGAGTTCTTTCAGCGCATCAAGACGGGTCGTAGGTGCTCGTGTTTCGCTGTCGAGACCGAACCTGCAGGAATATGCCCTGTGTGTTTTGGAACCGGTATTGTGGGAGGGTACAACAAAAGGGGCACGAAAACAGAGGTTTTCGACGTCACTTACCCAAATGTGTCGTGTGCAAATACATCTCCAGACTACAATCAACCAACTCGGCCAATATTCTGGTCTTTGATCAAGTCTGCTGTGTTTGGGACGATTGATTTCGAAATGTACTTGCGTACCAACATAGGTCAGCTAGACTTGTTTGAGATTAGGGATTTCACTCCCGAAGGCACCGAGATTCAGTACTACGTCAGGTCCCCGTCGGAAACTGATTTCGTTGCCCTTACAGAATCTTCACTCCGAATTCGGCTCGGACAACAGAAGCTACTATTCAGAGTGATCATGAAGAGAAGGTCCCCGGCCTCTCTCCTACCTAAGCTTATTTCCATCAGAATTGCGTACCGACTCATCAAGAACACCGAAATTAGAATAGACATTCCACGTAGGCAAGAAAGCCTTACACTGGAAGAATTCGGTGTGTATCAAAGCTTTAGCAGTCAGACTTTCTGGGCAGACAATACGCTCAAGAACGTCTCTACTGAAGACTGGATGTATAGCACCATAGATGGAACTAGATGGAAAGTGATTGAGGTATCTGACAATAGGCCGCATGGAATTCTCACTTCGTGGGATATTACGGCGCGTCTAGTCCAGAATTTCGAAAGCTATGCCATCGTGCCGCTGGGTAAGGTTGTCAAAGATTTCCTGCCAGAACATGTCAAGAGCATCCAAACGGATCAGGAAACCGACGAATTCCTGCTTAAAAGCAACGCAAATCATCTCAGACGCCCAGGATATAGGGCGGAGACCCCAAGAGCTGACGGACCCCATGTAACTCCTCCCGGGCAGACTGACGTAAGTGAGCCAAAACGAGAGGTATGATCTTGGAAAACAATACAACCAGATACCTTCGGCTTCTAGCTGAGCTGAAGGAGCACAGAGAAAAAGAGACGGAGATCCTCGATAAGATGGATCTTATCTGGCAGGCTATGTCAATGGACGAGAGAGCGTCAGTCAGACAGGCGGATCCAACGTGGCCACCGCCTCCGCCGCCAGCCACCCGAAAGAGGAACAAGAAATGACCATCGAAATTTACCGAGCCGATCCCACGGGCATTCCTCCAGACAACAATCCGGCTACGGCGGTGCCACTTGCTGTTCCCGACCGCGCAGTGATCGTGCTGGGCGTGAAGATGTTCGGGTCTTCCAACACGGGGTTCATCTCTCGTAGCGATCAGCAGAGACGAATCGGGTATAGGTCTAACGGTCGCTTCGGAAGCACATCCAGAAGCGAGCCTTCGCATGGACATACAGTAATAATCTCTTTTGACGGCACAATCCTGGAAGAGGACACCGTCAAAACCATAGATCAGTTTGTGAAAGACCAACTGGCCGATCTGATCTTCAGAAAACTCATCATTGTCACTGCTAACGCAGGTCCTAGATTTACCCCAACTCAAATGAGGACGTACGTATAACTATGGGGTGCCCGCGTGGAGATAGAACTTCGACAGCACCGAGACGGATCTTACGTTCTAGAAGTTCGTGCAGCAACTGGCACGCAGGAAATCGATGTCTCTGGAGTCATCCGAGAGATTTTTCTTGACAAGCTTCGAGAACTACAGGCCAGGGTGCGCCTGGAGGAAAAGTACAGAAATTGGGTCGTTGACACCGCACAACAAAATCAATCTACACTAGCTTCTGCGTTGACGAGATACTCGGCCGTAGTAGAGCGATTAAACCAAACTAATGAATCCATACTTACAGTAGTAGACTCATGGCGAAAGCAAAAAGACCTAATACTTCCAATGAAGAGAGTAACGGACCTGATCTCTCAAAATCAGCACTTCGTAAAAAACGATCCTCTGTTGAGGATGATCGAAGAGCTGAAGAAGGAAGAAAAGTAAGCTCGGTCCTGGCGATGGACCCAGGCAAAGTCAACTTTGCCTGGGTCTATTGGTTGAATGGTGTCAGGGAACACGGATGGGTCACTCCTATTAAGGATGTGAACAACGACGCGGAGTTCCTGAACTGCATTGTCGAGTTACTGACCAAGTTCCGTCCTGACTACGTGGTCTTGGAACGGTTCATGGTTCGCAACAGAGGCCAGTCTATACACGCCGAAAGCATCAATCAAATGATTGGTCGCATCTGCGCGCTGAGCCGCACACACCACGGTGTGGATACAATCCAGCTTACGGCTTCACAGTGGAAGACGTGGTGGCTCAAACAGAAGAAGCAGAACTGGGAAGACGTGTACTCAGAGTTAGATAGTGTTCACCAGAGAGATGCCGCCGGTATCGCCCACTACACCAATGAAGTGTGGGTCCCAGCACACTGTGTGAGGTAAAAATGAAGACAGAGTTACATGGTAGAATTCTAAGTGTAGTTGCTACTTTGCGTGAAGCAAGGAAGCATGACCCAAGCTTGAAGGGTCTTCCCAAATTCCTGAAGAGGAAAATATCTGAGCACTTCCCGGACGCAATAGTAAAGGAAAGCGGGGCAAGTGGGGATATAACCAACCAGGTAACTTTTGATCTTAGCAAGGAAGAAAAGACGTTGTCTTTGACCTTCGATAATTTCAAACACCCAGAGTCTTTAAAGCCGGAGATTATGGAGTTGTCTGTAGACGTGGAATATGAACTTCTAAGGTTGTACGTAGAATATCACAGGTCTATCAAACGTACGGGAGATGTGTGGACCCTGAAGTACAAGTGGGATTAGATTTTATAGGTCTTTCGGCATCAAACTCTTGGCCATAGGACCGTTCCACAGGTCGGAACGTGCCCATACCGCTTTGCGAGTCTTGTCATAACGGTTTGACCCATCGCCCGGTGAATCAAGCCAGTTGCCATACTGCTTCTTGCCTAGACCTCGAATGAGAGCAGTAGCAAAGCCAGCTGGAGTCAGCTTGTCAAGTCGGCCGAGAATAGGTGAAAGAACTGCTTTCGCAGCCCCAGGCGCATTGACGCTGAACGAGTGGTACACGCACATAGCCAACTCAACTTCGACAGGCAGCAAGTCTACTGGAAGACTAATTATCGAGTCCCCAGGGTGCTTTACCAGAAAGGTGGCAACCCCGCCAGTCGAAAACTTCCGGTAGACGGCAAGCTCATCGCCCTTATTCCCGTCGGCCAGCCAAGACGCAGCGTAGTCAGATTGAGCTGCGTAGGTTCCTGGTGCAGAAAAAAGAGTGAAGAACCGCTCTGCCCATACCCGTGCTCGATTTGAATCGGGTCCGGTTTTGAGAACGGCGCCCTTGGCAGAACCGCTTAGCTCTAGACGGATCGTCTCGCCGGAGACCAGGGCTCCGGTCGCTGTGAGGCGCAGCTTACCGTCTGCGGAGATGGTCCATCCAAGTCTCTTGAACTCAGCATCAATGGGTGCGAATTCAGCTTTAGCTCGTACGGATATCTCTCTAAGTAGAGCGAAGAAAGTCCCCTGAGATAGATCCTTAGGGGACACGGCAATGTTGTGAAGGATTCCTCCACTCATCGCGCATCCGTCGTACCCCTGCACGGTTCCCCAAGAGCCTGCTTCTAGCTGCCCCGAGAGATATACAGCACGATCAATGTGGAGGCCCGAGTTGACTGGTTGGTCTATCTTCGGGCCTCCCGTAGTGACGTACCCAGAATATGACTTGTATGAGACCCAGCGTGTATTAGGCATGTGTGCCTTTTACAGCAAGCCATCCCAGATCCCTCGGATGTAATCTTTGTACCGGATCTGGTGGTTAGACCTATGGTCAGTGACCTGTCCGTCCTGGGCTCGAATAGTCCTGATTTTGTCACCCCTCATGCCAGAGCCAACCTGACTCCGGCGGGAGTTGGCGCGCTCTTCGGTTGCAGCCTTTTGGCGCGACTCAAAAATACGAGCCCGCAGGACTCGCATTGCCGTCTCTCGGTTCATGCTCTGGGAGCGTTCGTTCTCGACCCGCACTCGAATCCCAGTCGGTAGGTGCGTCATCTGAACGGCAGTTTCCGTTACGTTCCGATGCTGGCCTCCTGCACCCGACCCTCGACAAGTCTGCCACTCGATGTCCTTAGGGTCGATACGTAGGTCGTGCTCCTTAGGCTCCTCCAGCACAGCCACAGTAACAGTAGAGGTCTGCACCCGACCTCGCTTGTCGTTGGGTGGCACACGCTGAAATCTGTGTCCTCCAGACTCCTGGGCAAAAGCAGCTTTAGCTCCCTTTCCGCTCACCTGGAACGAGAGGAACCCAGATCTTTTGTCTATGAGGAAGCAGTCAAAGACACTCCAGACGCTCCATGAGTCGGACGTAGATTGAGAACTGTTCTAGGACAAGTGCTTTCGCATCGTCGCCCCCCTCACCGGCCCTAATTTCTACGATCACACTTTCCATGACTCACTCCTCAATTCAGAAACTGACTTATGCAAGCGGCTCGGATACCTGGGTCCATACCAGGTAACTTGAACAACATCAAGCCGCGAGAAGAGCCCTTGTAATTAGCTGTTAGCTGAACAAGGCGTTTTCGGTACGATTCTTCGAGCTGAAATTCCTCAGGGACCAATATTGCCCCCTTGTAATCAGGGCTGGCGATCCACCTGGCTAACTGCTCTGCGTACTCATCGCTATGGACATCTTTACAGGTCACGTACTGGTTGTGAGAACAAGTCGGAATGGTTTCTCCATTCCGGCCCCCACAGCACAAGCAGATGAAGTCATAGTGTACCGAAGACACAGGACCCCACATAAAGGCAAAAGAACGAAAGACTATTTGAGATTGAGGCTGTGCGAGCCGCTTTCCAGTTCGAATCGCGTCAGCTAATCAGGAGCGTCGGGTTTGTCTCTTCATTGAGCAGATGAATCTGGCGTTTCCACTTTTCGATCAGAACGTAAGACGTCAGACAGACTGGAAATAAAAGTCGTGAGGATTGAAGGGGGCTCCGCGGCATTCACGGGCGTACCACTGTTCGTTAGTAACCCCTTCTTTAGCAACGAGGACACTAAATTGCGCACACGAGGTGTGACAGCTCTCTTGTTCACCTCGCTACGAACGCTTTCCCGGAACACTGAGTTGGCGAGGCTAGCCTCTGCGACGGAGTCCGCGCGAATTGCGTCGAACGTCCACACAAAACGGTGACCGCCAAAAAACTTGTGACCAGCGAGTGAGATTGTAACGCCTTTCTCAGGCGCAGTAACTATTTCTATAGACATCAATGGCCTCCGGTGGGGTAGAACTTACATGAATTAGATAATGTCTTTCTCCGGGAGACTAACTTTCGTACAAAAGAGCCAAAAGAAAAGGGCCCGCCGGAGGTTGTCCAGCGAGCCCTTTGGGGAAAAGAGGAGGTTCAGATAGCGTCGGCGGCCGTAGCAGCGTCATCTGCTACCGGAGCGTCTGGCGTGACGCCAGTGTCGTCAGAGGCAGGTGCGTCAGCGGATGCCATGCCAGAGTCCGTCGAAGAACCAGAGTCCTCCATAGACGGGGCATCTGCGGTCACCGCCGCGTCCGCAGCCACAGCGGCATCAACGGCAACGGGGGCTGGGTTACAGGCAACAAGCACAAGGGCAATAAGGGGAAATAGCGACTTCATTTTACTCTACTCTCGGTTTAGGTTCGTGTTAGTTTTTGGGGAAAAGGCTCTCCCAGGAGACACAAATACGGTACTAAGCTAAGACAGCTAACTCAAGTCACAAAGTAGACTAGGTCCTGCCGCGTAGGCCCGGGAGGTGGCTCTGCCTTGTGCCTGGAAGACTTTTCCATGGTGAAGGCCTTCTCGATCACGAGAGCCTGACGTGGGGTGAAGTAGTTGTTTTCTGCTAGAAACTTAGCTTGAGTTTCGTAATACCCTCGGGTTCCCAGAATGTCGGCCGCGTTATTCAACCTAGTAACCCACTCAATCTCATCGTAGGTGACGCCGAGTTCTTTCTCGTCCGTCTGCTCTGCCCCACCCCATAGATCAGCGGTAGGTACTGCAGAAACGACGCTGTCAGGAATTCCAAGGTACAGCGCAAGCTGTCGAACCTCGGTTTTGTGGAGACCAACGATAACGTTGTTGTCCACGCACCCGTCACCCCGCTTCTGGTAGTATCGGAAGATCTCGTCTTCGTCTCTATTTCCGGTGCCGTAGATAAGAGCGTTGTGCATCTTCGCCACATAATCCAGCACCGGAGCACGGAGGCAGGAGCGAAGCGAGCCCTCCACGAGCCTGCGGTCCAACGGTTCCCCAGGAACCGCCTGCTTGATGCTGTCGAAGGCAGTCTCCAGGGGCACCAAGATGCCGTAGGAGTCGTAGCCCAACGCCGCCTGCCCCAGCATGACTGCCTTGGCCTGAGACAGGCTGTCGGGTCGGCTGTGGCAGGGCATCATGACGCCGATGGTCTTGGGAAATGCGCGGCAGCACAGCGCGAAAACGACAGCGCTGTCTACACCACCGCTCATGCCTACACAACCGTTTTTCGTCCCTGACTCCTTGGCTTTATCCTGTAACCAAGAAACCAAGAACTTTGTCAGACCTTCTAAATTTGAGATCATACTGAGACTTCTCCTTGCGGCCTACTATCGGCAGGGTTCAAGTTGTGCCTACGACAGATTGATTCCATCCAATCAGGTCGAAGCTATGCGTGGGTTGGCTAAGTGTAAAACCATTTCCGCCGCCAGTCGTCCACGTAGGTTCCCAAGTCGGGTACACGTTGGGGTATACGGACGGGTAAACTACCGGCGGCGGATAAACCGGGTACGGGTAGATGAAGACGGTAGGTGCCGACACCGATAAAGGCGCAGCCAAAACTGGAACTACAACAGGCTTGGCGGCAACGGACTTGAGCTTGAAATCAACCCCGGCTTCTGTGAGTGCTTTGAGCGCTTTGACCAAGTTCTCCTGGTCAAGCTCAATTTCTAGGGATAGCTCTTCCACTTCGTTCACTTCAGAAATCGAGTTCGTCATTTGTTTCCTCTTCCTCTTCTTCGTCATCAGGGTCTACTACCGGGACTTCGGACTCGGACACGTCTTCGTCCAAAAATTCTTCACTCAGGTACTTTACCAACCCACGGAGCAGGGGGAGAAGCGTCTCACCCCGATTGTCCTCGGCCCAGTCTGCATCTTGCTCTAGTTCCAGAATCCTAGAGGCCTGGAAACTGATCAAGGCTCGAAGGTCAGCTTCGTTCTGGTCTGCTAGTTCAACTATTGAGTTATTCAGTTTCTTCGTTCGAGCCATGTGGCGCGGTCTCCTTGTGGGCGGTTCACCCATAGACTACACTCACAACCAATCAAGTCGAAGTCCGTACCCCGGGGCGGGGACTGCAGAGAGGCTGGTAGCAGTGAGAGCGAAGAGCGGATCAACTTCTGAGTTCCCCCGCAACCCCGTTAGTAGTCAGAGAGTAGCAGGGAGAGGGATCAAAAGGATCGTGGTTCGTGTCTAGTAACTGTTAAATAGACTCTACTTGTACCCTGGGGCCTACGGCCCAACCAGTAGCGAGTAACGAGACTAATGGTTTACAGTTCTAGTTCCTACTTACTCACACTAGAGTAGTAAAATCGTACAACTACTTGGAACTACAAAGTTTTTAGGCAGAAACTGATGTCAAAATCTCAAGAAACTGGGCTCCTCATGACCAAGGCAAGCGAAACCGGCACCAAAAAGCACCTGAGACTGGTGCAGAATGCAGAGAGCGCTATACGCTGCCAAATCCACGGAGAACCAATTTTGTTGGATTGCCGTCTTTCAGACTGCGTTTTTCACACTTCCTACCCTGGGGTGAATAACTGCATTTTGGTGTACATGGCGAGGCAGGACCTGGAGGCGCTGAAGCCGATCGATATTGGTATGTTGAAGGGAATCCCGGCCAACAGGGTGGCCCGAGACCTGGCCAAGGCCACTACCTCGATGCGTAACGGAACTCTCCGGGTCTCCAACCACACGGATATTGAGCCCAAGTTCACAACTATCCCAGACCTTGACGTATGCTACGCCTGTGAGGCCCCCATCTTAGGGCGAGTCAAGAAAACTGGAATTGAGATACGCCTCACACGTAGGAAAGCCAAAATTTGGTACTGTTCACAGGAATGCGCTGACGCCCACCCGCCTCAGTTTGTGGCAGCTGAAATGGAGTGCCGGACTGACATCCGTACTATCACAGAATGGGCTGTAAAGCGATATTCTACACTAGGAGGTCTAGAACAGGCTCTAGGAATGAATCGACAACTCCTGGGAGAAACCCTGAAGAATCTCTTAGGCCTGGACGCGGAAGAGATTTATTCGACCACGCAAAGAGTCAAAACCAGAAGCAAGGCCCTGGTCCGTCGAACCGGTTCTCGGCCGGAGTGGCTGGCCCAGTTTGCAGAGGTAATGGCGCCGATGGTTATGGATATGGAGGCCAAGTACGGGGAGTCTTCCGTGGATCTGTCGGAGATTTCCGAAGAGGTCCAGCAGGTTATTGATAACATCTGAGTTTAGACGACCGCCCTAAGTGCTTATCTAGATTCGCATTGGTACCAACGGGCTACTCGCCCATTTTCGGAGAGACAAAAAATGCGTGATAGCATCAACAACAAGCTGCTCGATCGTCTTGGCGAGAAGGTAGCAGAGAAGAACCTTCCCCCACGGTCTGATATGCAGATCGTTGACATGCGAGAGATTGATCCTCTTAAGTGCAACGTTCTCATTGCGTTTGAGCGTCAGGTTGGGACCCCTCCCACCCTAAGTCAGCTTGAGCGCTTTGTGGCGGCAACCTTCCACAACAAGGTTATCGCACAGACAGAGACTGCCGCACTTCATGAGGCCGACGACGCTCTCAGCGTATGTCTGACCATGAACGTCGATACTCGCCCTGTTACAGACGCCACAGTAATGCGTCGTGTTGCAGGGAATGGGTACTTCGATGAGTCCACCGGCCACATCTGGCAGGTCGTAGACAACGGCGTCGCTAAGCATCTTATTCGCCGCACAGACGAGAATATTGCTGAAATCGTCCAGGCCCGTATGGAGCGCGCCAGTCGCAAGCACGCGACGTTTGCCCGTGTACGGCAGGCGGCTCCGATGCTCACAGTCGGGGACACCGTTCGTTTCTATGACGGCACGATGCCCATGGTTGGCAAGATTTCGTCTATTGCAGACGATTCGGTCAGCATCACGGCAAATGGCAAGGGCTTTAGCGTTCCACGCGAGTCTGTGTTCAACGTGGTAGAGCGGTCTGAAGCCGCTGTTTCCCAGGATAAGTCCAGCCTGGAAGACTATTTCGCTCGTGCCTTCGGCAACAGCGACTACGCCGCAAAGCTCACCCGCAAGTTGAATCGCCAGGAAGACGGAATGGGCGAGGACACGGGCTGGAGCGGGACCACTGGCGGGAAGTGAACTCGCAGCCGGAACGGCTTCGACTGTTAGCCGATAGGTTGACAGACCAGACTAAGCGCAAGAAACGGCGCCCACCTGGAACCAATTTGTTGGACGAGGACATTTCGGTAAGCCCGCATGAATTCCCAGGAATTCTTACTCAAACCATGGGAGGCCCGGAGCGGAAAAAAGAGTTCCGCCAGGCGCCTATGATCGAGGGACCCAGGGGAATTGCGAGTAGCGAAGACACTACAAGGAATACTACAAGGAATAGCAGCATGAAGACTTCCACCAAATCCCGAATTGTTCGGGTAGCCCGGCTTCTGCGCATCTTTAAGAAAGTAGCTGCGGGGTTGGACCTAAGGGAACTGGCGGCCAAGGTTGCCAAGATCAATGCGGCCATCCAATCAGGCAAGCTTCCGCCTGAGAAAATGCAGCAAGCAGCCCAGATGCTGGCGCAACTGACCATGCAAATGGCTCAGGCCGTGTCAAAGGCGCAGGGGCAGAGAGCGGCCAGCCCACAGCGTCGTGTAGCAGGTACGTTCAATGATTTCCCTGAACTCGGGGAAGCACATTCTAAGATACGTCAAATACTGCTGTCACAGGGCGCCGAAGTTCAGATGGATCTGAAACCAAAGGGGGAACTACTATACGTAATGAAGCTCCCCACGCAGCTTGAAGGCATGAAAAAGCAAAACACGCTTACAAATCAGATGATCATCGATTGGATGAGTCAAATGAAGCCCCAGCTTCAGCAGTTGGCAGGGCCAGAGGTTAACCTCGAATTCCATAATAAAAGCGGTACTCCCGTGGTTACTCTCGTGCCGAAGCGGGCCTTAAATCAGTAATTTGCTATGACCAACCCGTCCAACCCCTTCAAGCACCTTGCGACGGAATATCGTGAGATGATTGAAACTGCCTACAGGGCAGGTAAAACCCCAGAACAGATTGGGGTTCAGTTAGGGCTGGACTATGACGACGTAAGCTACTACCTGGAGCACTTTCTGGTAGCTCCCCGTTCCCATTTCGAGCGCCTCCAAGAAATCGTTGACGACCTAGAGGACCAATGCACCAAGACTAAGGTCGAAATCGATGGTGGATCTAATTCTGCCATGATGCTTCAAAGCTATCAGAAGCTCATGTCGGAATATCGTGTGGCGCTAGCGGAACTGATGGCTATTCAGCGGCCCCAGGAAGCAGTAGACGATCTCGTCAACAAGGTTTTCAACCCCTTTGTTACCGAATTAGTTAGGGCCTGCGCTGAAGAGACTCACAAACTACAATCAGAACTCCTAAAGCTAGAAATACCCAGCAGAGATGCAAAAGGCATTTCGGTAGACGTCTTTCGTCGTCTGGGAGAGCGCGTACAGAATCTGTTGCCCACTACCCGAGAAGGCTTAGACAAGCATTTCGGAGTCAATAAAAAAGAGCGCAACGCTCGAATCGCTGACGCAGACGAGGCGAAAGAAGAGCGCGAGAAGACCACACTCCAATGAACTACTCCATCCTCAATCCTGAACTTCGTCGCAGACTGATTCGTACGGCCCGAATTGTAGATCGCGCTGACCGTTGGTCTCGTCTCGCGTTCATGGAAACGGACGAGGCAGAACGCCTTCTGCGGGAGCATGAAGAGGAAGAAGAAGCAAATCGAGTTTCGGAGCCAGAGCCGAACGACAAAAAGTCGTGTAGCACCCCAGGGTCTTCCGCACGCAAAAGTCCCTTTGCAGTAACCGCAGACGCTCCCCAGGATACCAGCAAGGCGTACGCGCCTGAGGTGGAAGACGACCTGGACGGTGAACTCGATGACGACGATATGCTAGCGGAAACCGTACGTACTGACGAGGCCAACGGCACGCATCCCCTTAGTCAGGACGATGGAACATACCCAGTCGGACCCCGCAGCGAAAAGAATAAATCCAGGTATCAGGTGCAGCCGGGACATGGACAGGGACTAAGTGACCTGCTGAGAAGCACAGCTTCGGTGCGAGCGCTGCGCGGAATCGCGAAGCTGTTGAATGAGTAATGATCCTCGGTTTAGCGAAGAGAACGGGCATCTTCTAGACCTTCAAAGCCTTGTTGACCGAGTAATCAGCACAGGCCTGGATCCCTCTGTATTTGATGTGGATTTGGACGTTACGTTCGCCAAGAACGTAATCGATTTTGCCATGAATCCCGAGTTCATGAACATGAACTCCCTGTGGGCCAAGCAGGCAGAACAGGCAGTGCGTCTGTTCTGCGAATACTGCCCAGACTGCAGTGACAAGGATTTTTTGGACAACGTGCCAGTGGACGCAGCCATTGGAACCTTCAGGTCTAAAGTAGTCCTGCTAAATCACGGCATCTGCCCAGATTGCAACAAGAATAAGCACGACCTGTTTGAAAAGCTTCCTTGGGAACTAGTGAGCTGCCTGGGTCAGCGAGCAGGTAAGACTGCTCTCACCGGGGGTGTGCTTGCTCCCTATTACGTGCATAAGTTCCTGGAGCTGCCAAATCCAGCCCGGTTCTATGGCCTCATGGCAAACTCTTTCTTTGAGGTCACTTTCGTTGCTGTCACAGCAGGCCAGATCAAAAGAACCCTGTGGACAGCTTTCAAAGAGGCTATCAGTCAAAGCCCCTGGTTCACCGATTACATTGCGAAGCTGAAACAGAAAGAAAAGGATAAGGGCTTCGACAAGGGCACGCTTGTCAAGGTCATGGATTCCTACATCTGGTTTGGCAACAAGCAGGTTGGCTGTAGTTACGCAGCAGCGGACATGAAGTCTCTGCGTGGATCTACACGCATCTTCTGTGGCATCGATGAGCTTGGCTGGTTCAACGCCAACAAAGAAGCTGTGCGCGCCAACGCGGACGAGACCTACGCAGCTTTGTCAAACTCTTTGCGCACAGTCAGGTCCTCTAGTGATCGATTGTGGAAAGAGGGAGAGTACAAGACTCTGCCTGGGATCATGGCGAACATTAGCTCGCCCAGTTCCCAGTACGACAAGATGATGGCCCTGTTGAAAGAGGGCGAGAGGGATAAGCGTAAGGTCTGTTTCCACATGAGTTCATGGGAAGCCAGCCCTCTAATCACTCGTGAAAGCCTGGAGACCGAAGAGCAAAATAATCCTGTAAAGTTTTGGCGCGACTTTGGTGCAGTTCCGCCGCTTGCGGACAGCCCTTTTATCGAGTCAGCTCGTGCTATCGCAGACATGCAGACTCCGGTTAGTCCGCTGATCAACTGGCGTGTCAAATTCATCAAGGACAAGATTGACCCTGAACGTAGTCGCTATGTTTCAGCCGAGTTGATGGGGCTGGTTAGCGATAGCAGAGCCCGCATGGTTCCACGTTGTATTTGTGTGGACTGCGGCGAAACTCAGAACTCATTTTGCATTGGTATCTATCACTTAGAGCCCTCCTCCGCCGGAGAAGAGGGCAATAAATTCACGATGATTACCGATGCGATCATAGAGGCAAAGCCGGAGAAAATCCTGGAGACAGGTGAGATTATCCCGGTTCATTTCCCTTCTATGTTCGGAATTGTGAAAACCCTGTGCGACAAAAACAAGGGTCTCAACATCCGCGCAGTTCTCTACGATCGGTGGCAATCTACCGGGCAAATCCAAGAGCTGCGTGACATGAAAGTAAAGGCGGAAAAATACTCCCCCAGGGAGCAGGACTTCAAAAATCTCAGGGGTCTGGTGTACGGCGGAAATCTCAAGATGCCACGCTGGGAGCATCCAGAGCTAACGGACCTGGATATCACGAACATTGAACAGATTCGAAAGGCGCCCTACACTCATATGGCTGTGCAGTTTGCCACGGTTCGTGAAGTGGGAAAGAAAATCATCAAGCCCGAAGCAGGAGATGACGATCTGTTCCGCACAGCTGTTCTGGCCTCATACTACCTGTCTGAGCACCAGAAGGATTTCCTTACGAAGGTTATAGGAACAGGCACGGATTCAAAGACTCACATGGGGTCGGTAGGCCTTAAATCTTCAAGTCTGGGTAGTTACAGAGGCTCTAGAGCCCGTACAAGCATCGGTTCGGTACGAGGAAAAACTGCGTTCTACGGCCGAAGGTAAAAGGAAAACATATGGGAACCCCTGTAGAAAAGTTTATTCGAGACGCCCACAAGCGCTTCAATGTAAAGTACGCACTAACGACAGACAGGCTTCGTGCAATTCGCACAAAGCTGAAACTGGCCGATATTCAGGGCGAAGTGCAGGATTCTGACACCTCTCTTGCTTTGGACATCGTCCTTGCGGACTACGGAATGGGATCGGCTACCATGCGAACGGCCAACTCTAGGGCCCTCCTAGATGAGGTTCTCGATAAAGCATCGCCGCCCTTTACGGACAAGGAAAAAGCAAAGATTGAGAAATTCATCGTCACCAAGATCAACGGAGCAGGGAAGATTCAAGAGCTAAACTACGCAACACATCTGCTATTTTCCCTTCTTGAGAAGAGGGGAGTTCCGAAGGACACCTTTGTGCGTCTGCACGAGCAGCTAATGAAAGACATGAATGCAGGAGAAAGCCTCAGAAATATTAAAATGAACATCTCAGGTTCAACTCGAACGGCCACTGCCACAAGCCCCATGGGTAAAGAGGCTCACCCTGGAATTCGTAACGCTGGTATGTGCCCGCGGTGCAGCCACAGTATGCAATTTGCAAAGCTAGCTGACTCAGAGGAAACTCGTTACTGCACCAATTGCCACGTCTGTGAACTGGTGTAACTGAGGAGTTGCAATGAGCCCCGAAGTCAAAAAGCTAGCCACCGACCTCTGGCACGCCGGATGTAAAAAAGAAGCCCGTGCTCTTTTGCGTCTGGCTCGCGGGGTAAGCGCGGATGAACGCGATTTGCAATTTCGAATCTTCAACCAGATTCTAGACGGACTTGGTATGGGTGAGACTAACCTCACCGTGGACCAGAAGTCAGGTCTGGCTTCGTTTGACGTTTCTGACATGAGCATTGTGCAATTCCCTAAGTTCCTGGAAAGGCTAATGCGGAATCTTCAGACTTCTGGGACTCGTAAGTACAAGCTGGATCACATTGATCGCAAGGACCCCATGAGGGTCTACATCAAGCTGCTATGAGCATCGAGGGCAATAACGGAAACCCTACACCCTACCGGCCCCTGTTTCTGGGGCCGGATGAGAAAGGTGTAACAAACGACGGGGTTCAGTCCGTAAACGAGCCTCAGCAATTTCGCGACGTCAAGTTAGAGCCGGGTTCATTCCTCGCCTACGAAGCCAAAATTGACGACCTACGGCTTATGGTTCCATATCTCTTTGAGCTGAAGAAGCACTTAGGAGATACAGCGTACATTCTTCAGTTTAGGTCCCAGTTCTCTTTGGACTCTGTTCCTGACGAATTTCGTCATAAGGAGTCATCTCTGCTTTGGAGGGTCAAGTTTGACGAGGTTTTGTGCTACGTGACCGACTCTGACCGCAGTACATTTTACTTTCCGTCGCGAGAAAGCGCGGTTGCCTTCGTGAAAAAGCTAAGTGGCGCGGAACCCGGCCCGGCTTTAGAAGACGTGACTGAGCAGCGCAACAACCTTAGAAAGTTACTCTGGTAATGACCTCCATTAAGTTCAATTTTCAGCGTATGAGAACGGCCAGTCTACGCAAAAGAGCCTTAGGCCCCGGAAGCGGCTTTGGTGGCTTTGGCTCTGGTGGTTCGGGTGGCACGGGACCCGGTTCCGGTGGTGGCGCCTTTGGCGGCTACGGGAACAACGGCGGACGTAATACCCAAAACCGGTTCAACCCTGTCTACGACGACCTGTCTGAAGGCTCGATTATCGAGCAGTTCATGCCGGTTGACCCCAGGAGGTTGAACCGGATTTGGCGTCGAATCAAGTTGCAAGACCCCGTCGCTGGTCCAGCTATCGACCTATACAGCGAGCTACCCTGGTCTGACTTCCAGCTTATTGGAATTGAGGACCGCGCTATCGCTCAGGTGTATACCGATGCGTTGAACGCGATCAATCTTACGGCGCACATGCCGGAGATCTCTGCTGAGTTCCTCTCGATGGGTAAGGTCATCGGTCATTTGCTCATGAACGAGAGCAAAGGCATCTGGGAGCGGATGATTATCCATGACCCAGATTGGATCCGTGTTACTCCCATTCCAATCCCTGGCTTCCAGCCCAAGCTAGACATCATCCCTACCCCTGACATGCGCGGTTGGGCCCATTCTCAAGACGATCGAGATGTCGAGGCCCAGAAAGAAATCGAAGAACTCGTAGGAATGATCAGGAATGGCCAGGACATTCCTCTTCCGACCGAAAATACGTTCTACATTCCCCGTAGGACAGCCCCGTACGACGTGATTGGTGCCAGCGCCTACACACGCATTATCATGTTCGTAGCTTACGAGAAAGCCCTGGTAAACGCGACTATTGCGGCGTCCCGTCGTCGCGCCTCCAGGATCAGACATATCACTGCAGGCCTTGATGACGTTTGGGAGCCGTCCAAAGAAGAGTTGGACGATATCTCATCCTTGTTCATGCAAGCGGATGAAGACCCTGTTGGTGCCATCGTAGTTACGAGAACCGGTGTAACGGCCAACGAAGTAGGAGGTTCTTCTCCTCAGGATATCGTCAAGATTTCGGATGAATGGCAATTTCTTTTGAGCGGAAAGCTCAACGCTCTTGGAGTCAGTGAAGCCTTTTTGACTGGAGAAGCTACTTACAACACCCTTGAACAACTGATGTCAGTATTCTTGGAGAAGGTGAAGGCCCACCGTAAGTTCTTCGAGCACGCCCTAATCTTTGACAAGCTTTTGAAGCCTCTGGCAAAGCGGCATGGCTTTGTGCACCGCAAAAAGGCCGAACTGGATCACAGGGTTCGAATTGCGCGTGGTGAGGACGACGATAAGCGTTACATCCTCCCCACCATCGCGTGGGAAAAGTCTCTTCGCCCTGTAGCTGACCGCGATTACCTGGAAATCCTGCAGATGATGGAGGAAAAGGGTATTCCTGTTACCAAGCGCACGTGGACCAGCGCGGCCGGTTTCGACCTAGATTCCGAAATGGAACAGTTTGGGGACGACCTCGAATCTACTAGACAGCTAGCTGCCCAAAAGAAAAAGCTGACCGCAATTTCCCCGGAGTCCGCAGGAGGCGGAGCAGGAGGGGGTCTAGGCGGGGGCATGGACATGGGCGGTTCGTTGGGCGGGGACCTCGGTGGCCTCGGCGGAGATATGGGCGGCCTAGGGGGCGGCGCTGGAGGTGGTATGGACCTCGGTGGCCTCGGCGGTGGACCCGCTGGTGGTGCGCCTGGGGCCGGAGGTGGTGGAGCAGGAGCAGGGGCTGCGGGTGGCGGTGGTGCCCTGGAACTGCCGCAGATTGGGGCTTCCGTACGCACCGCGGCGTCCAAGCATCTCACCGAAGACCGTCAAATATTGGACCGGCTTCGTAGCCTCCCCATCTGGGCTTCTAAGCAAGAGTTTCTTGGGCTGACCCAGGACCATGCAGAGCTATGCACTCGTCGTCTATTGGATGACCTGGGTCAAAGACTGACTAAAAACCTCACCAAGGGCGAGACTCGAACTGTCCTGAGCACCGGAAACAATAGACGCGACCAGGTCTTACGCTATCTATTGACGAGAATCGGAGTTCTGAAGAATGCCGATATCACTCGTGATGTAGCGATGGACATTTCAAAGCAGCTTCAAATTCGGCTACACAACAATCCTCAGGCATTGCGTGTCGAGTTGCGCGCTGTCACCGCCTGTGTCCAGGCTGGTAGCATTCACGATGCAATGGTAGACGCTCCTGAGATTCATGCGGCCCGGAAGAGTAAATTCCGTGACGCGAGTATACCTGAGATGACGAGCGATCTGCAACAGGTTGTGAAGTCAGAAAACCGCCACGTCAAAAGCAATCAACTTCTGACAGGGTTTGTAGCGGACAAGAAGATTCTGGACGAGGATTGAATAATGCTCAAACTAGGCGACGCATCTTTTGACACTAGGGTCTTTGAGGGGAGATCTTGTCAGACCTCCAGGGATTCTTCGGGCAAACTTAGAGTTGCCTCTGAGAACATCCTCAACAAGACTAAGGACCTGGACGTCTCTTGGCTGCCTATGGCGGCCGAGCAGTACCAAATTTCTGCTGACATTCGGGACTACATCATCAATGAGATTCCTATTGTCACGGTCGGGTGTCCCAACAGGAACCTGGATGAGTTCCCTTACGATGAGGTGACCTCCTTCAACCCGGAGTTGGGACGTCTCGTCTATCAGACGTTTATCGGCAAGCCCACGCACATGGATCATGATAACCGGGATCCACGGCGAGCCAAGGGCGTTCATTTCGACTCGTCCATTCAGAAGACTGCCGACGGCAGATACAAGATTGTCGTACTGGCAGGCTGGGATCGCACCAAAGATCGAGACCTAGCCAATTCCATTCTTCGTCGGGATCGTACCGGATTCTCCATGGGTGCGCTTGTAAGCTTTACGCAGTGCAGCTATCCCGGCTGTGACGCTACTTCTCCAAATGGCAAGATTGCCTGTCGTCATCAGGAATACGGGAGAGGCAAGGGTCGAATCCTAGAGGGCCATCTCATTTATGAACGGTGCTATCGAGTAAATTTCATTGAGACATCCTCGGTGGCAGATCCGGCCGACCATACGGCTCACGATCGCTGGGTTAAGCCCTGGGTTGGATGATTTCGTGGATTTCGTCGAAATCGAAGCTACGTCTGAGCACCCGTCCTACGACAGGGTTACCCTGTTGAAGGCTATCGGTAAGGCTTTTGCCCGAGACTTGGAGGGTATGGAGCTGCCTCCTACTTCTTACGGAGCACTCAAGTCTCTGCAGTTAGTCACTCTTCCGCTGGCTCAGAAGCTTCAATCTCAACCCCATTTATCCGCAAAGAGCATTCTCACCTTGCGTAAGATGTTGAACCTTCCTAAGGTTACGGAAGGCGACGTACAAGAGATTGTGAAGTTGATAGGGTCTAGGCGCAGCACTTCGCAGCAGCCGATTCCTAGATATAAAGCTCCGGCGTCGCCGAAATTACTCGATGACACACTTCCTCAGCGCTCCATGAGCGCACGTGTATTGAGTGTCGCCTTTAGTTCAGCGGGGGTCAAGAGTCGGCTTCTAACAGTAGCCAGCCACCTACGTAAGTTGGAACGCGTCGGTGCTGACATAGGCACAGACCCTACTCGTCTATCCAGTACGCAGGTGGAGAACACTCTTCAAAAAGAGCTACCCCTGCTTACCTCCGCAATACAGAGGCTGAAAACGCTCTTTGCTCACGAAAATTCCGCCCCAACTCGTTCGCTGGAAAGCGTCCGAAAAGGGGCATTTATCCTTCAGACTCAAAAAAGACTTCGTCTCGTGGCTAAAAGGATCGTCTTACTTACATATTTACGCAACAAGTCATAGTGACCAGGTTACAGACAATGGTGTTTGTATCCCTAGAGCTAACTCTGAGGCCCAACCCTTCAAAAGGTAAATCAAGATGGCAAAGCACAACGCAGCAGCCTTAAGAGCAGCTCGCCAGAAACGACTGGCTACACGTCAGTCCGCTCCGGTGAGCACCAAGTCTAATGAAAACAATCTTACTGACAAGCGCACCGCCGCTCCCGTAATCGCACCGTCTGCTGGTGCTGTTCCGGAGAAACTGAGCGCCGCGGTGGTCGATCCCTCTCTTGTCTCTAAGACCGCTTCAGTCGATCTCCTTCTCTACGGAGAGTCGACAGAAACACCCCACTGGGTGGTTCTCGCAAGTGGTCGTCCTGTCGCCGAGATTCGTCTCGCCGACCAGGAAGAGCCGCAGAAGATCGCCAAGCTCTTTGTCACGGAAAAGTATGCACAGGGTGTTCGTGAAGCAGCTCAGCAGTTCGATTTTGCTGAGGTAATGGAGGGCGTCCGCGCTCGTCCATATGTAGCCACAGTCGCAGGCGCTGACGCGTTCAAGCGAATTGAGGCTGCTGCAAACGACAAGGCCAAGTCCGAATTGCGGAAGGCCAAGTCCGAGCTTCGCGATAACGCACTCAACATGCTCAATCTAGTAGTTGTTGCCCAGACCAAGAATTTCATCGGCGAGAATCCTCTGAAGGCAGAGCTTTACTCCCGGATGATCGAGTCTGGAATCAATGAACGTCAGGCTGTCGCAATCATCGAAGCGTCTTATCAGGCCAAGGGCCCCGAGCACTTTGAGGCATGTTTCAAGCAGGCCTTCAAGTGGATGGACCTCCAACCGGAGGCTCTCTCGGAGCTTGAGGAGCAGATCAAGGGTCTCAATCATCGCACGCCTACGCTTGCGCACTCGAATGAGATTCCCGCGTCCGGATCTGCTACCCGCAACATCCCGTTGGAGACACGGTCCGCATCGTTTGAGGATTCCTCGGACGATGGAGACAAGTCTAACCTTCGTGAGTCGCTGGGATTCCGTCGGCGCCTTCATTCACGATAACTCTAGAGGAGACAACCCATGGCATTCGATCTTACCCGTTCCTATTTCAACGATCTGCGTGAGCGCCCCGTCGCTCCCGCTGCTGCTATCACAGAAGAGGGCCAGGTCCTTGTGTATGTCGATGCAGGTGACGGCACCATCGCAGTCCGGCCTTCGGCCGGTGCAGCGTTGGAGTCTGTTGCTGGCTTCGCCATCACGGACGCTCTCAAGTATGTGACACAGACTGTAGTCGAGTCACTCACCGTTCCGGCGGGTGGTGGCACAGTGTCCCTGCGTCACAACAACCTGGTACCGCTTAATACGCGTGCCGTTGCGTCCATCACGGGCTTGCTTGGTGAGGTACCTGGCGTCCCTGCTCCAGCACAGTTTCAGATGAACAACACGGCAGGTACAATCACGTTCAACGCAGCTCAGGCTGGCGAGACCGTGACTGTCACCTACCGCTACACGCCGACGCTTGAGGAAGCTCTCGCCACGTGGCATGAGCGCTCCATCAACAACCGCGCACAGGACTTCTTCAGTTCCGTGTCGGTCGGCGGCCTTGAAGGCGAGATCTTCACCACGATGTACAACACCACGGTGGCCTACGCTGTCGGCGCGTCTGTATTCTCTGGTGCGGGCGGCCTTGCCACCAGCGCTGCTGGTGGTACCAAGATCGGCATCGTTTCCCAGGTTCCTGGTGTAAGCGACGGCCGTCTCGGCATCAAGTACTCCGGCCTCGCGTGATAAAAGCGGCTTAGCCGCTTTGCCAGACAGTAGAAAGACCGAGTTGAATTTCAACTCGGTCTTTCTCATTTAAGCTCCATGACCACACGCACAATTGCAGCCCATATTCA
>Ga0315288_10002181_pt1 | contig 25342 bp, 20 predicted proteins | sample YL17G11_20_MG_FD_203454 | JGI IMG/M metagenome (GOLD analysis project Ga0315288, IMG submission 203454) | Sediment microbial communities from Yellowstone Lake, YNP, Wyoming, USA - YL17G11_20 | ecosystem: Environmental > Aquatic > Freshwater > Lake > Sediment | place: USA: Wyoming | collected... | reverse complement strand
CTGCGGCTTTTGTGTTGGGAAGGACCGTAGGGTTCGGAAAAGCCGAATTCTGCGCTACCTTGCTTTCTGCTCGGCTGTCGGTTCTCGCGTGCAACCAGGGGTAAGCAGGCCAACGGCGACGATGGCCACGCCTGCAACTGTGGCAATTGTCTCGCCTCTTGTCTTCATTTCCACCTCCTGCTTTCGCTTTTGTGGAGTCGCGCCCGGTCCAGGCAAGGCCTGGGTCAAGCGCGTTGAATAGGACTGTTCACCGACTTCGGGTTTGTCTTTTTACGGAATCGTACGCGAGCCGCACACATCGCACCAAACGCAATGTATGCGCCACCCGCGCTCAAGGCTGCTTCTGTTGCTTCTCCTCCTGCTTCTCCTCCCACACGGAACGTCCCGTTCTCTTCTTTTGCCGCGCTACCGCCTCGGCGATACGTTCCTTCGTTGGCTGGACGTCGATGATAAAGTGGAACTTCAGCCACTCGCGCTTTCGCTTGCACAACGAATCGTCGTCGCCGTATACGGTGAGGTAGTTCCGCTGAGTGGGAGGGAAGCCAATGTCGGGGTTCCCGTCCAGGCGCGCCAATCCGTCGTCCCGGATCCAAAACACTCGGTACACCTCACCGTACGGCATGAACTTGTAGATCAGAGAGGCAACACCCGCGCGGATGTATGGCTCGATGTAGAATTGCACACGGGCTTTGTATTGCCCCACGCTGCCACCGAGATCGGAGTAATAGCCCTGCAGAGCGCGATCGTAGATTTCGTCCTCAATCGCCAGGGCGATCGCCTTCTGGTCTTCGGGCGTAACGGGGCCTTCTTCCTTTACGGCTCGGGCAGGCACTGCCATCAGCATACAAAACAAAAGCACAAGGATTTTGCATCTCATGAGTCCCGGCCCCCTACTGTTGATTTGCCTTGAGGATAAACACAAGTACGGGCGCACCTTCCGGTACGTCCCCGCCACCCGCGACCTCGGTTCAGTAAACCACCCCAGCAGTCCGAGGATCGTCCTTCAGTTCAAAGTCTAGCGTGGTCTCCTTGTTCGCTTCTATCTCTATCCTTTTGGCTTTGGGCAAGAAGATGGGATACGAAATGAAGATATCGTATCGTCCCCTCTCCAAACGCGAAGAGAACTCACCCCTACTATCCGTGACGAGAACCGGATCGATTGTGTATGTCACTCGGCCGGAGTTTTTCATGTCTGACTTCCAGCTTTGAATAACTACTCTGGCTCCCGGTACAGCGGCCCCATTGACGTCATGGACCACTCCCCTCAAGGTGCCGCTCTCCACATCGGTCCTTCCAAAGCCTATCGATAACACGGCGACAAGAAAAAGCAATGTACAGAGTCGCATCAGCACCTCCCGGATGCTCTCCGCAATCAAACTCCACCGGTGCCGTCTTCTGACCGGCCCCCGCCTCTGGGCCGCAACTTGCTACAGCGCTCCTGGGGACAGGGCTCCCACCTTACATCGGCTCCGCGGGTGGCGCATACATCGCGCTCTTTGCGATGTGTGCGATCCGATTGTGACCCTGGTTGCCTCAATGGTCAAGTCGCATAGGTGGCAACGCGCACTCCGCGTCCGGCAGCCGCCGTGAGGATGCGCCGCGCCATAGCACTCGGTAAGGACATCGGAATACTCAAGAAGAGGCCTCAGCGCGCGCAGATTCCACTGGATCGCAGCATCGGGGGCTGCGCCCTGGCTCAGTGAAGCGGCGCCCAACAGGAGCAGTACTGTAGCGGCGCTGTCCCCAGCGTCGAGAGGCGCCGGTGGGGACACCGGCGCTACAGAAGCGTCGGCGCTTACCCTCTAGCCACCTGCCCGCGCATCACGCTTTTGCCGGAGCTAGGCGCGCTCCTCCAAAGCTTTTGAGGTTCAGGGGTCGGGAGGGTGCTGGCCAGGGCGAGGCTCTGCTCTTCCCCTTGCCGTGTCCTGGAAGACGACGTCAGATCTCGCCGCGGCGTTCGAGGCGTTTGTAATAGACAAGCGAATGCACGACGGGGAGCAGGGCACCGGCCAGCAGGGCGGCGAACGGGAGCCAAAAGCCTGCGCCCGCCCAGGCCAATACCCAGCCGGCCAGCCCGCCCAGCACGAAGGTTTTGGCTGCAAAGCGATGTGTGGCATCCCAGACCCGCTCACTGGCCAAGGTCCAGGGGGTTCGCACACCGATATAGAAGTTGCGCCGCACTTTTCCCATCACATTTCCGAGCAACACCCAAAGCAGGCAGATCGCTCCCCATATGGCTTGCGTAATGTTCCAGGGCCCCTGGAGTCCTGCCCAAAGCAACAGCGCCTGCATGTAGGCGAAGAAGGCCAGGATGACGAGCATGATGTAGAAGTAGGTGGAGCGGAACGTGTCAACCTCGAAGCGCTTGGGCGAGAGCCACGGCAACAAGCGGAACAACCCCAACATGAATGCCATAATCCCGGGCCCGAAAATGAAGAGCGTCCACCTCGGGCTGTAACCATCGACTTCGCCGCGGACGTTCCAGTGCGTCGGCACGCGACTGGGCAACCAGGGAAATGAGATCAGGGTTGCAGCCAGTACTGCCGCGACCAGCAAGCCACCGATCAGGAAATAGCTCCGTTTCATGGTGTCTGCGCCTTCTTTCTTCGCGCATCCGCGATCAAGTCCCATGCCCACGTGAAGACGTCTTGCAGCACGGTGGTGTTGAGTGAGTACCAGATTTGTTGTCCTTCGCGGCGGCTCCGGATCAGGTCGGCGTCCTTGAGCACGGAGAAATGGTGCGACATGGATGGCTTGGTCATGTCGAAGTGCTGGGCCAGTTCTCCCGCCGTCATCTCGCTCCGGCCCAGCAAACGCAGGATTTCTCTGCGCGTCGGGTCGGCGAGGGCCTTGAAGACCTGATTCATCACCCCGTCCTCTATTTAGACGCCTGTCTAATTGTCTCCGCCCCGGTGGCATTTGTCAAGGGGCCGAGGCTCACGGCCGACACAACATCACCGGGTGCTCCTTCTGCCCCGGCAAACGGGTTGCTCAGGTCAATTGGGGAGTGCATACTCGCCGAGGGGAGGTGCCACCATGGAAACCCGCAAACGCCATGCCCGCAAGGAAGACTACCGGATGCGGACGCATTTGATTCATGGGAACTTCGAGAGCAAGAAGTGGGATTACAACCACCACGTTATTCCGCCGGTTTCCCATTCCACAGCTTTCCGCCTGAGCTCCCTGCATCGAGGGGCCCAGGGCTTCGTGCAGTTTGCTTCTGCCGATGAAGCCTTGAGCGGCCACATCCCGATATACATTTACGACCGCCTGGACGAGCCGACGCGCGGGATGCTGGAAGAGAATCTCGCCTATGCGGAGGGGGGCGAAATCTGCGTGACTTTTGCCAGTGGGATGGCAGCCATCAGCGCGGCCTTGGGGGTAGCGCTGCGCCAGGGGCAAGAGGTGCTGGCCCATCAGATTCTCTACGGGTGCACTTACAGTCTGATGACCAATTGGCTCCCACGCTTTGGGATGCAGGCGCGCTTCGGGGATTTCACGAAGCCCGAAGCGCTGCTCGCTCAGGTGACGCCGGCGACGCGCGTCCTCTATTTCGAGACGCCCCTCAATCCCACCATGGAGCTGATTGATATCGCCGCCATCCGTCAGCTGACGGACAAAATCAACGTCAACCGGGATGAGCGAGAGCGGGTGCTGGTGGTCGTGGACAACACCTTCGCCACGCCCTACTGCCAGCGGCCGCTGAAGCTGGGCGCCGACATCGTGGTCGAGAGCCTGACGAAAGATATCGGCGGCTTTGGGACCGACGGAGGAGGCGCGGTGATCGCCGCCGCCGACTGGTATAACCGCCTGATGCTTTTCCGCAAGGATTTCGGGGGCGTGCTGGCGCCGCGCAGCGCTTGGGCCTTCCTGGTCTACGGCTTGCCGACGCTCCCCGCACGCATGGTCAACCAGCAAAAGACCGCGCTCCGGGTGGCGAAGTTCTTGGGCGAGCACCCCAAAGTGGCCGGCGTCAACTATCCCGGCACGGAGAGCTTCCCTCAAAAAGCGCTCGCCCATCGGCAAATGGTGGACCTGGACGGTAAGTTCGCGCCGGGCAGCATGCTCTACTTCGTGCTGAAGGGGGCCAACGGCAAGCAGACCCGAGCCGAGAAACTGGTGGATTACGTGGCCGAGCGCGCCTACACCATTACACTCGCGGTCAGCCTGGGACAGATCAAAACCCTCATCGAACATCCCTTCTCGATGACGCATTCGGCGCTGCCCGACGAGCAGAAACGCGCCTTCGGCATGCACCCAGAGGGCATCCGGCTGTCCATCGGCCTGGAAGACTGGCGCGACATCATTCGCGACCTGGAACTTGCACTCGAGAAGGTCTGAGGCCGCCCCCACGGCGCCTCTGGCGCGGCAGTTGACCCCGTTGCAGTCAACTCCCTGCCAGGGTGGGCAGGCGACGCCGCGCAGGCGCTGAAGAAGGCGGACCCGAAAATACGCTTTGGCGGCCTCGTAAACGGCTGGGCCACACGCGGGGATGACGGCACGCTCAGGATCTTGCTCTGGAACGTCACCTTTGATCAGACAAAGGCGGGAGGCGGCGCGGCACGCAGGCGACATACGAGCTTTTTGGCCGCGCTCTCCGAGCTACCCGCGAATGCCTAGGCTTTGCATCAGGCGGTTGGTCTCGCGGTAGGCCTCAGTGACCCAGTCCACGATCTTGGCGGGCTCGGGCGAGTACTCCAGCTCGATGCTCACCGTACCAGCAAAGCCCACTTCTTTGAGCGCGCGCAGATAGGGGATGAAGTCCACGACGCCGCGCCCCGGCGGCAGGTCGCCGTGCACCTTGCCGTCGCAGTCGGAGAAGTGGACGTGCGCGATGCGCCCCTTCAGGCGGTGTATCTCCGGCGCCGCCGTGCCGGCCAGGTGCAAATGTGAGATGTCCATGTTCGCACGCACCGCGGGGTGGTTGACATCATTCAAGAATTCGACCATCCGGTCCAGGTTGTTCACCAGGGAAAGCTTGAAGGGTTCGAGTTCGATGGCGATCTCTACGCCAAGGTCCGCCGCGTGTTCGCCGAGCGCGCGCACGTTCTCCACGGCCCACTTCCACTGGTCCTTCGGCTTGATGACTTCCTGCTGCCAGATGTATTCGCCCAGCACCAGCAGCAGGTTCCGCGCCTCCAGCTCATAAACGAAGTCCAGGTAAGCCTTCGCGCGTTTCACATGGAACTGCTGGGCGGTGGTATTGAAATCCGCGATGCCCAGAGCCACGCAGCAGACCGAAACGATGGGCAGGCCGATCTCCTGGGCGGTGTCTCGGATGAGCTTGCGTTCCTTGACGGTGATTTCCAGGGGGTCAGCGAAGAGGTCGATGGCATCGAAGCCGATTTCCTTGGTCTTGCGGATGCCCTCGGCCAGACTCACGGGCGTCCCCGCCCAAGCAGAATTGATGAGTCCGAGCTTCATTGTTTCCTCCTTAATCCAGTTTCAGGACGTTTGGCTGGCGCAGACCCTCTGGGTCTGCGGGGCCGCGAGGGGAGGAGCCGCAGACTCCGATCGCGGGTCGGCGCTAGCTTATGATTTCCTCGATCTCCACCGGCCGATGCTCCTCGAGCGACCTGTAACAGGCATCGACCAGTGCCATCGTCTTCAAGTTGTCGCGGCCGCTGACGGCGGGTTCGCTGCCCTCGGTGAGGGCGTCGAGAAGCTGGCCCATCGTGCCCTCAAAGGCGTCTGGGAACCACACTTCACGCCAGCGCGGCGCAAACCAGGTGCCGGGCTGAAGCTTGGTGGTGAAATCAATGGTGCTGGGCGTGACGTTCGGATAGGACGGCCACCCGATGGTGCCCTGCGCCAGACCTTCAGTCCCCTCCACGCGCCACTTGATGTAGAGGTCAGGCGCTCCCCCTTCGCGTGCTGGGCCGGCCCAGACGTCGTCCCAGGCTGCGGCGCGCAGGCCGCTGGCATATTCCAGGATGTAAAGCACGATGCCGTCCCGATGCGCAAAGCCGGTGCGCGGATCGGTGCGCGCGCTGACGAAGACGCTCTGCGGGTCGCCAAAGAGATAGCGGAAGCAATCCAGGTGGTGGATGCTCATATTCAGCAAGGTCACGCCGCGCAGCTCTTTGACCCAGGTTTGCCAGTGCGGGATGGCGCGCATCTCGATCGTGGCGAGCACCGGCTCGCCGAGATAGCCCCGCTGGAGCACGGTCTTCAGCGCCCGAATTGATTGGTCGTAGCGCATGTTCTGGTTGACGGCGAGCGTGATGCCGGCCTCCTGGCAGAGGCGCACGATTTCCTTGGCCTCCTGATAGTTCGTCGCCAGAGGCTTCTGCGCCAGGATGCCCTTGATGTGGTCGGCCTGCTTCGCGGCCTCGCGCACGATCGCCAACTGGTAGTGAGGTGGCACGGCAATATCCACCACCTCAATCGCGGGGTCAGCCAGGAGTTCTTCGTTGGTGCTGTACACCTTGGGGACACCACGCAACTGGGCCACTTCGCGGGCCTGCTCGGGCGGCTGGGCGGTGATCGCCACGACGTTGTAGCCCGCATTGCGGTAGGCCACCAGGTGGCAATCACGCATAATGAATCCAGCCCCGATGGCGCCAATGCGGTAGTCTCTCTTCTTCGGCCGGGGCGCAAGGTGTTCAAGGTTGAGATCCACGGTCATCGTCGTCCTCCCGTGCGCTTCCGCAGGCGTTCCTCGGCTCGCAAAGTTGTGCGGAGTATATACCGGCAGAACGCGCGATGTCATGCTGAGCGAAGCCCGTCAGCTGACGGGCGAAGCGAAGCATCTGTTCTGCCCTTGACCGGCTCAACCGCGCAGGATAAATTCCAGCCTTCACATCCACAGGAGGGGAGATTTCCATGGGCATCCTGGTCAAGAAACAGACACGGCGCGAAGCGCTGGCGGGGATAACCAAGCTTGCCGGGGCCACGTTACTCGGCGAAGGGCTGCTGCCGAAAACGGTCCTGTCGAGCCCGGCTGGTTACAGCCCCATGCTCTCGGTCGAAATCTACGTTTGGATGCAGCATTTCCAGACACAGAAGAAGACGCTGGAAGCGGGTGTGGAGGAGGCCCTCACGGCCATTCGCCGCGCGGGATACGCCCGAGTGGAATTGACCTCCGACTTCTTCCTGCCGGGCGTGCGCGCGAAGACCCTGGCCGCGTTGAAGAACACCGAGCTGGAGATGCCGACCATCTACACCAACGCGACCCTGTACGAAACCAAGGTGGCTGAGAAGTCAATCGCGGACGCGCTCGAACTGGCTGACACGGTGAAGGAAATCGGAGCCAAGTGGATTCTTACCAACCCCAGCCCCAAGCGGGAACGCAAGACCGATGACGAGCTGAACACCCAGGCGAGTTATCTCAACAAGCTGGGCGGGGAACTTCAGAAACATGGAATGCGCTTGATGGTGCATCATCACACTCCGGAACTAACCGAGAACGCCCGCGAGTGGCGGCATCAGTTACAGCATACGGACGCGAAGCTCGTCTCTTGCTGCGTGGACGTGGAATGGGCTGTCCGGGGAAAACAAGAGCCGCTGGCATTTCTGCGCGAAGTTGGTGATCGGCTGGTAAGCCTTCACATCCGCAATTCCAAAGGCGGCGTCTGGATGGAAGATTTCGGCGACGGTGACATCGACTACACCAAGGTTGCCGCGTACCTGAAGGAAATTAACTTCGCGGGCTATCTGATTGTGGAACTCGCCTACGAACCCAAGACGCAAATCACCCGCTCGCTCGAAGAAGACTTACGCCTGAGTCGCCTCTACGCCGAGAAGGTCTTTGGCCTCTGACCCGCGCCTGCTCCGGCGACATGTAAGCCACCGTCCCCATCACCGCGCCGGGGCTGGTGAGGTGTGCCTCGTCCAAACTCGCCGTGGGTGCTGTAGCGGCGATCCCGGCAGGTCGGGACAGGTCGTCCTCATCGCCGGTTCGGCCCTCAGCGCGTTGTAGGGGCACGCCATGGCGTGCCCCTACGGTCGTCAATTTCGCCAGACCGAAATCCAGAATCTTCGCCTGGCCGCGATTCGTGACAAAAATATTGGCCGGCTTGATGTCGCGATGGACGATGCCCTTGGCATGCGCCGCGTCGAGCGCATCGGCGATTTGGATGGCGAGGTCGAGCAGGATATCCGTTGGTAGGGGCACGCCATCCCGACTTCGCCGGGACAGGTGGCGTGCCCCTACGCTAATGCGCTGCTTCAGCGTCTCGCCATCCAGCAACTCCATCGCAATAAACGGCTGGCCTTCGTACTCGTCAATGTCGTAGATGGTGCAGATGTTCGGATGATTGAGCGCCGACGCGGCGCGGGCTTCGCGCTTGAAGCGCTCCAGGGCCACGGGGTCATACTGTAGGGGTGCACCCACATGTGCGCCCCCGGGTGGGCGGACACGCAGGTCCGCCCCTACGTCGGGCAGGAACTTCAAGGCGACGGCGCGTCCGAGCTTGGTGTCTTCGGCCTTATAGACGACACCCATGCCCCCGCCACCCAGCTTCTCGAGGATGCGGTAGTGGGAAATGGTCTTGCCGAGCATAGGACAGACTCCCGGGAGGCGTGTCCGGCGCGAGTCGTGAGGTCATCTTAAGCAGGCTGAAGCAGCAAATCAAGGACAGAACAGGACACGTGGACTTGGCCGCTAGCGGCCCGTCAGCCGACGGGTTGCCCCGCGGGAACGCATGGCCTGGAAAGCGGGGACATTGCCGACCCGAAGGTCCGGGCGGGTCATCAAGGCTGCGATTGGCCGAGAGGTAGATTGAGCTTGGTCGCCTCGGCGGCGTTCGACTCCCGCTGGCGCAGGTCGCGATAGACGCGCCCGGCAATTTCGGCGGCGTGCGGGCCGTACATCAGCCGCCCGCCGCGTAGCAGAACCACCACCACATACTTGGGCTGCTGCTCGTTGGCGTAAGAAACAAACCAGCCCAGCCGCGCGCCGTCTTCGCTACAAGTTCCCGTTTTCCCAAAGATCTGTTCTTCGGGATCGTAAGCCAGCCGGGCCGTGCCGTAGATGACGGCGGCGGCCAGCCCCTCTTTGATCTGCGGGAAGTAGTCGGCGAGGCTCTCCAGGCGCCGCCGCACCTTCGGCTGAAACTGACTGGTCTCTTCCGGCGTGCGGGGATACTGCAGATGGTAGAGCGTACCGCCATTGGCGATGGCCGAGATGACGGCCGCCATTTGCAGCGCGGTGACCTCGATGTTCTTGCCGTAGCTCGACATGAACGCCACGCTGCCATCTTGGGGAGGCTCCGCGGGAAAGCGGCCGGGCGATTCCCCAGGGATGTTCCAGCCGGCCTTTTGACCAAAGCCAAAGGCCCGGGCGTATTCGGCCAAGCGGCGGAATCCTAGCTCCCGGCCTAGCCTGGAGAAGAACGGGTTGTTCGAGTGCGCCAGAGCGTCGGTAAGGTTCATGCGCCTGCGGCGTCCGACGCGCAGTTCCGTCTCGGGCGTAATAAGGCCTTCTTTCAATGCGGCCAGGGCCACCACTGGTTTGAAGGTGGAACAGGGTGTGAAGGCGCTGCCGAGCGCTAGTTGTTGATTAACGATTGACAGGATGCGTCCGTTGTTCGGATCCACCACCACCACGCTTCCATTCCAGTTCCCCAGCGCGGCGACGGCGGATTCCCGGACGGCGGGGTCTTCGCCAGCCGGATTGTCCCCGGAGGTGGGTTCTCCGAACGAGCTGACGCGCCAAGGATTGCGCCTGCGTCCCCGGCGGCGGAGACGCGTGGACGTCGTCTTGCTGGTTTTCCCGATGCGGCTCTGACGAAGCGAAACGCGCAGCAGCGGCTTGGGTGCTTGCCTGGAAGGCTTGCGGGTGTGGGGTGCCGCTTCGGCGGCGCCGGGAAGGAAACTCGCCTCAAACAGCCAGAAAGCTGCCACTGCCAGGATGGCAATCTTCTTTAGCAACGGGTTTCTCGAACCTCCTTTTGTTGGCTGAACGATTTCCCGCTCCCGGCCGACCCTGGCGCCGGTCATTCAGGGAGCGTTTCAATTGCTCCGTCTCGCACCTGCGGCTAGAACCTTCTTCTCCGGGGACGCCCCGGCTCAGCAAGCCGGCAAGTACGCGACGTCCTACTTCTTCCCGTGTGCCGGGGCCGGACCTTCCTGAGGGGCCAGCTCCGAGGGCAGCGGCAGATTCAAGGCCTTGCGCACCTCGATCTCCAGCTTCTTGCGGACATCAGGATTCTCCCGAAGGAACTGCCGCGCGTTTTCGCGCCCCTGTCCGATGCGTTCTCCGCCGAGAGAGAACCAGGCGCCGCTCTTCTCCAGAATGTTTCGTTCGGCGGCCACGTCGAGCAGGTCGCCTTCCTTCGAGATCCCCTCTCCATACAGGATATCAAATTCTGCCTCGCGAAAGGGAGCGGCAATTTTGTTTTTCACGATTTTGACCTTGGTCCGGTTGCCGACCACCCGGTCGCCGTCCTTGATGGAGGCGATGCGGCGAATATCCACGCGCATGGAGGCGTAGAACTTGAGGGCGCGCCCGCCCGTGGTAGTCTCGGGGTTGCCGAACATCACGCCGATCTTCTCCCGGATCTGGTTGATGAAGATGAAGCAGGTGTTTGACTTGGAGACGATTCCGGACAGCTTGCGCAGCGCCTGCGACATCAGGCGAGCTTGCAGGCCCGGCAAGCAATCTCCCATGTCGCCGTCGAGTTCGGCCTTGGGCACCAGCGCTGCCACGGAATCGATCACCAGGACGTCCACGGCGTTCGAGCGCACCAGGGCCTCGGCAATTTCCAGCGCCTGCTCGCCGTAGTCGGGTTGGGAGACCAGCAGGTTGTCCACGTCCACGCCCAGCCGTTTGGCGTACGGGGCGTCCAGGGCGTGTTCGGCATCCACGAAGGCGGCCATGCCGCCGCGCCGCTGCGCTTCCGCAATGATGTGCAAAGCAATCGTGGTCTTGCCGCTCGCCTCGGGCCCGAAGATCTCCACCACCCGGCCGCGCGGCATGCCGCCCACTCCCGTGGCCGCGTCGAAGGCCACCGACCCGGTAGGGATGACTTCCACCGGGACCAGGGCCTCTTTCGAGCCCAACCGCATAATGGAGCCTTTGCCGAATTGCTTTTCAATCTGAGTCATGGCGAGGTCAATCGCCTTGGTCTTTTCCGTTCGTTCTTCTGGCATTGCAGGATCCTTTCTTCCTAGGAATTGAATGGATCAAGCTTCTCGCTCTACCGCCAGCGCGACGGCGTTGCCACCGCCCATCGTCCCCGCGCCAACAACGCCTACAACCTTGACTGATGCTCCGCTCATCTTCCTCTATCAGTCGAAGTCCAGAAAGTAGTAAACCACCAACTCTCGGGTGGGAATGAAATTGGTTTTCCCACCGACGGATCGGTCCTTATCCAGGCGTTGAACGGTGCTATCCCAACACACGCTCGTGCCAACCCGCTTAGGCTGCGGATTCCACCTAGTTGTGTCGGGCTCCTCGACAATCAACTCAAAATTCTTGATAGGAGTCCGCCACGTGTTAGCGGTCGTCAGAAGGAACTTGACCCATTGTGCATGGGCATAAATAAAACCCTCACGGAAGCGACTTCCATGTTGTCTTCTGCCTTTTTCCAGTTTCAGCGCCCTTAAGGCCAGCAGGCTTTTCTCTAGCGAGGGGTCAAGGCACACGCCCTTGAGCTCACTTCGAATCTGCGCTGTTGTAACAGGCTGAAAGCCAATGACCGGCTCATATTGGTGCCGGATTCTTAGAGTCTTGTGGGCAGGGAACCGCTGCCTCCAGTGGTATGTCTTATGCACCGACCACATCGGGAATCCAAAGGCCCCTCCGACCAACCCAACTTGGGACAGCTTCTCCCGCAAGGGCACAGTCAACCTTCCAATCTGGGATTTATCAACGTCCGCTTCAGAACCGAGATTCCCGAATGTCTGAATATCAATTCCAAGGTTGTTTAGAAGTCCGGTATAATCCCGGCCTCGCAGCTTGGCTCGAATGTCCAGGCGGCAGTCGGCCTCGCGACCATCGATCCAAAGGTGGAAATCTGCGAAGTTGTGCGCCCAGCCTCTGCCCACAGGATCATATTCATAGGGTGGGACTGGGAACGCCACCTCGGTTTCGATGTCTTGGTCGGTTCTATTAAGGAACTCATACTCGACGGTCACTTTCTCCAGGCTGACCGTCAGGCGTTCCTTCTCCATCGAAATGCGCGCTTCCTTGCGCAACTGAATCCCACCCGCAGCGATTTCGGCCGCCGCGTCGTTCCCCAAAAGAACACTCCAACCTCCAAGTAGGAATGCGGCAAGAAGCACTCCCAATGCATACACGACAGATTTCTGCAGACAACCCATTGTGTAAGCCCGCAAATCGCTAAATCACTCAATCACCAAATCGCTCAACGGCTAAGGCTACCGCGTTCCCGCCGCCCAGGCACAGCGCCGCAATCCCGCGCCGCGCGTTGCGGCGTGCCATCTCATAAAGGAGGGTGACCAGGATGCGCGCCCCGGAAGCTCCGATGGGATGACCTAGCGCCACCGCGCCGCCGTTCACGTTAGTCCGGGCGGGATCGAGACCCAACTCCTGGATCACGGCCAGCGCCTGCACCGCGAAGGCTTCGTTCAGCTCAACGAGATCCACATCCCCCAGTTTCCAGCCGACCTTCCCGAGCAGCGACCGCAGGGCCTCCACCGGCGCCATCATCACCCAGCGCGGTTCGAGGCCGCTCACGGCCTGGCCTACAATGCGTGCCAGCGGCTTCTTTCCGAGTTCCCGCGCCTTTTCTGCGGAGGTGACCAGAAGCGCCGCGGCACCGTCGTTGGTGCCGGGAGCGTTTCCGGCTGTCACGGTGCCGTCGGGCTTGAACGCGGGCTGCAAGCGAGCCAACGCGTCGAGCGACGTATCCGCGCGCGGGGATTCGTCCACGCTGAACTGAATCGGCTCACCTTTCTTCTGCGGGATAGGTACTGGCACGATTTCATCCTTGAACCGGCCGGTCTTGATGGCGTCAAGGGCCCGCCGGTGGCTCTCGAAGGCGTAAGCGTCCTGACGTGCGCGGGAGATTTGATATTTCTCCGCCACTAGCTCCGCGGTCATGCCCATGTGGGAATCTTCGTAGGCGTCCCACAGGCCGTCCGTTATCATGGAGTCCAGGGCCTGGCCGTGGCCCAGCCTGTACCCCTGCCGGAGACGCGGCAGGAGATAAGGGCAGTTGGTTATGGACTCCATGCCGCCGGCGACGACGATTTCTGCATTGCCCGTCTGAATGGCCTGCGCCGCCAGCGCCACCGCTTTCAGTCCCGAGCCGCAAACCTTGTTGATGGTCAGCGCCGCGACCCGGTGGTCGAGCCCGCCTTTGAGCCCGGCCTGCCGTGCCGGGTTCTGTCCGAGCCCCGCCGAGACCACGTTGCCCATGATGATCTCGTCAACCTGGCTAGGCTCGATTCCCGCCCGGCGTACCACCTCGCGCACTACGCAAGCACCCAGCGCGACGGCCGAAAAGGGGGAGAGAGAACCTTGGAACTTGCCGATGGCAGTGCGAACCGCGGCAAGTATAACCGCTTCGCGCATGACCTTCAAACCCGCCAGGATTATAGTCGCGCGTTTACGGCAAAGTCAATGAATTGGGCGCCGGACACCTAGACATTCTTTGTCTCCAGCGGGATTGTGATCGGTAGTAAGATCTGTTTCTCCAAGAGGGTTGTGGGGACCCCCGGTGCCTTGGGAGGTGCCTGAGATGCGTCGCTCTATAGCTACGACGTTGGTGGCAGTGATGATCCTGTCATTGCCTCTTGTCTTAGGTAAGCCGGTCTCTGCCCGGATATCGACCCGGGCCACCGTCGAGACAAGGGACGTGCGGGTGTGGGTAAACACGAGGAGCGGGGTATATTGGTGCCCGGGCACCAGGTACTACGGCAAGACCAAGCAGGGAAAGTACATGGGGGAATGTGCAGCACGAAAAGCTGGTTATCGGCCTGCCTATGGCCGGGCCTGCGGGTCAAGTTGTCAATAGCCGTATGTGCCGTCTTAGGTTCGTTCACCGCCTATTGAAACACGCCAATGCTTCAAGTCAATCCTGAGCAGCAGCGTGCCGTCGAACACGGCGAGGGGCCGCTGCTCATCATTGCCGGGCCGGGCACGGGCAAGACCCGCGTCATCACCGAGCGGGTTGTATATCTTCTGGAAAACGTCGCGGGACTTCAGCCCCAGAATCTCCTGGCTGTGACCTTCACCGATAAGGCCGCGGAAGAGATGAAGCGCCGCGTGCGCGAGGCTTTGCCGGGCCTTGACCCGCTGCCGCATATTTCCACCTTCCATTCCTTCTGCTACGAGGCGCTGCGCAAGCGGCATTTCGAGCGGCGCCTGCTCGACAAAGTGGACGTCTGGATCTTCCTGCGGCGGCGCATGGAGCAGCTTGGCCTCGAGTTCTACCAGAAACTCGCCGAGCCCGGAGCGTTTCTCCACGACCTGAACGATTTCTTCTCCCGCTGTCAGGACGAATTGATTGAGCCGGATGACTTCGAGGCCTACGTTGCCAAAGTCGAAAAGGATTTTCTGCCGCGCGCCGCCCGCCTCGACCCTGCCGCGCGGCAACTGGAGGAGGAAGAGGTTCTGAAGAAGAAGGAACTGGCGCGCGTCTTCCGCCACAGCCGGACACTGATTGAAGACGCCGGATGCTCAAGCCTCGGTAGCCTGATTCCAGAGGCCGTGCACCTTTTCGACCGGGAACCCGAGGTGCTACGCACTTATCGCGACCGGTTCCAGTACGTTCTGGTGGATGAACTCCAGGACACCAATTTCGCTCAGGTCGAGCTGCTGCGGCGGCTGGTGGCGGCGCCGGGCAACATCACGGCAGTGGGTGACGACGACCAAGCCATCTATCGCTTTCGTGGTGCCGCGCACGGGGCATTCCAGATGTTTCATCAGGCTTTCCCGGGCGCGGAAGTCGTTCACCTCTACCGCAACTATCGCTCGACGAAACGAATTCTGCGCGTGGCGGATGTGGTCATTGCCAAGAATACCCACGAAGAGAAGAAGCCGGCGCTCCACACCGAGCACGAAGAAGGTTGCCGGGTCTTCTTGCTGGAATCTCCAGACTACCGGAGCGAGGCGGCGTGGATGGCCGAGGAAGTCGCGCGGCTGGCGGGCCGCGGGACGCTGCTGGCCGATGTGGCCATCCTCTATCGCGCCCACAATCACCGCGACTTGCTGGTGGAGGAGTTTCGTCGCCGCAAGATTCCCTTCTCGATCCGAGGCCTCTCCGTTCTCTCCACCGTCATCCTGCGCGACCTGATGGCCTATCTGAACCTGCTTCATTCGCCGCATCACAACATCAGCCTGACGCGCGTCTTGCTTGCCCCGCGCTGGCGGTTCCCCGAAGACGTGGCGCTCCAAGTCCGCCAGGAAGCGGCCAAGAACCGGTGTTCACTCTACGACGTGCTGGAAGCGTGGGAGAAAGCCGCGGCCACGCCGGCGCTGACCGAGACCGGCTGGCCGGAGTTGAAGAAACTCATATTTGGCATCCGGCGATTCGCGCAAGAACTGCCGGTGACGAAGCTCTTTGACCTTTTGCTGGAGTGGCTCGAGCTATCCTTTTTGCCCGGCGAGACGGATCAGATCTACGTGAAAACTTTCCGCAACTTCCTCGCCGGTTGGGAAGTAAAGAGTGAAACGGGGAAGCTGCGGGAGTTCATGGAGTACTTCCAGTACTTCCAGGATGCGGGCGGAAAGATTGAAACTCCGGATCCCGAGGATCCCGCGAACGCGGTCCAGATGATGACGGTGCACGCGGCCAAGGGGCTGGAGTTCCCTGTGGTCTTCATCCTGAGCGTCGCGCCGCGCCGCTTCCCGCATAGCGAGCGGCGGCCGGTAATTGAGTTTCCCGACGAGCTGCGCAAGGGGCCCGCGCCGCCCCCGAACATCCATCAGCAAGAGGAACGGCGGCTGTTCTTCGTGGCCACGACCCGGGCCCGCGAGCGCCTATATGTCTCGGGGGTCGGCAAGCCCGGCAAGAAACCCTCCGTGTTTGTGGATGACCTACTATCAAGTCCCGTGATCGCCGCGCGCGACATTGAGCGGATCCTGATTCCTGAGGTCCTGGCGGAAGAAACGGCGCCGCCCACGCGGGTTGCCCTCTCGGAGGCGCGGATACGCGAGGGAGCGCAGCCAGGATTGTTCAGCGAAGTTGTGACACATTCGCAGTCAGTCTATCCTGACCTCACTTCCTGGGCTGCGCGGCCGCCTGTGCTGGCGCCCGACGGAAAACTGCGGCTGAGCGCCACCGCCATTGAGGACTATCGGAGCTGCCCGCTGAAATTCAAATTCAGCCACTTCTGGAAAATCCCGACCGGGCCGCAGGCCGCGCTGACCTTCGGCAACATCATGCACCAGGCGGTCCGTTATTACTTCGAGCTGCGCAAACAGGGGCTGCCGCCCTTCGCGGCGATGGAGGAGTTCTTTCTGCGTGCCTGGAAGGATGTGGGGTTTGAGGACGCCTACCAGGAGCAGGCGTACAAGAAGGCGGGGCTCGAGCAACTCCGCGAGTTCGTGGAGCGGCAAAAAGAGAGCAAGGTTCCCTTGGACAGCATCCGCCTGGAGGAGAACTTCCGTCTGGATCTCGGCGACGTGGAGCTGGATGGGCGGGTGGACCAGATCAACCCTGTCGGGCCCGCCGGCGACGCCGCGGAGTTGATTGATTACAAGACCGGCCGTCCGCGCTCGCAGAAGGACGCCGACACTAGTCTCCAACTCTCGATTTATGCCCTGGCGGCACGCGAGCAACTGCGGTTGAAGCCCGTGCGGCTGACGTTCTACAACCTGACCAACAACCAGCCGGTCTCGACCGCGCGCACGGCCCGCGACTTGGACCGAGCCGTCGAGGAGATCCGCGAGGTGGCGGGCCTGATTCGGGACTTGCTGTTCCCTGCCACCCCGGGCTATGTTTGCCGGTGGTGTGACTACGAACCTGTGTGTCCCGCCCACGAAGAGACGTATTGACGCACCAGCTCAACGAAGAGAAGGGATTGACCTATGCTTGATGCCGCACTGTTGATCATCGGGTTGCTGGTGGGCGCCTTGGCGGCCTGGCTATGGGCGGGGGCGAAGCTGCGGGAGAGCGAGAACCGTGCGGCCGCCGCCGAGGCAACCGCCGCAGGATTGCGTGAGCAGCAGGACAAACTCCGGCAGGAAGTTGCGGGCCTCCGCGAACGGCTGGAAACGGAGCAACAAACCAGGGCCGCCAGGGAGGCCTCTCTGGAAGCCGAGCGGAAGAATCTGGAAGAGCAGCGGGCGCTCTTGCAGGACGCCGAAGCGAAGCTCAGCGACACCTTCAAGGCTTTGTCCCAGGACGTTCTCGGCAAGCAGAGCACATCGTTCCTACAGCTGGCGGCCCAGAGCTTTGACAAGCTTCGCGCCGAGTCGGAGGGCGACCTCGTAGCACGCCAGGAGGCTATCTCCGGCTTGGTCCAGCCGCTCAAGGATGTCCTCGAAAAGTACGAGCAGGGGATCAAACAGATTGAGGCCCAGCGCCAGGAGGCTTACGGGTCCTTGCGGCAACACCTGTTCCTACTCGGCGAGACGCAGTCGCAACTGCAGCGTGAAACTGCCAACCTGGTGACCGCCTTGCGCAAGCCGCAGGTGCGCGGCCGTTGGGGGGAGATCACTCTCCGCCGTTTGGCGGAACTCGCCGGCATGGTGGATCGTTGCGACTTCTATGAACAACCGACGGTTTCCTCGGAAGAACGGCTCATGCGCCCGGACATGGTCGTGCACATCCCGGGAGGCCGGGAGATCATCGTGGATTCCAAGGTCGCGCTGGATGCCTACCTCGATGCCATCGAAGCGCCCTCCGAGGAATTGAAGCAACAACACCTGGTGCGCCATGCGACCCAGGTGCGCCGGCACATGGAGCAACTGGGTTCGAAAGCTTACTGGGATCACTTGCCCAAGGCGCCGGAGTTTGTGGTGCTCTTCCTTCCCGGCGACCCGTTCCTGGGTGCCGCCGTGGAACACGACCCCGCGCTGATTGAAAACGGCATGGCCCAGCGCGTCGTCATCGCGACGCCCAATACGCTCATCGCGCTTCTCCTGGCGGTCTATCACGGATGGCGGCAGGAAGAGATCACCAAGAACGCGCAGTTGATCAGCGAACTGGGGAAACAAGTCTATAAGAGGATCAGCATCCTGTGGGAACACCTGGACAGTCTGCGCGGGGCCATCGACAAGGCGGTGGAGGCGTGGAACCGCGTGGTGGGTTCCCTGGAGCACCAGGTGCTGCCCAGTGTGCGGCGCTTCCGCGATTTGAAGGCGACCACGGCGGAGGAAATTGCGCAGTTGGAGGAAGTGGATCGGACGACCCGCGCCCTGCCCCCGGCGCCCGGTGAGGATTCGTGAGGTGAACAGCGACCAGGAAAGTCGCGCCCCGGAAGGCCCCCAAAAAACTTCGGGGATGCATTGCTGCATCCCCGAGCGTTCCAAACTGGCGAGAAGAGGCTTATCTCTTCTTCTTGGCTTTCTTCTTCGCTGCCATTCTATTCTCCTCTCAAATCTTTAGAATTCGCGCCAGCATAGCTGGCGGAGCGCGTATTCAACCTCCATGTATAGTGACTGCGCGGAATCTTGTCAAGAGGAAAGTGATCGCACGGCACAAAAAAAGCAGAGCAGGAAGAGAACTCCTCAGCGGCGGGGCGCACTCACGCTGCGGACGAGCGAACCAGCCGTCGGGGCGAATACCTCGGCGGAAGCAGAAGCAAGCTCGACAGGCGAAGGATTGCATCCCCCAACCTCAGCGGTGGTAAGCTGCGTCACGTGCCGGGTTCCGTTTGAAGGGAAAGCGCACGAGGGGGCCGCGAGATGGGTTGTCTGCATCTAACTTGACGGGAGATGCGATGAGTGAACACAGGCGAGCTTGGCGGGCCGGGGTGAAAGCGACGGCGGCGAGGTTGTGGGTGCTGGGATTTCTCCTCTCGCTGGGCGTCTCCCCCGCGCTGAGCCAGGAAAGCGCGCCCGCGCCCGCGGAGCAGACGCTGCGGGTTTCCACCGAGGTCGTCAACGTTTACGCTGTCGTGAGAGAGAAGACGAACCGCCTCATCCCGAACCTCAACCGCGAAGATTTTGAACTGAGCGAAGACAACGTTCCCCAGGATATCCGCTATTTCTCCCGCGAGACGGACACACCTCTGACGCTGGGCATCATGATCGATACCAGTCCCAGCCAGGGGCGTGTGCTGGACGTCGAACAGGCGGAGGCCAAGACTTTCCTGCGCCAGGTGCTGCGGCCCAAGGATCTGGCGTTTGTGCTCCACTTCGATTCGGACGTGGAGTTGCTCCAGGACTTCACGAGCAATTTGAATCTGCTTACGCGCGCCATTGACGAGACCGTGGTCCGCGGAGGCTCGAGCGGCCCGTTACGCTCCCCCCTGCCGTCGCCGCTCCCGGCGCCCATGCCCCCGCCCGACCCCATGGCCGGCGTGGGCGGGACTCACCTGTACGACGCCATCTACTTGGCCGCGCGCGAGTTGATGAAGAACGAAGTGGGACGCAAGGTACTGATCTTGCTGAGCGACGGTGAGGATCAGGGCAGTAAGGTCAAACTGGACGCGGCGCTCGAAGCCGCGCACAGGTCGGACGTCATCGTCTACTCGGTCGCTGTCATCGACCGCCGCTTTTACTGGGGGCACGTGATGGGCTTCAGCGGGGATTCCGTGCTGCGGAAGCTCTCCGAGCAGACCGGCGGGCGAGTAATCGAGGTGAAGCGGGCTAGCGATACGGGCGCCGCCTTTCAGGAAATCGCCGACGAACTGCGCACGCAGTACTTCCTGGGGTACACTCCCTCCCACACGCGGCGCGGTGGTTCCTTCCGCAAAATCCGTCTGCGGGTGCGCGACCGCGACTACAAGGTCCAGGCCCGCCGCGGCTACTACGCGCCCAGCGAGTAGGTTGCAGGTGCCGGGTATCAGGGGCCAGACATCCGGGCACAAGTGCACGTGTCCCCGACACCTGACACCTGCAACCTGCTATTGGGAGGGAGCGAAGTAGCCGCTCTTGGCGCGCACGCGCATGGGCTTATCCCGCGGCTGGATGGTGATGGTGCGGAAGGTCCCGTTGTGGGCGGTGTTGGTGGAAACGTAAGCCAAGCTGTACTGGCTCCGCAGCTCGCGCGCGATCTCCTGGAAGTCGGCGGCCAGGTCGCTGGCGGAAAACGGGAAGAAGGGTCGCCCGCCGGTTTCCTCCGCCAGGTATTTCAGCACCTTGTCCCCTTTTCCCTGCTTGTCCCCTACTTCCAGGTTGGGGCGATTTGTACTGATAGCGAAGATGGTGACCTCGCCGCGCTGGGCCATGGCCAGGGCTTCATCCCGGGTATGCTCGCTGGAGTTATCCTGCCCGTCGCTGATGACGATCATCACGCGCCGCAGATAAGGCTCGGGCGGAGGAAAGAACAGCATTTTTTCCTTGGCCGCAAAGTACATGGTGTCATACAGGCCCGTGGCTCCCCCCGCCTGTAGGCTGCGAATCGCCGTGGAGAGCTTCTCCACGTTGTCCGTGTAATCCTGCAAGAGCTGCGCCTCCACATCGAACGCCACGACGAACGCCATGTCCTTCCCGGGACGCAGTGTGGTGTTCAAGAAATCGATGGCCGCTTCCTGCTCGAAGCGTAGCCGTTCGCGAATGCTGTTGCTGGTGTCAATCAGGATGCCGATGCGCAACGGCAAATCTGATTCTCGGCTGAAGAAGCGGATGGTCTGCGGTTTGTTGTCCTCGGAGACGCGGACATCATCCTTGGTGAGATTGAGCATCAGACGGTTTTTCCGGTCGGTGGCGGTGAAGAGCACGTTGACCAGCTCAACGCGCACCCGGATGCGGGGGGTTTCGCTAGGTCCCTGTGCGGGGGTGGCGGGCGCCGGATTCTGGGGGCTGGCGGTGTTTTGCGCCCCCAGGTATGCAGCCAAGATTCCGAGCAGAAACACCACGCTGAAAAGCTTCTTCATGGCCAAGTCTCCCGTTCCTTGACAAGAGTATAGAGAGCGTTCAGGGAGCCGTCAAGGAAGGTTGAGCCAGCGGTCTGCGGCTGTGCCGATAGACTTTCAGGCCCCGCTCGTGGGTGCCACGGTCGGCGGACCGGTGGCGTTTTTGCGCCGGGCGACCAGCTTCTGGAGCCGCCGCGCCACGGCCTCGCGCGCCACGACCTGGCCGTTCTCGAATCTGAAGTCGAGCGCCGCCGTGCCTTCCAGTCCCAGGGTTACGAGCGCTTCGATGTCGAGTCCGACTTCGGCCCGGTCAAGTTCCTCGGGATGGGCGAAGATGGCTGGCGAACGCGGCATGAAGCGCGGACAGCAATCTTCAAAGGGCTCGCAGGAGATCTTGTAGGTTCCGATCTGCCGCGCCAAGCGCAGGATTTCGGATTTGTCATCTCCGGCCAGCGGTCGATAGACGGGCAGGTCGAACCCGCGGTCGATCGCCGCCAAGTTGTGCAAGGTCTGCGAGGCCACCTGGGAGACGCTGTCGCCCGTAATGATACCCAACGCCCGCTCCGCCCGCGCCAGTTCACGCGCCAGGCGGGCCATCATGCGCCGGTAAAGCAGCACGCGGTAACTTTCGTGAGTCGCAGCCACGATCTGGCGTTGGACCAGGTCGAAGGGAACCAGGTACAGCCGGGAGGTGAACTGGTAAGGCGTGAGCACGCGCACGATTTCTTCGGCGATGGGTTTGGAGGAGCCCCGCGCCGGAGAAGGTGGTCCGAAGAAGTGTGCAAAGCTGACGTGCGCGCCGCGCCGCATCATTTTGTAAGCGGCAACCGCCGAATCGAACCCTCCCGAGAGCAGCGCCACCAGCCGCCCACTGGTCACCGCGGGCAGGCCGCCGGCGCCTTCCACGCGGTCGGTGTACACGAGCGCTTTCCCCGGCAACACTTCGACCCGGCAGGTTACCTGGGGATCGTTCAGCTTCACCCGGACGTCGCTGCCCCGCGCCCGCAGGTGATCGAGCACGGCGCGCCCGAGCGCCCGTTCAAGCTCCATGGAATTCAACGCGTAGTCCGGGTCGGCAATCTTGGCGCGCACGGCAAAATTGGCGGGATTCTTCTCCGCCATCATCTCGCACGCGAGCGGAGCGAGCTGGGCGAGAGCGCTCGGCACTTCGCGCGCGGACGCTACGTAGGCCAGCCCAAAAACCCGGCGCAGGCGCTCGAGAATGGTGGGAATGGCCGCTTCCTCGTGCGGAGCAATCAGTAGCCGTTCGCAGATAAACTGCGGCGCCGAGACGGGCAAGTCCGCCAACGCGCGCTTCACGGCCGCGATCAAGCGGCTCAGGAAATAGTTCTTGTTGCCGCCTTTGAGCCAGATCTCGTGGTAATGGAGAACCAGCACTCGATCCATAAGACGCTGCACAACCCGGCACGCAAAGCCTTCCTGAAACGCGCGGTCGGTCGCGCGAAGCTAGAATATCGGTTTTGCCCAAGGGCCGCAACCAAGGCGGGTGCGGCGGCAGGGCACCCGTCCGCATGGTAGGCGTGAAGTGGGCGCTGAATTTGCGCCATGCGGGAGTCAGCAAGTCTCCGGTTGGGCAGGAGCCTTGGACTTCAGGGAGCAGGGAAGGCTGCCGCGCCGGGGAAGCGCTCGCCCTCACGCGCAAGCTGCATGTAGCCGAGAGATATCAGGTGGAGGCCGAAGAAAAAGGGCAGGAAACCCCACATACCCATCTGCACGACATCGATGAGCAACAGACCGTCGGCCACGGCCACGGGGACGTACATCTGGAGCACGCGCCGGCGAATGCCCGGCCATTGAACCCGCAGTTCGTCCCGCCGGGAAAGGCCAAAGCGAAACCACAGGACGACAGGCACCAGCCAGTAAAGAAATGCCGGCGCGGCCATCATCCAGCCAGCCAGCTCGTCGCCCAGAAAACCTTGGGATTGAAAGAGAGACAGTAGGAAGTCGGCCAGGAGAAGCAGACAAGAAGCTCCGGCAAGCGCAAACAGCCCGACGATCCAGCGCTGCTTGCGCAGAAACCGGGAGCGAAGGCAGAGCGCCAGCACGAGAAACGCCGCGGCGGGGAGCGTTGCGACGCTGACATGCTCGCTGACCTCAAGCCACTGAAGAAGCTTATCGATCCGACGGAAGGCAAAGACCCAGAAGAAATCCGCCAGGACGAACAGCGAGAGGGCACCGGCGAGGGCAAAGAGGCAAAGCGTCAAACGGGGCCTGCGCAACAATTCAGGGCGCAGGAGGGAGAGAAGAACAAGCAGGAGCGTGAAGGCGGCCAGCCCGAGAGCCAGAACGTAGAAGCCTCGGGCGCCCCAACCAAAGACCAGGCCGAGCAGACCGGGCCACAGACCATAGCCCCCAACGAATTCGTAGCCCTTTCCCGGGGGGCCGCAGGCTTCATAGGCGATAGGCAGGAACAAGGTGAGTAGGGTGAGGACGCTGCCCGAGGCCAGCGAGACTCTGGCGCGGAGGCGCAGCAGCGGGGAGCGCACCCGGCGGCCGCCCTCCCAGCCCGCCGCGACCCAATCGCGAATCGAAACCAGCCCCTTCCACATGGCTCGTACCCTCGGTGCGAGATTGTACCAGGGAATTGGTCGGCAGGCGATCTGCTGCCCAACTTTAGAAGGGCTGGCAGGCCAGGAGGGATTTAAACCCCGACCCGCCTTTCAAGAGTAGAAATCCTTGGGTCTTTGTTGAGAACAAGGGGCTGCCTTTCCCTGGGGTTACTCATCCGAACCCGCGAAGGCTGCCCTAGCAACGCGGCCAGGGCCCCCACTTCGACACCCGGTATGTCGCGCCCATGAATGCCAGGGCTTGCGGCCCGGCAGAGGCGCGAAGCGCGCTATAATCCCCTCGCGACGGAGGGACACCATGCGACCAACACTAAGACTGCTGCAGGATGGACTGATGGAGAGAATCATCGCGGAAGCGCGGGAGGTGCTCTGCAAGCTCGGCGTCGAGATCCACAACCGGTCGGTGCTCGACCTGTTGGGCGACCACGGTGCCGAGGTGGATGTGGGAAAGCAAAACGCCCGCCTCACGGAGCACCTCCTCGACCAAGCGCTGAGTACCGTCCCCCGCTCTTTCAAGCTCTATGACGTCCTGGGGAACGAGACCCACGACTTCCAGGGTGACAACGTCTACTTCACTCCCGGCTCGACAGCGATCAACATCCTGGACAACGGCAGCGGCGAAATGCGCCGGCCCACCACGGCGGACTATATCCGGTACGTAAAGCTGACGAGCGAGCTCGAGCATCTCGCCGCGCAAAGCACCGCGCTGATTCCCGCCGACGTGCACGAGCGGATCTCGGACAGCTACCGACTCTATTTGAGCCTCCTCTACGGTGAGAAGCCGGTGGTCACCGGCGCCTTTACGGTCGAAGCGTTCGAGATCATGAAAGACTTGCAAGTCGCCGTTCGTGGCAGTGAAGCGGCGCTCGGAGCCAAGCCGCTGACCATCTTTTCCTGTTGCCCCACGGCGCCGATCAAGTGGAGCAACGTGACCAGCCAGAATCTGGTTGACTGCGCGCGCTGGTTAATTCCGGTGGAGCTGGTGTCCATGCCACTTTCCGGGTTCATGGCGCCCGTCACGCTGGTGGGGAGTCTTATCCAGCAAACGGCCGAAAATCTGAGCGGCGTGGTGATCAGCCAGCTTGCGAACCCTGGGCATCCGCTCTTGTATGGCGGCTCGCCTGCGATCTTCGACGTCCGGTTTGAAACCACGCCCATGGGGGCAGTGGAAACGATGATGCTCGATTGTGCGTCGAGCGAGATTGGGAAGCGCCTGGGCATGCCCACCCAGGGTTACATTGTCCTCAGCGACGCGAAGCAGTTGGACGCGCAGGCCGGGCTGGAGACGGGCATGGGGGCGATCCTGGCGGCACTCTCGGGAATCAACAGTATTTCGGGTCCGGGGATGCTGGATTTTGAAAGCTGCCAGAGTCTGGAGAAGCTGGTCGTCGATAACGAGATCTGCGGCATGACCTATCGCCTGCTGCGCGGCATCGAGGCGCGGGAAGACTTTCCGGCGCTTCCCCTGTTCGAGGAACTGCGGCGTGAGAAGCATCTGCTGATTGCCGACCACACCCGCCGCCACCTGCGTGAGGAGATTACTTTTCCCGGCGCCGTCATCGATCGCGCCAACCGCGCCCGCTGGCTCAAGGCCGGCCGGCTGAGCTTGTGGGAGAGAGCCGCACGGGAGGCTTCCCGGCTCATCCAGGGATACACGCCCTCACGGCTGCCACAGGAAACGAAATTGGAGCTAACCCGGCTGATGGCGCAGGAAGCCCAGCGGCACGGGATGGAAGCCCTGCCGAAGAGAGAGGAATGAGGTTGCGCCTCCCGCCGGAAACGCACTCTCCATTGAGCGCGTGAAAGTTTACGCTGGCGGTTTCGACGTGACGGACCCAACAAACCTTGGAGGAATCAAGTGTCAACTTCAAGACGAA
>Ga0315288_10002180_pt1 | contig 25356 bp, 17 predicted proteins | sample YL17G11_20_MG_FD_203454 | JGI IMG/M metagenome (GOLD analysis project Ga0315288, IMG submission 203454) | Sediment microbial communities from Yellowstone Lake, YNP, Wyoming, USA - YL17G11_20 | ecosystem: Environmental > Aquatic > Freshwater > Lake > Sediment | place: USA: Wyoming | collected... | reverse complement strand
CGAATGGCATGAAGATAAGCGTTAACGTTTTATAATACGAAGGCTTGAAAAAAAGCCTCCTATGTTATAAGTGGACTGTAGTAACCAAATATTCACTTAAAACGAAAGGAGGCTACAGATGGCCAGAATTGCACATTTCAGAGAAATTCTCAAGGATGATTTTTTCAAAAAGATAAAGTTCTTTGCCGAGTTCCTCTCGGCGAGAGATATTCTGGATGCGGCTGACGCGGAGAACTACCACTGGCGAGAGCGCATCTGGACGCCCATTCAAACCCTCTGGGCTTTTCTCGTTCAGGTCTTGGACCCCGACTGTCCCTGCCGAGAGGCGGTGGCTCAAATCTTAGCTGAACAAGCCGCCTGCGGACAACAGGTAACGGCCTCGCCGGACCCCAGTGCCTATTGTCAGGGACGACAACGATTACCGCTATCATTGTTCAAATCGGTATTGCGACAGGTCGGCCAAAGGCTTCAAGCGAAGGTCGGCTCGGCGTATTCCTGGTGTGGCCGTCGTGTCTGGATCGTGGATGGTTCTACTTGTTCGATGCCGGATACAGCTTCTCTGCAACAGAGCTTCGGACAGCCGGATGGACAAAAGCCGGGTTGTGGATTTCCCGTTGCTCGGGTAGTTGCCATGTTCTGTTGGGCGACTGGGGCTGTTCTGGATGTGGCAATTGGTGCCTATCGCAGTTCAGAGCTTAATCTGTGGCATCAACTTTGGGGACAATTACACACCGGAGACGTCGTGCTGGGAGACCGTTTTTTCTGTGCTTATAGCTATCTGGCAGAACTACTCCAAAAGGGTTGTGATGGCGTTTTTCGCCTGCATGGAGCCCGCTCACGAACCGTAGATTTTCGGCAAGGCAAGCGTTTAGGCAAAGATGATCGTCTGGTAACATGGTATCGGCCGAAAATTTGTCCTCGAGGCCTGTCTGAGGAACGTTTTGCATCTTTGCCGGAGACTTTAACGGTTCGATTACTCCGCTTCCACACATTAGTGCCAGGCTTTCGCGATGAGACAATTATCGTGGCAACAACCTTGTTGGATCCGAAGGCGTATCCGTTTGAGCAGATCGCCGGACTGTACAGAGATCGTTGGATAGTGGAACTGCGTTTGCGAGATATCAAGACGACCTTGGGCATGGATATCCTGCGTGGCAAAAGTGCTGAGGTGGTTCGCAAAGAGATATATATGCACTTGTTAGTTTATAATTTGATCCGAGTTCTGATGTGGCAGGCATCAGAGACCCATCATCGGCCGTTACATCGTTTGAGTTTTGCCGGTACGTTGCAGCGTGTCAATGTGATACTTCCTTACCTTTGGCTATTTTCGGGAACCAAAAAAGCTGTTGTGCTTTATCAGTATCTGCTTAGCTGGGTTGCTCGTGACAAGTTACCCTTTCGTCCCAATCGAATTGAACCGCGAGCTGTTAAACGAAGGCCCAAAAAATATGCTCTGCTGAACAAGCCCAGATCAGAGATGAGGGAGGCTCTATTACAATGAGAATTGCTTATCTTCATGCCATTCGGGACAGTCACCTATTTTTTTCTTGACATGCATTGTTTTTTGCTCTAATTTGGCATTATGCCAAGATTAGCCAGAGCAGTAGCAGTTGGATTCGCCCATCATATCACCCAGCGCGGGAACAACCGCCAGGATGTGTTCTTTGTGGATGATGATCGCCGGGTGTATCTGGAGCTGTTGAAAGAGCAGGCGGACAAGTACTCACTGGAACTGGTCGGCTATTGCCTGATGAGCAATCATATCCATATCGTCGCTATCCCGCACGAGCAGGATTCGCTGGCCAGGGCCATCGGCAGAACTCACTTTCGCTATACGCAGTATATCAACCGCTTTCATCGCCGCAGCGGCCACCTTTGGCAGGGACGGTTCTATTCCTGTGCGATTGATGAGCGGCACTTCTGGCTGGCAATGAAATATATCGAGCTCAATCCCGTTCGCGCGAAGCTCTGCCGCAAGCCGTGGCGGTATGAGTGGTCGAGTGCGGCGGCGCACGTCGATGATAAAGCGGTATCGGAAGTGTTGAATTTGCCGCGGTGGTACGATATGATATCGGCCGAAGAGTGGCGAAAGGAGCTTGCGGATGGTATGTCGGATTCTGAGCTTGGGCGAGTAAGGTTGAGCACGCATACGGGAAGACCGCTGGGCAGCGACAGTTTTCTAAGCAAGCTCGAAAAGCTGCTCGGCCGCCGCGTACGTCCATTGCCTGTCGGCAGACCGCGAAAAGAAAAAGTAAAGAAAGCGAATAAACGAAAGAAAACCAGCACTAAATAGCTGGCTGTCCGTCAAGCGGCAGGGAGGGCATAGGGGCCAGCCCTTAAAATATAAATAATGATTGACTGCCTTCCTGTTTGCTGCTTATTGAGGAGGCGTTCAGGCAAAGATGAACGGGATTTGGCATCCGAAAAGGAAGTTGGCGTCCTGGAAGAAAACAAAGCCAATCGCCGGGCTTTGGCCGGAAATTCGAAGCACTAAGCCCTAAATCCTAAACAAGACGAATGGACGCCGAGTTGTGCCGATCTTTTGTTTGTTGTGCTGGTGGAAAATGTTGGAATGGGATCGCGGATTAAGGTACTATTAGTATTATAAGGCTGGCAGTGGGCATTTGCGAAATCCGGCCGGTTATCCGCGATGAGCGAAGGAGAGACCGAAAATGGGCATATCCCGCAGCACGAGACGGCAGTTCATTAAGACCATCGGCGCAGGGGCGGCGGTGCTGGCTTTACCGGCGGCGTATTGCGCCGAGACGAATCCACTGCTCGTAGTGAATCCTGAGCCGCGATTCGATTTGTCGGACTATTTGTATATGCAGCTCATGGAGCCTTTAGGGACGACGGACGGCTCTGTGGCCGCGGCGTGGGATTTCAAGAACGACCGCTGGCGGGAAGATGTTGTGGCAGTCACGAAAGAGCTGTCGCCGGCGCTGATTCGCTGGGGCGGCTGTTTCAGCTCGTATTATCGCTGGAAGGAGGCGGTGGGGCCGCGAGACCGGCGAATACCCATGCTTAACCTGCTTTGGGGCGGAATTGAGTCCAACCAGGTCGGCACGCACGAGTTTGTGGATTTTTGCCGCCAAACGGGCGCCGATCCGCTTATGAGCGTGAATTTCGAGTCGGACGGCAGAAAAAACTGGCAGCGCAGCCCCAAGGGCGACATCCGCTCGGCCGGCCCGGAAGAAGCGGCCGAGTGGGTGGAATATTGCAACGCCCCCGATAGTAAAGAAAGGCTAAAGCACGGCGTAGCAAGACCTTACAACATTCGCTTATGGCAGATAGGTAATGAGACCTCCTACGACCGCAACGGCTTCGACTGCGAAACCGCGGCAAAACGCACCGTCGATTTTGCCAAAGCGATGCGAAGCCGCGACCCCGGCATTAAGTTAATCGGCTGGGGCGACAGCGAATGGGCTCGCCGGATGCTCGATATCGCCGGCGAACACTTGCAGTATATAGCCTTTCACCACATGTTCAATCCGGATGGAGGCACGCCCGATTCGCCGCTGCGGGGAATCGAGTACCGCAGGGACCCGGCACGGACCTGGCAGCACCTGATGAATGCCGCAAAGGTGCACGACGAGAAGATTAAATGGATGAAAGAGCAGGTGGCAGATTACCCTATTCCGCTGGCTATGACCGAGTGCCACTTTGCCCTGCCGGGCAGGAACCGCTGCGAGGTACTTTCCACCTGGGCGGCGGGCGTTGCGAACGCACGCATGTTGAATGTCCACGAAAGGCACGGCGACAGGCTCAAAATCGCCACTTTAGCTGATTTCTGCGGCACGCGCTGGCAGGTCAATGCCGTGATGATTCCCGTGCCCGGCGGAAAGTCATATATGATGCCCGTTGCTATGGTTATGAGTCTATACCGGCATCATATGGGCGACAAAGCGGTCGATGTGAGTTCAACGCCCGACGAACTTGATGTGACGGCCAGCCGAAGCGGCGGGCGGATATATCTGCACGTTGTCAATACCAGCAGAGACCGGTCCGCCTCGGCAGGCATCAGGGTGGACGGCATGAAAATCAGGTCGGGCCGGATTTTCGAATTGGCGGCTGACCCGGAATTCGAGGTTATCGAAACCCAATCCGACGAAATAGTGCCGAGGCAGAAGAATCTGCCGGAAAATTGCCGCTGGATTTTCCCGCCGGCTTCAGTTTCGGCTATGGAATTAAATGTTCAATAAGTGTAAAATGGGAAAGAATGGAAGATTAGAGAATTAAGCTGTGGGGTCGTAATGAATAAGCGACGGGCATTTACACTGATAGAGCTGCTGGTGGTAATTGCCATTATAGCATTGTTAATGGCGATATTGATGCCTGCGCTCAATTATGTACGCAAGCAGGCGCGTTCAAATGCCTGCCAGAGCAATCTGAGGCAGTTGTGCCTGGCTATGAATCTTTACGTGCTCGATTACGATGATCGAACTATGCCATTCTCTCATCAGTCCAGCGAGTACTGGTTCCATCAGTTGGCTCCATATCTGAGCGAGAAGGCGTATAAGATTAACCCGGAAAAGCACATCGAGGGGATGATGCGGGTAGCCTTCTGCCCGGCAACAAAACGCCAGGACCGGACGGAGGATTCTTACTATGGTTCGGCGTATTTATCGTGGCGATTCATGGGCGGCGAAGGCAGCTACGGCCTGAATTTATGGCTGCTGCCCGATGACCCGATTTATGCCCCGGCATTTCCAGCGGGAAATTTCTTCAGGAAATACTCGGACGCCCAGGGGAGCGTGCCGCTGCTGGGCGACTCGGTATGGGTTGGCTCGTGGCCTTTCTCGGCCGATGCGGTGCCGGGCGATATCACCGGCCAGACTGGATATCCGGGCTATCCTCACGGCGAAGGATTTTTCATGGGGCGATTCTGCGTCGACCGGCATAAAAAAGCGATCAATATCGGATTCGTGGACAGCCGAGTAGAAAGGGTGCCGCTGGAAGAATTGTGGATACAAAAATGGCATAAGAACTTTAAGCCGAACTCCGATGTGTCCATCCCGTGAATCGAATCTCACACTATCTGCCTGCCTCGAAGCAGCATATCGTGATTTTTAGTACTGATATTTGATATTATCTTGCCATGCCCGGTAATTTCGACCACAATATCGATCAGGGCGGCATGCCTCGTCTCCGCTCGGCATGAAGGCTCTTTTCTTCACCCTGAGCTGAGTCGAAGGGTGGGATGAGTCGAAGGATGCAAAATCAGGCGACGCTACCCACGGGGACGGAGTTTGCCGCCGGGACGTGCCTTGCAATGGCAAAAGCCTCCGGCACAAACTTGCCCCGGCGAATAATCCATAATAGAAATAATGGGGACAAAGAAGGACCTTTGAAAATCGATGTAGAGAACAAATGGAGACAGCAAAATGAACACTCGGATAAGTATCGTAATGGCGGCGGCAGTAGCGGGGCTATTGATATTCGCATTTGGATGCAATTCTGTGGTGAAATCCGGAGAAAATATGGAAAGGTCGTCGAAGGATTTACTTTCCGCCGGACGTCGGTTAGTGAACTTCAACAGCGACTGGAGATTCGCTAAGGGCGATCAGCCGGGAGCCGAGGCGGCTGAGTTTGACGACTCGGCGTGGCAGGCAGTGCGTCTGCCGCACGACTGGGCAATTTCAGGACCATTTAACCCGAAAGAGAACGGCTACGCCGGGAAGCTGCCCTGGAAGGGCGTAGGCTGGTACCGAAAGACGTTCGCGCTCGATAAGGCCGACAGCGGGCGGCGGGTGTGCTTTGATTTCGACGGTGTGATGGCTTTTCCGAAGGTCTATGTGAACGGGCAGCTCGCCGGCGAGTGGGATTACGGCTACATGTCTTTCCGAGTGGATGCCACGCCGTACGTAAAGTTTGACGGCACGAATGTGATTGCAGTTCAGGTTGACACACGCAACCACGGCACAAGATGGTATCCCGGCGCTGGCATCTATCGCAAGGTAACGATGACCGTCTGCGAGCCGGTGCACGTGGCGCACTGGGGCACGTTTATCACGATCCCCGACGTGAGTGATTCCTCCGCGACCGTTCGCGTGCAAACTACCATTGACAACCACCTCGACGCTGAATCGGAAGTTACGGTGGAGGTCGCGCTGCTTGATCCTGACGGCCGGGAGGTGGCTAAGGGCACAAAGAACGAAGCTATACCCGCCGCCGGCTCGCGCGAGCTGGACCAGTCACTTGTGGTCGCCAATCCCCGCCGATGGGATATCGCAAACCCGAAGATCTATACCGCTAGGGCAATCGTTCGCATGGGCAAAAAAATCGTGGATGCGGACGCCACCAACTTCGGCATCCGCACGTTCAAATTCACGGCAGACGATGGTTTTTATCTCAACGGCCGGCGTGTACAGCTCTACGGCGTGAACCTGCACCACGACCACGGGCCGCTGGGAGCGGCGTTTTACACCCGCGCCATGGAGCGGCAGTTGGAAATCATGCGTGACATGGGTGTCAATGCCATCCGCACCAGTCATAACCCGCCGTCGCCGGAATTGCTGGATTTGTGCGACCGGATGGGATTCGTCGTTTGGGATGAGGCTTTTGACAAATGGGACGACAAGGCCGACCGCGTAAAAGGCCAGCCGCCATTGGAAACGTACGGCGAGAAACAGATTCGCAACCTAGTGATGCGAGACCGCAATCACCCCTGCGTCGTAATCTGGTCGATCGGCAACGAAATCGGCAATCAGCCTTATGACAAAGAAGGCACGTCGCCCGAGCGAGTGAAGTTCATGAGTGATTTCGTGCGGAAATATGATTCGACCCGTCCTGTGGGAATTTCCTGCCATATTCCTGCTACTGCCGATGAGCCGATTCTCGATTCGCTGGATCTGACCGGCTGGAATTACGCCCGCCGGTACGCCAACTACAGGCAGCGCTACCCTGACAAGCCAATCATTTACAGCGAGTCGGCCTCAGCCCTGAGCACGCGCGGGTTCTACGAGCTGCCGCTTCCAAATGGAAAGACCGAGTTTTCAAAGCAGCTCCAGGTGGACTCGTACGATCTGAATTCAGCGGCGTGGTCGGATATTCCGGATGTGGAATTCAAACTTATGGAGGACGACAATTTTGTCGCCGGCGAGTTCGTCTGGACGGGTTTTGACTATCTGGGCGAGCCGACGCCTTTTTCGCAGGAGGCGCGAAGCTCCTACTTCGGCATCGTCGATTTGTGCGGCATACCCAAGGACCGGTTCTATCTGTACCGCAGTTACTGGCGGGGCGATGTGACGACTATTCATATTCTGCCGCACTGGAACTGGCCCGACCGTGTCGGTCAAAACGTGCCGGTTTTCGTGTACACTAACGGCGATTCCGCTGAGCTATTCCTGAATGGAAAATCCCTTGGCCGCAGAACGAAGGGTCAGCTTCCCGAAAGGCCCGCCAACTTCGCACAGGGCAAACCCGCCGAGGCAAGCTCCATCGAATCCGGCAATGGCCATGTCGCCGTGAATGCGACTGATGCCGACAGGTCCACACGCTGGTGCGCAGCGGACGCCGGAGCCGATCAATGGTGGCAAGTGGACCTGGGTGAGGTTCGGCCGATCCGCTATCTGGCTGTCGATTTTGAGAAGGAGGAAAAGAACTACGGCTACCAAATCAAAGTCTCGACCGATGCGTCAACGTGGCAGGGCATTGTAACCAAGAGCACAAGCAGGTATCCCCAGTGGGGCGGGCCGTCTCGAATATTCCACGAGGTGGATACTCAGGCCAGGTATGTGCGGATTGAATTTACCGATCTGCGGGAAGGAACCTGGGCCAGTATTCGGGAATTTGGCGTTTACCCGGAAAAAGTCGAATCGGATTATTATGCCGTGACCTACAAGTATCGCCTGCGTTGGAACGACGTGGTTTACGAACCGGGCGAGTTAAAAGCCGTCGCTTATAAGTACGGCAAAAAAATCAGCCAGGCGGTGATGCGCACTGCTGGTAAACCGGCAAAGATTCGCCTTACGCCGGATCGGAGAAAACTCGCCGCTACTGGCGAAGACCTGTGCTATATTCTTGTCGAGGCCCTGGATGCTGATGGGACGCTTTGCCCGCTGGCGGATAATCCTGTTCGCTTCGAAGTCGAAGGCCCGGCCGAGATCGCAGGCGTCGGCAACGGGAATCCCCTGTCGCTGGAACCGTTCCAATCGGACAGCCGGAAGCTGTTTTACGGCAAGGCAGTGCTGATTCTGCGAACCATAGACAGAAAAGCCGGCACAGTGCGAATAACGGCACAAAGTGATGGCCTGGCCCCGGCGGACGTTATCGTGCAGTGCCGATAACTTTCGCGGCCCATGGTTGGAGTCCCGGCGAATTTGGCTCCATTAAAAATTCGACAGCACGGCAATACTTCTTGCATACGGCAATAAGGCTGGTATGATGAGACGACTCGAATCGGTTGACGAACAACGGGTATTGGTCGATCCGTAGCGTCCGCCTGAGCAGGGCGGACGATCCATGGTGGTCACCAGCTTTGGTATTATGAAAGAAAGGAGAAATCAGATGAAACGTTCAGTTTTTGTTATAGCGCTAATTTGTATTGTGGCGCTGAGTTTCACTACTACAAGCAATGCGTCTGAGAAGCCGGCCCAGATCAGGGTTCTACTGATTACGGGTGATGATGTCGATGTTCACCCCTGGCGCGAAATATCCGAGACAACGCGGGAAATACTGGTCAAAACGGAGAAGTTCGACGTCAAGGTGTGCGAAGATCCGCATATACTCGAATCGGAGACCGCGCTGAAGGCGTATGATGTGATCGTATTTACGATTTTCAACCGGCGTATAGCCATGCTCCCGGGCCAGGCCCAGGAGAACCTGCTTAACTTCGTCAAGGGCGGCAAGGGTTTCTTCGTCCAGCACCTGGCAAGCGCTTCGTTCGGCAAGTGGGATGAGTTCGGCAAGCTTTGCGGCCGCAAATGGGTAATGGGTACTTCGGGTCACGGCCCGCGAGCTGTCTTTAAGGCCAATGTAGTCGCCAGGGAACATCCTATTACCGCGGGGTTGGAGGACTTCGATGTCGACGATGAGCTGTACGCAAAGCTGCAGGGCACCGGCGATATCAACGTGCTGGTACAGGCCGATTCCGACTGGAGCAAGAAGACCGAGCCGCTGGTATTCACATTGAGCTACGGCAATGGCCGAACCGTTTACAACGCCTTCGGTCACGACCGCAAGGCCCTGATGACTCCGAACGTGCAGAAGATCATCGCTCGCGGCGTGGAGTGGGCGGCCACCGGAAAAGTTCAGTAATAATGATTATGCTGTTTTACACATAAACCGCAGGGTGAACTTCAAACGGTTCGCCCTGCGCACGATTCGCGAGGTCTCCACCGCAGGTGAAGACCTCCGTTGCATATCATGGAAAGGAGTTTCTTGTGAGCCACAGAAAAATTTACTGCCTGATGATTGTGCTGATTGTCTCGGCAAGCATCAGCTTGGCCGGGCAGCGGCAGCAGGACGAATGGGTATTACTATTCGATGGAAAAACCCTGAACGGATGGTCCATCCACAGCGGCTTCGCCAAATACCAGGTCGAGGACGGCGCCATTGTCGGTACGACTGTAAAGGGCAGCCCCAACTCATTCCTCTGCACCGACCGTGAATACGGCGATTTCATACTGGAGTTCGAGGTCCTCCTGGATCCCAAGCTGAATTCGGGCGTGCAGATACGCAGCAAGATAGCCGAAGCGGAGAAAGTGTTCGTTTTCAGCGGGCCTGACGGCAAGCCTGAAAATCGTGTAGCACCGCCGGATCGTGTCTATGGTTACCAGGTGGAAATTGCGACCGAGAAGTCGGGTTCCTCCGGCAGCATTTACGATGAGGCCCGACGTGCTTTCATGCTTGCCTCCACAAGGTCCGACCCGGCCGCAAGCAAGGCGTTTAAGGACGGACAGTGGAACAAATTCCGCATCGAATGTAAAGGCGACAGTATAAAAACGTGGATCAACGATGTCCCCTGTATCGACCTGAGGGACGGCATGACACTCCGGGGCATCATCGGCCTGCAGGTCCATGGCGTGGGCAACGACGACAGCGCCTATCAGGTGCGCTGGCGCAATATCCGCATCAAGGCCGACGACGAAGGCGTTGAGCCGCCTGTGATTTCCGGCCGCCAGCGCGTATTGCAATGCACGCCGGAATGGACGGGCCCGCGAATGGAAGACGGCCGGCCTTATGTTTCCGATGACATTCTGGAGAGAATGAAGAAAGTATCGGTCACGCAGGCCTGGAGTATTGTCCGGGGCGCCGGTTACGGCAACTGTTACGAAAACGCCGCCGGATGGCTCGTAATGTATCCCAGCGAGGCGATTGTCGGCCGGGTGCTGACCGCTCAATACATGCCCTTGCATCCCGATTATAATCGATTGGTCATGCGGCAGGGACGTGCCGAGGGCCGGATCGGAAACTCGAATTCATGGCCGATCGACATGCTGAAAAAAGGTGATGTGTATGTCGCGGACTGCTTCGGCAAAGTCCTCGACGGGACCCTGATAGGCGACAATCTCGGCAACGCCATCTACGCCAACTCGGGCAAAGGCGTAATATTCGACGGCGGTGTCCGCGACCTGGAAGGCATTGAGGAAATCAAAGGATTCAACGTGTGGTGCAAGGGCGCCGATCCGAGCTTCCTGCGAGATGTGATGATGACCGCGATAAACGTGCCGATCCGTATCGGCAAAACCGTGGCGTGTCCAGGTGACGTCGTGCTGGCCAAGCGAGAGGGCATCGTTTTCATCCCGGCCCACCTGGCCGAAAAAGTCGTTACCGAATCGGAGGCTATCATGCTGCATGACATGTTCGGGCACCAGGTTCTGAAAGATGGCAAATACACGCCGGGACAAATCGACGGTAAATGGACTCCCGAGATCCAAAATGATTTCCGGGGCTGGCTGAAAAAGAACGTCAACGATTTGCCTGTGCCGAAGGAAGTGATTGAAGATATGCTGAATTCAAAGACAAGGAACTGGTAAATGATTATAAAGAACGACCGAAAAGATCAGCAAAAACAAACGGCATGTTCCAGGCGTTCTCTGCTCAAAAACGCCGGTGCGGGCTTTGCGGGTCTGAGCCTCGCGGGCATAGTAGGCGCCCCTATCGAAGAGCAGGTGGCCTTTGCCGCCCAGAATGTGAATCGAAGCTCCAGCCCATCGGAGCTGAGAATAACCGACTTGCGCATCGCCATGGTTGACAGGGCACCTATGCGTTGTCCTTTGATTCGTATCGACACGAATCAGGGCATCAGCGGTTACGGAGAAGTCCGGGACGGCGCAAGCGAGAATTATGCCCTAATGCTCAAGAGCAGGCTCCTGCGTCAGAATCCCTGCAACGTCGAGCGGATATTCAAACGAATCAGGCAGTTTGGGCATCACGGCCGGCAGGGAGGCGGCGTCTCGGGTGTGGAGATGGCATTGTGGGACCTGGCGGGCAAGGCGTACGGCGTCCCCGTCTACCAGATGCTCGGTGGCCGATACCGTGACAGGATCCGCCTGTATGCCGACACGCCCGACGGACGTGTCAGCGGCCTTAAGAAAAGAATCGAGCAGGGATTTACTTTCCTTAAATATGATTGCGGTATCCGGAGCATTCGTGATGTCGATGGGGCGATGAGCTACCCGACGAGGGATGCTGACTGGAACGGCAAACATCCTTTCACAGGTATTCAATTGTCGGATAAAGGCGCCGCACTTTTGGGCGAGCGTTTTGCCGAGGCCCGCAAGGAAATTGGCTGGCAGGTCCCGATAGCATCGGACCACTTCGGCCATATCGGTGTCAATAGCTGCATCAAGCTGGGCAAGGCCTTGCAGCCCTACCAGCTCGCGTGGCTGGAGGACATGGTGCCGTGGGAATATACCGATATGCTGAAAGAGATAAAGAACGCTGTCGACGTGCCGCTGCTGACTGGCGAAGATATTTACCTGCTCGATGGCTTTAAGCCGCTGATCGATGAGCGTGCCGTCGATATGGTGCACCCCGACCTGGCCACTGCCGGCGGGATTCTGGAAACCAAGAAGATCGGCGACTACGCAGAGCAGGCCGGCATCGCAATGGCCATGCACTTTGCGGGCACGCCGGTTTCCTTCATGGCCAACTTGCACTGCGCGGCGGCTACTGAGAACTTCGTTGCCCTGGAGCACCACGCGGTCGATATCGACTGGTGGGAAAACCTCGTGACGGGAATCGACAAGCCGCTCCACGCAGATGGTTTCGCCCGTGTTCCCGAAGGCCCCGGGCTGGGCATCGAGCTGAATCTCGATGTTGTAAAAGAACACCTCGGGCGAGGGCAGGAACTCTTCGCTCCCACCGACGAGTGGGACAGAGACCGCTCTAACGACCGCCTGTGGAGCTGAGAGCCTTCAGCTCATAGCAAACGAAGCTTCTGCAAAACTGAAGTTAGGCATATATTATTTTAGAAAATCTTCTTTCACGATTTTCTAAAAATAATCGGGTACTGTATGATAACGCATTATAGAGTAAAACGTTACGCATCTTGTTTTAGAAAGAAAAAATCAGAAGAAAAGATTTTTTCTTTCCAAAAGTATGCCTAACTTCAATTTTGCAGAACTCATTCATAGCAAACTGCAAAGGAGAACAATGAAAACTGTAAAAGCATTTCTGGGATACTTCAAGTTCGTATTCATGCTCTGCCTGGTGCTGGTGGTTGTCATGCTTGTCACCGGCCGTCGAGCCGGAGTCGGTCCGGCATTGATCGCAATGTTTGGTTCATTGGCATTGTATTGTATGGGCCATCCGTTCCTGAAAAGTTTCGCCTTTACAGTTTGGGTTTTCGCTTTCGTAGCCGTCTCGATGGTTTATCCTGCGTCCTTCATGACCTGGTTCGGATTAGATCTGGGGATACTCATTGTCCCTTTGATCCAGATTATAATGTTCGGCATGGGGACGACCTTGAGCGTGGCCGACTTCGGGCGAGTGTTCAAAATGCCCTGGCCGGTTTTCGTTGGTTTCGTCCTGCAGTTTTCGGTTATGCCGCTCACCAGCTTTGTTCTGGCTGAAACGTTCGGTTTCGAGGCGGAAGTTGCGGCCGGTGTTGTCCTGATCGGTTCCTGTCCCGGCGGCGTTGCATCCAACCTGATGACGTACCTGGCTGGGGGAAATGTGGCCTTGTCGGTTACGATGACATCATGCTCGACGCTGGTCTCACCGCTGATGACGCCGTTTTTAATGGACAAGCTGGCCGGCCAGTTCATCGAGATAAATTTCATGGGAATGATGTTCGATATCATCAACATGATCATTGTCCCTATAGTTGCAGGCTTGATTGCAAATCGCATCCTGTACGGTAAGCACAAGGCCTTTCATCAAAGCGGAGTGCTGGTTTTAATCGGAACTGTTGCTGTGTTGCTGGCCCTGGGCGTGGCATTTTTTGCGCCTGCGGCTGTTTTCACGTACGGCGACGCCTCCCTGCAGAAAGACGGCTTTGTTGTCGGACTGTTGCTAATAGGCGTGGTTGCTCTGGCCAAGCTTGTAATCAGTGTGTGGTTGAAAGGGCCCGAGAACTGGATGGACAAGGCACTGCCTATCGTCTCTATGGCCGGTATTGTCTTCATCATCGCCATCATCACAGCCCGCTCTGCCGAGAAGCTGATGACCGTGGGGCTCCGTCTGATCGGGGCGGCGATTGTGCTTAATTTCGTCGGCTACGTTTTGGGTTATTGGCTATCGCGTCTCGCACGTTTGGACGAGAGTTCGAGCCGCACCGTGGCCTTCGAAGTGGGTATGCAGAACGGCGGAATGGCTTCGAGCCTGGCCATGAAGACGCTCGGGAGCAACTTGGCGGCCCTGGCGCCCGCAATCTTCGGTCCCTGGATGAATGTCTCCGGCTCCGTCCTGGCCACCTGGTGGCACCGAAAACCGGTGAGCCAACCGAAAACGCAAATGAAAGACGGCCGGCAACCGACGAAATAAAACCGGTGGTGGCCGAGCTATACAGCCGGGGGCGGGAATTCAGCAGCCGATTGGAATATAGAATTCTCATCGCCCTATCCCGGCAATAAAACAAGACAATATAGAAGCTTGCTATTTTAAACTGATGGTGGCAAAACCATGTTGAAAAGAGAGTGTAAAGAGAGCGCCTGGGTGATTGTTGGATTAGTTATTGCATTATGTCTCGTCGAGGCGGACTCGGCGTTCGGGCAGAGGTCCGGGACGAGTACGAGAAGGTCACAGCGGGTAAAAATGGAACAGGTGCAGGTAGTCAGTCCGGATGGGAACGTTAAGCTGACGGTCCTGCCCAATGCTGAGCGTCTGAGTTTCACGGTGACGCTCGCAGACACGGTGGTCATCGATCCATCAACAATCGTTATGAATCTGGATGGCTACGATCTCTCCGCCGGCGTCGTTCTCGGAAATGTGGAGCGTTACGAAATCGACGAAACCTATCCGTGGCACGGTGCCCATGATACGGCGGTCAATAAGTGCAACGGCGCGAAAATCTCCCTGCAGCACGATTTGTCTTTTACCGACTACATACTGGAGGTACGGATTTTTAACGACGGCGCGGCCTTCCGTCACGTCATCGGCGGCGGCGAAGGCGTCTCTCATGTGCCGGATGAGTATACGACCTTCGTCATCCCGGCCGGTTCGACGGTCTGGTACCACGACCTGGGCGGGCATTACGAAGCGGCGTACAAGAATAACGACATTTCCGATGTACCGGCGGGACAATGGACCGGGCCGCCAGTGACATTCAAGCTGCCGGGCGATGCCGGCTACGGTTCGGTTACCGAGGCCAACCTGGTCGATTACGCCGGCATGGCCCTGGAGGCCGACGGCCGCCGCGGACTTCTCACAGGGCTTGGACACCGCCAGCCGCTGAACTATCCGTACGAGCTGCGCTACGGACGCGAGCAGGCTAAGCTTTTGGGCAAGCCGGCGCCGGTCAGCGGCACGATCACGACTCCCTGGCGCGTTATAATGGCAGGTCGGGACTTAAACACGCTGGTCAACAGCACGATTATCCCCAACCTGTGCCCGCCGCCCGATCCGAAGTACTTCCCCGACGGAATCAAAACGTCATGGGTCAAACCCGGACGGGCCGTATGGCGCTATCTTGACGGCGGCGACCGCTCGTTCGAAGGCATGAAGGAGTTTTCCCGAATGGCCGGTCAGTTGGGCTACGAATATCACATACTCGAAGGCTTCTGGAGCAGGTGGAGCGACGAGCAGATAAAGGAAATCGTGGAATATTCCAAACAGCAGGGGGTGCGTTTACTATTCTGGAAGCACAGCAACCAACTAAGCACGCCGGAGCAGCGCGAAGAGTTCTTCACGAGATTGCACGGCCTGGGAGTTGCCGGTGCCAAGATCGACTTTCTCGATCACGAAGCCAAAGAAGTAATCGACCATTACGAGGACCTGCTAAAGAAGGCCGCGGAGAATCAGATGGTGGTAAATTTCCACGGGGCGAACAAGCCGACGGGCAGGGCCCGAACATGGCCCAATGAAATTGTCCGTGAGGCGGTTCGAGGCATGGAAAGCAGCTCGCTTCGCGAACGCGCCCGGCACGAAACAATCCTGCCGTTCGCCCGTTATCTTGCCGGACCCGCCGATTACACGACCATGCACTTCGGCGACCGCCGACAGGACACAACATGGACGCACCAAATCGCCAGCCTGGCTATCTTCGCCAGCCCGCTACTGACGGTCGCTGCGAATCCGCAGGCGGTTCTTGACAATCCGGCGGTGGACGTAATCAAAAGCATTCCCGCCGTGTGGGACGAGACCATCGTGTGCCGCCCGTCCGGTATAGGCGAGCTGGCGATCTTCGCGCGGCGCACCGGCCGGACGTGGTTCCTTGCCGTCATGTGCGGCCCGGAAGCCAGGACGATTCAGGTGCCGCTGTCGTTTCTCGGTGAGGGACAATACAAAGCATCACTGGTTTGCGATGACAAAGAAAACGACGCCGCTGTAGTTATGAAAAACAGCACCGTCCGGCGAGACGATACGCTCACTATCGAGATGAGCAGCGGCGGCGGCTTCGTGGGCCGATTCTCGAAACAATAAGATGCTATACGATAAGAACAAAAAGAAACACACTCTTGCCAAGAGCAGCTTTGTGCTGATTATCATAGCTATCGGAACCTGCCCGGTCAAGGGCGGTTCGATACCCGAATTGGCACGGCCAGAAGTTGCTGAGGCTGGGATATCTGACCGTAAGATAAACCGCCGTGCCCTGGTCAGCCGGCATAATGTCACGCTGGATAGGCCTGACCCTCTGACTCCGCTTAGTGTTGGCAACGGGCGTTTCGCATTTACCGCCGACATCACTGGTCTGCAAACATTCGCCGGGTATCATCAGCAGGGCATGCCGCTGTTTACTCAATCCCAGTGGGGCTGGCATACTTCGCCCAATGCAGAAGGCTACCGGATGGCGGATGTCCTGGAGGATTATGATGTCGCGGGCCGGAAGGTGCCGTATGCTTCGGATGGTAATCTCCCCGGCGGATATTCGCCCGCCGCCTCCTGGCTGCGCGCCAATCCGCATCGCCTGCACCTGGGACAAATCGGCTTTCATCTGACCAAATCCGACGGCTCACCCGCCGGCATCGAGGATTTGACCGATACATCACAAACTCTGGACTTGTGGAGCGGGCTGCTGATCAGTAGGTTCGAATTTGAAGGCCGGCCGGTCAAGGTCATGACCGTTTGTCATCCGGATCGTGACTTATTGGCAGTTTGCATCGAATCGGCGTTATTGCCGGAAGGCCGGCTGCCGGTCTCGCTGGCGTTTCCTTACGGCAAAGAAGATTGGAGAAATGCCGCGGACTGGGATAATCCGGACCGCCATACGACCCGGCAGCAAATCACGGGCGGTTCAGCCGATTTGACCCGGATACTCGATGCCGACCGTTATTACGTCCGCATCGCATGTTCGGCCGGAGGCGGGATTCGAGCCAAATCACAGCACGAATTCGAGATCCATCAGCAGGACGGTCAATCACTTGAAATAGTGTTTGGATTTTCTCCGACCCAGAGCGCCGGACCTCTGCCCGATTTTCAGGCGGTCCGTAAGGCGGCGGCAAATCGCTGGCAGCAATTCTGGACTACTGGAGGGGCGATAGATTTTTCCGAATGCACCGATCAACGCGCTGCGGAACTGGAACGCAGGATCGTACTCTCGCAATACCTTACGGCGATTAATTGCTCTGGCTCGACGCCGCCGCAGGAGACGGGGCTGGTTCATAACAGCTGGTACGGCAAATTCCACCTGGAGATGCACTGGTGGCACGCGATTCATTTCGCCCTGTGGGACAGGCCGGAGCTGCTGGAGCGCAGCCTGCCGTGGTACGAGTCGATTCTCCCGACGGCCAAAGCCGCCGCCGAGCTTCAGGGCTACAAGGGTGCTCGCTGGCCGAAGATGGCCTCGCCCGATGGCCGGGACAGTCCGAGCACGGTCGGCGTATTTTTGATCTGGCAGCAGCCGCATCCGATTTACTACGCCGAGCTGTGCTACAGGGCTCATCAGGACCGGGCGACTCTGGAAAAATACAAGCGGATTGTCTTTGAGACCGCCGAATTCATGGCATCTTACCCCGTGTGGGACCAGGCCAATCAGCGTTATGTGCTGGGTCCGGCGATGATCCCGGCACAGGAAAGCTATGGGCGAGACAGGGCCACAAATCTCAATCCGACATTCGAGCTGGCTTACTGGTACTGGGGACTCCAGACGGCACAAAAATGGCGGCAGCGGCTTGGTCTTGAGCGTGACCCGGACTGGGACAGGGTGATAAAGCAGCTCTCGCGGCCAACCGTCCGCGACGGCGTCTATACAGGAATTGAAACGCCGCCCTACACAATCTACAAAGACCACCCATCCATGGTGGCGGCGTTCGGATTCGTGCCTCCGACACCGCTGATTGATCCGAACACAATGAAGCGGACGCTTGATCACGTGATACAGACCTGGGACTGGCCGAGTACGTGGGGCTGGGATTATCCGATGCTCGCGATGACGGCGGCCCGCCTGGGTGAGCCGGAAAAAGCGGTTGATGCCCTGTTCATCGAGTCGCAGAAGAACCGGTACCTGGCCAGCGGGCACAACTACCAGTCGGCCCGGCTGCCGTTATATTTGCCCGGAAACGGCGGGCTGCTCTCGGCGGTCGCCATGATGGCGGCAGGCTGGGACGGCTGCCCCGGCCGCCCGGCGCCAGGTTTTCCGGACAATGGAAAATGGAACGTGCGATGGGAAGGACTAAAACGCATGCCCTGAAAGATACATTGAGTACATTAGCCCCGAAGGAGTTGAAGGAAATGAAGAATACAAAAATTATATTGGTGATTAGGTTTACTCTACTGGTCCTATTGCTCGGTTGCGTCACGACATTGTGTGCGGCCGGGGCGCCGCTGCGATTGGCGATTATTGGCGACTCGACGGTCTGCGAGTATCCCCCCGACCATGCCTGCCGCGGATGGGGACATTATATCCAGGACTATTTCAAGGATACGGTACGCGTGATCAATCTGAACGCTTCGAGCGGCAGGCTCTACGAGCAATTAGGTTCAGCTGCCAATGATGTGGTGGCAAGCACGCCGGAGGACCGCGCACATTTCAACGAAAATGGCGCCCGCATGATGGCGCACCTGGTCATGCAGGAGCTGGCGCAGGTCGAACCGCGCCTTGCGAAGGAACTGTCGCCGGGTGGCCCGGCAGCGTTGGGCGAGATTGCTGACAAGCCGCTCTTTCGTGATCCCGTATATGATGGTGCGGCCGATCCCGTACTCTGCTGGAACCATGCCGAAAAGAAATGGTTCATGTTCTACACCAACCGCAGAGCGAACGCGCCGGATACGCCGGGCGTCTCCTGGGTCCACGGCACGAAAATCGGCATCGCCGAGTCCTCGGACGGCGGCGCAACGTGGAAGTATCGGGGCACGGCGAACATCAACTACGGCCGGGGCGAGTACAGCTATTGGGCGCCGGAGGTGATCGAGCACGGCGGCACTTATCATATGTATCTGACTTTTGTGCCGGGGATGCACACCGACTGGTCGGGTACTCGTGACATCATCCACTTGACGAGTAAGGACCTGCTGAACTGGAAATACGAATCCATGCTAAAGCTCTCTTCCAACAGGGTCATCGACGCCTGTGTCATGCGGCTGCCGGACGGCTCGTGGCGGATGTGGTACAACAATGAGGTCGATAGAAAATCGATCTACTATGCTGACAGTCCCGACCTGTACGAGTGGGACGACAAAGGCAAGGCGATGGGCGATCGCCCGGGCGAGGGACCAAAGGTCTTTTACTGGAAGGGCAGCTACTGGATGGTCGTTGACGTTTGGAAGGGCCTCGGCATCTATAAATCGCAGGACTGCCTGAAGTGGACAAGGCAGGCGAATAATCTGCTGGAAGAGCCCGGGCAGGGCCCCGACGACAAAGTCAAGGGCGGTCATCCGGATGTGGTCGTCAGCGGCGGACGCGCATATTTGTTCTATTTCACGCATCCCGGCAGGCAGAATCCGAATGAGAAAGAGGATGCATACGAACAGAGGCGCAGCTCGATCCAGGTCGTCGAGCTTGAATCTAAGGATGCCTGGCTTAGCTGCCGGCGTGACGAGCCAACTTATATAAATCTGCAACCGGCCACCGACACTTCGAAATGAGCGCGAGACTAAAAATAATTTTTGCCACTGTCTTCTCTGGCAAGCCGTCCCAGAACGGATTCTGAACCGGCGCAAACGACGCCGGACGCCATCGAGGCCCCGTTCATAATTCAGCACGACGACTATTGGTACATGTTCGTATCCTTCGATTTATGCTGCCGGGGGGCGAAAAGCACGTACAAAGTCATGGTCGGCCGTTCCCGCATGGTTACCGGCCCGTACGCTGACAAGGACGGCAAGCTTATGACCGAGGGCGGCGGGACGCTGGTGATCGAAGCTGCGGGTTCGAACTGGCGAGGCCCGGGACATCCAGCGGTGCTTCAGGAGTCCGGCGGAGATTTCCTGTTGTTCCATGCTTATAACGGGCAGACGGGCAGGTCCGAACTGAAAATATCGACTATGGTATGGGAGGATGGATGGCCGCGAGTCGGAGAACTGCCCTGAATCGCCGGAAGACAGGCCGCAATACAAAGCGAATTATCGTATGGAATTTATTGCAGTTTATTGCCGGACGTACCGGCGGATTGTTGAATTTACCCATCAGGTAGGCTATAACATGTCCGGACTTGGTCTGATGTGAGCTAATATTCATATTCGATAGAGGATGACGCTTTATCAATATGCTGGTTCAGAGGGCGAATCGATGATACATTCGGGAGACGATAGATTGTGATTAGAAAAGCTGCGGTTTTTACACTGTTTATTTGGATTTTTTCCTCGTTTGTCTCGGCACAGAATCAGCGTCGGCCAGTGCAAAGCTCGACCCGCCCGCCGGAGTCTAACGACTGCGAACTCAGGGAACTTACTGACGAGGAGATTCCGCCGAATCTGAACTTTTACACGATGGATCCGTTGTATAATCCGGATGCGGTATTGGGCTGGGCCGAAGAGCGGATCGAAGAGAAACTCGACCGCGGAATGCTGTCTTTGTCGATGGAAGGCGGAAAGGTTTACTTAGGCTGGCGGCTGCTAAAGACGGATCCCGCAAGCATTGCCTTTAATGTTTATCGTTCGACCGCAGATGCCGGTCCGGTTAAGCTCAATGCCGAACCAATCCGGATAACTACAGACTTTATTGATACCAATCCGCCGCCGGACCGGCCGAACGCATGGTTTGTCAAACCGGTGCTGGATGGCCGGGAGCAGGCGCCTTCCGAGCAGGCCGAGCTTCCGGCGAATCTGCGGGCGCAGCAGTACAAATCTATCAAGCTGAGAGATGATGTTCGAGGAGTTTCCATAGTCGGCATTGGCGATCTGAACGGCGACGGCTCAGGCGGCTCGGCCGAAGCTGCTTCCACAATTGAAAAGATTAAGGAAACGTATGCACAGTAATAACAGACAACAAACAATTCAGGGTGAACCAATGAAACAACTTTTTAGCTATCAGGTTTTGGTAATCGGTATTCTATTTTTCTCATTGAATTTTGCGCGGGCGGAAAACTGGCCCGGCTGGCGGGGCCCGCGCAGTGACGGCACCTGTATCGAGCAGGACGTTCCCACCAATTGGGATCCTGCCGGCGCGCTTTGGAAAACCGAGCTTCCCGGCAAGGGGCATGCTTCAGCGATTGTTTGGGGCGATCGTGTGTTTACGGTCACCGGCATGACTGAAACGCAGGAACGCATCCTCCTGTGTATCGACCGCACCAGCGGAAAGATCCTTTGGCAGCAGACCGTCGTGCAGGGGCCTTTAGAAAAAATCAATAAGGAAAACAGCTATGCTTCCGGCACGCCGGCCACCGATGGGCAGCGAGTCTATGTCACCTTCCGGGTCGGCGACGACATCGTTGTGGCCGCGCATGACCTGGCCGGCGGCAGGCAGCTCTGGCTGGTCCGGCCGGGAACACACACCGGCGAATGGGGATTCAGCAATGAGCCTGTGCTGTACAAAGACAAGGTCATCATCGACGGCGACAGCAAAGGCGATTCCTTCCTGATCGCCCTGAGCTGCGATGACGGCAGGACGCTCTGGCGCAAAAATCGCACTAACAAGGGGATCAGCTATAGCGCCCCGCTGATCCGTGAGATGGCCGGGCGTACCCAGTTGATACAGTGCGGTGACCGCTGCGTGACAAGCTTCGATCCCGACACGGGTGAGCAGCTCTGGACTGTTGACGGCCCCTCGGAAGAATTCGTCGCCACGCCGGTTTACAGCGAAAAGGCCGGACTGGTTTTCATCAGCAGCAGCTGGCCCAAGCGGGTCTTGCTCGCGATACGCCCCGATGGCAGGGGTAATGTTACCCAGACCCATATCGCCTGGCAAGACACAAAGGGAGCCCCATACGTCCCCTCTATGATCGTTGCGGGGGATTTCCTGCTCAGCGTCAACAGTGGCGGCACGGCTTTCTGCTACGAGGCCGCCACCGGTGAGGTGCTTTGGCAGGAGAAGCTGGAGCGACATCACGCTTCCCCGGTTCTGGTGGGTGGACTGGTCTTCTTCATTAACGATAACGGCCAGGTGAACGTGATCAAACCCGGCAGTCAGTTCGAGTGCGTTGCGACGTATGAGCTGGGTGAGTCGTGCTATGCCTCACCGGCGATCAGCGACGGCCGGATTTACTTGCGCGGCTTCAAACACCTGTTCTGTATAGGCGGCCGTTAAGTGAATGCGAATTCCAAAAAAGGAAAAACCGATGACTGAATCACTTTATAAAACAATGACAGCTTTGACCATTACGGCGATACTTTTTTTTACAGGCTCTGTGCAGGCGCAGCGGCAGATGGAGAAGCTTGGACGCGGCATGGTTGCGATAAATCAGGGCGGCGGAAAAGTGTACGTCGGATGGCGTATGCTGGGGACCGACCCGGATAATATCGCTTTCAACCTTTACCGCACCACTGGCAACGGTCAGCCGGTCAAGCTGAACGACCAGCCCATAACGCAAAGCACAAATTATGTCGATACCGGCGTCGATTTAAGTCTCTCAAACTCTTATTTCGTCAAACCCGTGCAGGATAACAGGGAACAGCAGGCATGCGCTGCTTTTACGCTGGGCGGCAATGCCCCGGCACAACCATACATCTCAATCCCGCTCCGGACTCCCGAAGGTTGTACTCCGAACGATGCCTCGGTTGGCGACCTGGACGGTGACGGTGAGTATGAGATCGTATTGCACCAGTCGCCGAGAGGCCGCGATAATGCGCAAAGCGGGATAACGGGCGAGCCTGTTTTCGAAGCTTACAGGCTGGACGGCACTTTTATGTGGAGGATTAATTTAGGCGGGAACATCCGTGAAGGCGCTCACTATACTCAATTTATGGTTTACGATCTCGATGGTGACGGCAAGGCCGAGTTTGCCTGCAAAACGGCCGATGGGACAATAGACGGACAAGGCAAGGTCATCGGCGACGCCGATGCGGATTACCGCAATTCGCGAGGCTATATTTTGGAAGGCCCGGAATTTCTCACGATATTCGACGGGCTGACCGGCGCCGCAGTTGTCACGACTGATTATATCCCTCCCCGGCATTCGGAGACACTCAACCCGACACCCCAGCAGATCAAGGACATATGGGGTGACGATTACGGCAACAGGGTAGACCGTTTTCTGGCGAGCATCGCGTATCTCGACGGCGAAAGACCGAGCCTGGTTATGTGCCGCGGTTACTATACAAGAGCGGTGCTGGCGGCATGGAATTTCAGGGACGGCCTACTCACACAAGTATGGACCTTTGACAGCGACGACGGCACCGCAGGCAATAAAGACTATAGGGGACAGGGCAATCACAATCTCAGTGTCGGTGATGTCGACGGCGACGGCAAAGATGAAATTATCTACGGGGCGTGTGCGATCGATCATGACGGGAAGGGACTTTATACGACAGGTTTGGGGCATGGAGATGCCATGCATCTATCCGATATCGATCCGGACAGGCCGGGCCTGGAAGTGTGGGCCATTCATGAAAGACCCAGTCACCCGTACGGTGCCAACCTTCGTGACGCCGCGACGGGAAAGGTGATATGGGGGCAGCAATTGAAGGACCCGGGAAGGGGCGTGTCTCTGGATATCGATCCCCGCCATCGAGGTTATGAGTGCTGGGCCAACAGCTCGGACGGCCTGTATAACTGCAAGGGCGAGAAGATTTCCGATGCCAAGCCCCGGTCATGTAATATGGGGATATGGTGGGATGGCGATGTGGTTCGCGAAATACTTGACGGCACCACGATTGACAAGTGGGATTATATCAACGGCACGACAGACAGATTGCTCTCAGGCGAAGATTACGATTGTGTCAGAAACAACGGGACAAAATCCAATCCATGCCTCCACGCCGATATTTTGGGCGACTGGAGAGAAGAAGTAATCTGGCGAACGAGCGATAACACGGAGCTGCGCATCTTTACGACGACAATACCTGCCGAACGCCGGTTCTATACCTTAATGCATGACCCTGTTTACAGGCTGAGTGTGGCCTGGCAGAATGTAGCATATAACCAGCCGACGCAACCCGGTTTTTATTTGGGCGAAGGTGTGACATCGCCGCCCCGTCCGAACATAGTATTGGTCGGCATTGGAGATTAGCTTTCTCTTTAGATAATTACATAGTAAAGATATTTACTCTGTTGAAGAATGTTTTTTATAGAAAGGAACTGTTATGGAAAAGAACTTACATGGCTTTACGAAACTGATTTACGGCCTGATATTTATTCTGTTGTGGTCCAGCCTGGCCCATGCGAACGAATGGTCCCTTGTCTGGTCGGATGAGTTCGATTATACGGGACCGCCAAATGAATCGAAATGGAATTACGAGCAGGGCTTTGTACGCAACCAGGAATTGCAGTACTACACAAGCGCTCGAAAGGAGAACGCCCGCGTCGAGAACGGCCATCTTATCATAGAGGCGCGGAAAGAAGTCTGGCCTAATCCGGATTATAGAGACGATGCATCGTCGAGGAGGCCGCAGCGATCGCGTAAAGCCGCCGACTATACTTCCGCCAGTCTTATCACGAAAGATAAAGCGAGCTGGACTTACGGTCGTATCGAAGTCAGGGCGATACTGCCGGCGGGAAAAGGTGTGTGGCCGGCCATTTGGATGCTGGGCACGAACATCAGGGATGTTGGCTGGCCTAAATGTGGCGAGATCGATATTATGGAATACGTCGGTTTCGATCCCAACACGATTTTTGCCAATGTCCATATGGCCAAATACAATCACGTTAAGGGCACCGGAAAAGGTTCGAAGATTAAAGCAGACAAACCTTACGCATCATACCATACGTATGCCATTGAATGGACGCCCGAGACAATGGACTTTTTCTTCGATGAGCACAAGTACTTTTCTTTCAGCAACGAGCACGGTGGTGTAGATGTCTGGCCTTTTGACCAGCCGCACTACCTGATTCTCAATCTGGCAATAGGAGGAAGCTGGGGCGGTCAAAAGGGAATTGACGAAAGTATCTTCCCCCAGCAGTTCCTGATCGACTATGTGAGAGTGTACCAGAAGAAGCAGTAAAACGTTTTTGGCTCAACGGCAAAAAAAGTTGGTGGGCTGATATGAAATAAACCTGCAGCTCTTTTGGATTTAACGCTTTAAGGCAACAGCATGAATGGGTATAATACCACCGCTATCGGGGAGGATAGGGCAACGCTGGGAAGCGACCCGAACGTCTTGATGGTGGCATACAGCATAGGGCGGTATCTTCTTCAACGATGCCGCCCAATTATGTTATTATGCTGGTGCCAGGAAAGCGATAAATCCTTTTATCATGTATGAAACAACTAACTTTTT
>Ga0315288_10002179_pt1 | contig 25358 bp, 31 predicted proteins | sample YL17G11_20_MG_FD_203454 | JGI IMG/M metagenome (GOLD analysis project Ga0315288, IMG submission 203454) | Sediment microbial communities from Yellowstone Lake, YNP, Wyoming, USA - YL17G11_20 | ecosystem: Environmental > Aquatic > Freshwater > Lake > Sediment | place: USA: Wyoming | collected... | reverse complement strand
ATTTGATGAATTATAATATATTCTTAATTCAATAAACGCTTTTTTGTTAGTTCCCCTTGCATCATTTGAATTAATTGTAAAAAGAGTTGTATTAATAATGTCCTGAATTACTCTTTGGTTATGTGCGCCGTTTCCACCATTAAATAGATTATTATTTGAATTTACTATGGCCCCAAGACTATTTTCTTGATAAGCACTTTGGTGTCTATAATTAATTATATCTGCATTATCTCTATTTGAATATAGCATTTTGCCTATAACATCAAATGCTGTCGGTATGTATTCACCTGGCGAGTGTCCATATGTTAATTTTATACTTGTATTAAATGATTGTCCATACGTAAATTCATGAGACACTGACTCTACATAATAAAGTAAACCGCGATCCTCAACATATACTACCTCTCCGGGTTGCATATATTCATTTCCTGATAACGTCAAATCTGCTCGCAACACCTCTTTTCTTGCTCGGCTTAATATTGACGCAGCATAAGGAGCGCATTGCCCTTCAGGATCGCTCAAAAATATAGCTGGTATCGAATGCGACCCCTTGAATCCATACATTCTCCACATATCATAATCGACCGCAGCGGCTGTAATTAATCCGCCGCCTAAAGATGCGTTAGTATTTAATGACGATGTTAGATTACTATGATCTATAGTTGGATCTAACATACCCTTAACTTCAATCATAGTATATTCGGGTGCGGTTTCATTATCATATATGGTTTTGATCATGCTGTTTTTTATAATAAACCTGCTGCCTGAATTAGGACCAAGATCGTCATACGTCTCATCTTCGATCATTGACTCAAACATTTCTGGAACCATCGAATTTTTGCTTAAATTAGGAAACATTAATTTATTTCTTGTATCAGGGTTTTCGTCTAATGATTTAGCTTCTTTTAGATTTTTTAAATAATTATGTGCAATTTTCAATAATTTTTGTCGCTCGGATACCTTTTCAGATATTTCTTTTACAATCTTAAAAACATCAGGAGATTTTGTAATGACAACAGCTACTTTACCCTCTTCTGTTTTTTGAAGAAAATCATCTACATTGACATTTTGACCAGTATCAATCATCAGCCGCTGTCTTAATGAATTAACACGATCAGTTGTCATAAAATTAGTTATTTTTCCAGATATTGTATATTGATCAGTTATTGTCATCAATACCGAGGCCCGTTGTCTTGGCCCAAATACTTGCCCTCTAATTATATTAGTGCTGAATATATCTGTGTTTGATCCTGGATTAGATGTATTAACAATTATTTCTGTACTTGGAATTTTCCAATTTGTATGATCTGAAATAAATCTAAAAGGACCCTCTGAATTACCAACAGTATTTGACGCATCAGTATTAACCAATTCCTCTGCAGATTCATCATCATTCTTACCTAAAATAGCAGCAGAAAATCTAATTTGATTTTCCACAATCTCTATTCTTCGAATAATGGCATCGATTTGATTAACGAATAGATCAGCTAAAAATTGCGGAAATAATTGAATACCTTTGTCATTTTTCAGTTGCAACATCTTATAAAAAATTGAACTCGGCATCTTATTGTATTGTGGTGGCCGAACGCGAATATGACCCTGCGAATCACAAAAAACTTCAAGATTAAGCATTCCGGCAACGCCATTTATTTTATCTCTAATAGTACTAAACTCACTATCAAAAACTTCTATTTTGCCGCTTAATGATTTTTCAAAAGCTATTATGTCATAATCTTTATCATAATAATCATCTACAATAAATAAATTCTGATCTTCGTTTGCCCTGACCTTCCACGACATCCTTCTAGTTAAAAAATTAGTCTTTCTTCTAATTAATTTTCTAACATTTGGGTCGCTTAGTGATTTTTTATTGCCAGTAGGATTCAATAAATCATCATTATCAAATGAAACATCATTGCCTATTAATGAAAATCCTTCAAGTAAACTTGTTTTGTCTTGCATTGATTCAAGAACTTTTCCAGTTAAATCATTAATTTCTTGCTGTAGCTTGGCCTCCGTATCAAAAAGCGGACCAAACATGCTTTTAGTTTCACTTGGAGCATTAATAGCATCAGATTTCATTATAGCAGATCTTACGTCTGCAAGCTCTTTTAATTTTTGATCTATATCATCGTTTTTATTTATTGCGCTTAATTGAGTTGTCAATACCTTCTTAAAAGTTTCCTCATCCATTGTTAAATTTTTAAATGGATAAAAATTCCCCCATAACATATTTCTTTTTGTTAGATCACTTTTTAATGAAGCATAAAATGAAAATGCAGAATCTTGATTTGATTGAGGGTCCCTTAAATGATTTCCAAGTGACGTTGCAGCCTTATAATAATTAGCGAAATTATACGGTTCTCCAGTTATTAATAAAGATAATACATTCATAACATCTTGACCGGCGAACGGATTTTTAGTTACAGATACGGAGCCTAATGTATTAGGATCGTTGGACTGAAACGAATCGCCAAATTGAACAAACGTACCTATTCCCTCTTTCCATTTATATACCATACCATCCGGCATATAATATACTTTTCTAACATTTTTCTTTGCGTCAATTTTTCTACTTTGTAATAAATTGGTGGCTGAGGCTAATTTGCCTGCTTGGCCGCCTATCTTAAATTTTAATAATTTTGTACCCAATAATTTTGTGTTCTCATCCAACAATTGAGGCGCATTTCCCTTAAAATTACTGGAAACAGAATCAAATCTAGTTTGGAATGGAGTTAATGGCTCATACAAAGCGCCGTTAAATACATCTGCTGATGGTTTAAAATTAACATAGCCCTGATCAAAATAAGACATATTATCTTTACATTGAATATCTACAGTATATTTGCCGCTTGAATAATTACCTGACGCAGAATCTACAAGCCCTGCCCAAACATGCGATCCGGATCTTTCGTTAACAAATTGATTTCGCATAAGGCCCCATAAAAAATTGGGGAAATTAGCGCCAACAGACATGGTTTTTTCTAACTGTATATCTAAATTTGCAGAAGGCTGAAATAAAGTGTCTGCAGTTTTCTTTAAATCATAAAATGCATTATCAAGATTTTTTAAAAAGCCATACGCGTTGAAAGAATTTTGTAATCCGGAAAGAATTTTATTGTCAAACATTGATTTGGATCCGATAAAAATATTTACCTGATCCATCGGTTGAATTATTCGCTTGCCCAAAAAATAAAATCGAAGCTTTTTGCGAGCATAATTAATCTTGTCATTTTTCTGATTTGTGGCGGTTCTTGCGTTATTATCTATTTGCATTTTGTTGAACATATTAGTTATAATATCGCTAAAAATACTAAGCTCTGAAGATGATGATGCGCGCAATACACTTAACCCCGGAATTGTCCTGTCGCTCGCTGTATTCAGACCCTCGTTTCCAAGTATAATCCCGCCTTTTAATGAGTCATCGCTAACCTGTACGCCTTTTCCAATGCCTATTCCGGCCAAACCTAATGCGGCATCATATGTAAAATTAATTTTTTCACCTACACGATCTACAATTGCAACTATTCTTTCTCCTAATAATGTATCTGCGTTGGTCTTGAATGTAATTTCGCTAACTCCGCGCACCCTTCTTTTATCATTTAATAGTTTTATGTTTCTCGCAATAATATTTTCAGCGCTCTCTTTGCCTAGCTGAAATATTCTGTGATTAAACGTTGGATTTGTTGCATCACTTAAAGCCCGCTCAATATCTGACTCTGTAATAAGCATTAACTGATATGGGTCAGCTATTGATATTGAACACCTACCTCCGCCGCTCACTGCCGTACTTGTACTAACTCTTGTTACATTTGTAAGTTCAATAACCCCAGTGCCTTCACCAAGTTGATTTCTAAATAATGTCTTATCATCTGTAATCCAGGATGTATAAGTTCTATTTGGAGAAAACGCATAAACTTTCCTTATCTTTTCAATTACATCACCAAGCCTTCCAGAGCTAAACTTAAGGCTAGTTGGCTGAAATAATCCACCAAATGAAAATGTAGACGCCTGTAATTCATCTACCAAATTCATTACAATTGGCAACATTTGTGTATCGAACTCGCCAACCGCCGAAGAAACGCGCTCAATTTTACTTAGTTTTTCAAACGCGGATATTTGCTTACACTTGTTTTGAAATAAAATTCGCGATGCTTTATAAAACAGCTTCTCTTCTTGATCCATAAAATCTGGGCGAAAATTTTCAGCAATTGACGAAAACATCTTCTTTTTTATTAGTACGGTGACCTCTGGCTCTTGCATTAATATTTCTAATTGCTTTGGCTGCACATTAAATAGATCTTTTCGTAAGTACCCCTCCTCAAGATATCTTCGCTCTGAACTTTGATCAAATTTCCCAGCAAAATCACCTAACGTACCATATCGGCGAGTATGTCCGTCCTCCAGAATGTCAAGCGTTTTATTCGTATTTTCGCCCAATCCAAATCTATCGGATATTTGATCTGCTAATGCGTCAAAAAACTTTTCGGCCATTTATCTTCTATTTCCGTGTGAACTACCAACGACTGAAGTCGTTGGCTTCTTATAAATAGTATTAGTTTGCTCCGCAAACTCCGATTTTATTTCTGGAAGAAAAGCACATTGTTGATAATATGTTCTTGACTTACCAAATTTTTTATAAAAAGAAATACGTTCTTGCAAAGCAGAATTATACAAAAAATTACAGAAATTGAAGCTCTTTTCAAGAGCTTCAATTTGAGCTTTTGTCGGGCAAATTCTGTATTTGTAAGTTAAATTCATATTGTATAATATATATACCGGTAATTTTAAGACTTTGCGTATTTTCTGTAAAAAAATTCATCCAACGACTAAAGTCGCTGGTTTTCTTTTTAAATTAATTGATAAATTCGCTTTTTTATTTTTATAATATCTTTGTTTTTTAAATTATATTAATTTTTTGATTAATTATTATAATACATCCTGTCTTATTATATCCGCACCTCCATTAAATATATTACTTAAAAATAAATGTTCTCTTGTAAAAATTGGAAGGTCTCTATTTAATACCAACTTATGTTTTAATGTCCCATCCATTATCTTAGGAGATCTATAACATGCAACGCCTCTACGAAATGCCATTGGATATTTATTAAAATCAATACTTAGTTCCTGCTTTAATAAATTAATCTTTTCATCTAAAGACGTCCCTATTAACATTTCCCTTATTTCATCTTTATTATACAACTTTAATAATTCATAAAAACAGGCAAAATGTATTGAACTTTGAAACGCAGACTGTTGTTTTGACACAAATACATTAACTGACTCTGTTATATTTGGCACAACAAACACTTTAGATAAAAAAACAGCGTCACCTAAAAGACTTAAATCACTAGCCAATACACAATTATTAAAATGTAAAGTTGCTATAGCTGCCGTTAATGAAGCTATTTTCTGTATTTTGTTTTGACACCACGGCTCTGTTTCATTACTCTGGTCATTTCTTGCCACAATTATAATCTCATCATTAAACGAATAAGCAAAAACAGAACCGGATATTTCATTAATCAACCTAATCATAGTGCTATATATACAATCAGAAAACTTAGCGCAAAATGGCTTGTCCAATAAAGACGTTATTTTAGATGATGCTCGTAAATTAAGGCTTATGATTAATGGGACTTTTGGCAATAACTTAATATCTGCCGCAGCCTCATAAGCATTTACTCTATCTATTAACTTTCCAGTTGACATATTACTTTATATTGCTAAATGTTGATGATAATATTGATTTTAGGTTTCCACCAATTTTGGGTGCCAGCGTTGATGCAAGTGGGCCATCAGGAATATTTCTAAATTGAGTACTATTCTTTATATTATTTATAATTGATGCCTTAATCTCCGGTGTCAAAGCTAATTTATACTGATCACCGTCATTTGTCAAGATATTTTGGTAAATTTCCTTGGATAATAAAAGCAAGTCTCTAACGGTGGCGTGATAAGATGAAACATCCGTAGCAAATGACTGTTGCCTCATTTTATCTAAATCTGTTTTTGCATTTGATAATATATGAATGGAAATGTTTATTACATCCAATATCTTTTGTATGTGAGCGGTGTTATTTGATCCCCATCCCAAAACTAATGTAGGGAATAAAGATACGCTTACATCTGGCGGATCTCCTATGTTTTCAGACTTTGGAGGGTTAGCTTGAGATATTTTTTTTAGAATTTTTGTTCGAATGCTCATATTAATATGCAACTTAACTCATGGTTTATTATTATGCAATAGGTAGAAATTAAAATTGTTTTGTAGCTAGATATATACCATGCGAGCGGGTGAAATGCTAATGAAAATACTATGTATAGCGTGCAAAACAAACGTATCTTATAATCCGATGTGCGAAGAGTGCCATGATCTATATTGGAAAATTGCCTATTTATTATCAGCAGAACAAAATAATGAGCTACAATTAGCTATGCATTATAATAAACCTATTCCAAAATGGTTCGATAACTGGTGGAATAAAATGCAAAACCTTACTGCTTTTTTATAAATTTAATAAAATCTCTCAAATCATCACCAATATAATTTGGTATTAAATTAATTTCATTTAACATGTTCACGTCGATGCTACTATCGTCAACAACATTGTATTTTAACCAGGCTGTTTTTAATTTAAAAGAATTTCCAGCCATAATATCAGTCGCCCTATCTCCAACCATCCATGATCCAGATATAGTAAATTCTGCATTGGAATCAAACGCTTCTTGTAATAATCCTGTTTTTGGTTTACGGCATTCACAATAATCCTCAGATCGATGAAGGCAAATATGTGAACTTAATATTTTGGCGCCTTTAGATTCTGCACGCATTACTATATAATTATGAACTTGATTTAATGTTTCAAGCTCTACTTTGCCTTTGGCCCAAGCCGGCTGATTGGTTGCGATGACTAAACCAAATCCCATATCATTTAATTGTTTTAAGGCGGTTGGAATCCAGGGAAATATTTCTACTTGACTTACGCTCATGGGGCTGTCTGAATTACCAATAGAGTCTATTAGTAATTTATTAAGAATTCCATCCCTATCTAACACAATTAGTTTCATTTAGAATCCCCAGCAGTTTTATTGTCCAACCAAAATTCAAAATCATTTAGTCCGCTAGCCGATCCTATTTCGTAGAATCTATGATAAACTTCATAGCCGCCCAAGATTTTACCTTTGCTTAATTCTGTAAAAACATCTGATAGATTATATTTTGTATTGCTAGGAACATAGTTTTCTATAATAGATTTATTTAATATAGATAGCCCATAATCTATATATTCAAAATTATTTGGATTAGATTTATCGTATTCTACGAATCCATTGTCAAAATCGGCATTGCTTTTATCAAATTTATTATTATTTTTATAAACAACCATTAGGGCTGGTAAGAATGGATATGAATGCCAATAAGTCCAGATGGGTTTAAAATCAATGGGCAAAAAAGAATCGCCATATATAATCATAAAGCTATCTTGCAGCTTATCTTCATCTAGAGCTTTGCGTAAGGCGCCACCAGTTCCTAGTGGGGCATAGCCATCATCGACATAACTAACAGATAAGTTCCATTTGCTACCATCTTGAACATAATTTTCAACTTGTTCTTTTAAATGAGAGATGCAGAGAACAATATCTTTAACTCCGTGAGATGATAGCCCTTGCAGTTGGTAGTCAATAAACGGAAGTCCATTAATTGGAATTAGGCATTTTGGAATTTTATCAGATGTAAAATATGACATCCTTGTGCCAAGACCACCAGCTAAAATTACGCACTGCATTAGGTTTCTAATATAAATAAAACGTCGTCCCACCTACCTATATTTTCACGATATTGTGAGCACGCGGCGCTAGCTTTTGGTCGCAAATGAATTGGCAAACTTTGAGTAATTTGAATTGTCCAATTTACATCAGGAATATCTTCGACAACCATCACTGCACCATCTGCCATTAATGCAGGATAATGTTTCGCAAAAAATAACATAGACTCAAGTGAGTGAGGTCCATCATCTATTAAAACATCAAATTTAATACCTTTGCTTATAAAGTTATTATGCATAAATTGTAAATCATAGGCATTATCTTTAATAAAAGTTATTCTCTCATTATTATTAACTATATCTTCTGGCATGTCCGCTATATCTACTCCGTAAATTTGAGCGTTAGTAAAAAAGTCTCGCCATAATAGTACAGAACCTCCGGCATTAACGCCTATCTCTAAAACATTTTTGGCGGTATTTTTTCTAGGATTTAATACCTTTTTATAAGTTTCCATATATTGATGTCCGGTAAACTTATCTGTTTTGTAAAGTTTGCTTTCAAATAATTCTTTTATCATAATTTCCTTATATTTTTTCTATATATGTTCCGCCTTGGGCGGGAGTTCTGTATGTTGATAGTGCGTGACCTGTACTATCACATGCGCCATTAACTAATATTGCTCCGCGCCATCCATTATTTTTTGCATGAGTATTTACCTCCCCTTCGGCTCTAGAGCCAAAATGTGGTGGAGTTACACAAGCATCATATCCATTTGGAAAAATTCTATGATAATCTTCTGTTCTTTTTACAGCCGGCATAAAACTAAATCCACACCAACCATTTTTATCAGCCAATAACATTCTATATGGAACATTTGTAGAAGTATGTAAAATTTCATTTTCAAACTGCGTCATAGTATCTTCATTACCGCAAGCACGAAAATCTGCTAAATTTCTTAACCAAATTTGGTGAACATCTTTTTTTTCTTCTAAAATATCTATAGAATCTTTTATAAAATTAGGATTGCCTCTATAATAATAATCATCCTCACTATGAAAAATATATTCTGTAGTAACAGTTCTATATGCTTTGTCAATAGATTTTGGCTGACCGATATTTATATCATTATATATTAATTCAATTTTATCTTTATAAGTATCTAGTATTTTATCTTTCATCTCTAAATTTACTGAATCTTCAATTACAACAAATCTTTCAATAGGATATGTATTTAAAGATAAAATGCTATCTACAGTTTGTTTTAGTAGATCAAATCTATTAAATGAAGTTACAACTACTGTTATTTTTTTATCAGATATCATTGTTTATTCTTCTAATTCAAATAGATAAAAATCTCTTGGATTGCATTCTAGGGGACGCCAATATGTTTTTAATTTATATCCATGAGCCTCAATATCAGGTCTAAATGACTTTCCATCTTCAATGCAAAACATTTCACAATTCCAATCTTTTTGACCATAAATACCTTCAGGTGCCCATTGATGAGGAATAACGAAAAAATAACGAACCTTATGAGCGACAAGCCAATCAAGCCAGCCATTTATTTCGACGCGGGTACACTCTGGAAATGAATGAATATTCATTGCAAGATCAGGCGTACCAATTTTTTCAAGATCGCTAGGAAGAACAACTTCTGCATGATCTACTGAACGAAATTTTAAATACTTTTTGCAAACTTCTTGAGAAACAGGAACCTTATCGGTACAGTATACGAATGCTTCGGGATATGCAGTTGTAAGGCGATGAGCTAAGCGTCCATAGCCCGCACCAATATCCAATATTTTCATATCATTTAATGAAAACCCACATTGTTTTTCTAAAAATTCTAATTCTACAATGCTATCTAATAAGTCTCTACTTACTAATGTTCCATCTATAGTTTGATGCATTACTTCAAATGCCGTATCCTCTTTAAGAATATCAAGCCATGGTTTACTAAGAGTGCGCACATAATCAGTTACTTCTTTATATGGAAAAATAGTTTGAATTCCAAGATAGTGAGCCTCCGCGCGAAAACGATTAATATCGACAAAATTTTGATGACTGTCCCAAAAACTCATAGTTCCTACTTTCTATATATTACGATTTTACTATAAACCAACTTCTATCACCTGGCGGCACATCACTATCTGTATGTAAGGCTAATTTATTATTAGCGACAAACTTATTTACTGCCTCAATAACGCCAAACTTTAAAACATAATTATCTTTAAAAGTTATAATTGCAGGAGAATAATCATGTCCAGCTAAAACGCCGCCAGAACGAACTTTTGGCCACCAAGCAAGAATATCTTCTTTAACAGCCTCTTCAGTATGATCTGCATCAATATAAACAAAATCAAAATATTCATCAGGAAATTGTTTACTAGCATTTACTGAAAAATCTTTAATTACATTAATTCTTTTATCTTTTTCAGCCATATTTAATACTATTTGATATTGTTCATCTAATGCAAGCTGTGCCGAGCATTCATCATTTTGACTGACAACTCCAGTATCTTTCCAAATATCAACAGCCACAGCTTGCGTTATTCCTTTAATAAGTAATGCTTGTAAATGTTCGCCATCTCTAACACCAATTTCGCATATTGTTTTTGCTTTCATTTTATGAAGTAATTTGGCGATATCACTGCGAACATTAACAATTTTTAAATCATCAAAATTTGTCATATATTTAGTCATTATAATTCCTTTATTTTATTTCTAACTTTTTCTAAAAGTCCCATAGTATTTTTAGCCTCAATATGATTACAGGGCATTTGAATAGATAGCATCTTGTCTTTAAGACCAATAACTGCTATAGTTTCTTTTATAAAAGAATCCATGCAATCATTTTTATCTATCATAATAATCTCTGATTCTGCTTGATTTTTTCCTGATAGCCAGCCCCAACGAACGCCCGTTCTATAAGATTGCGGTCCATAGCTGCGCCCCCTGTTTTCTACAATACCATAACCTTCTGTGCCATTAATTTCTAATTTAAATGTGCTTTTCCATCTATTAAAAGAAACTTGGGCATTAAATATGGTGCCAGCCTCATCTGAAAGCATCATATGAGCCTCTTCCTCGATTCCAGTATTCCAAAATCCAGACCAAGATTTAGCATAATCTACCGAAACATTGCCAGAAGACAATTGCAATATTAGATCAAATAAATGAACTCCAAGATCGGTCGAGCAATCTCCACCTTTAGCCGGATTAAATCTCCAAGATTTTTCCATACCAGGAGAATTGCCATGACCTAAAATCAAATTAACAGAAATTAATTTGCCAAATTTTCCAGCCTTGGCGTCACATAATGCAGCCTCAATGCCGGCAAAGAAACGATAATTAAATCCTACATTTAATTTACATTGTGGCGGTTTTAATTTTATTATTTCTTCAGCCTCTGCCAGAGATCTTCCAAATGGTTTCTCCATTAATACATTAGCTCTAACTTCAAATGCTTGCTTGACAATATCTTTAACTATATCATTTGGAGTTGCGATAAAAACCCAATCTGGTTTTAAATTCATAGCATCAGAAATGCTGGAAACAGTATTAACTTTATATTTTTTTTTAACTTTAGATAAAGTTTCTTGATTTACATCAAACACGGAAGAGATGCTAATTTCATTATTGGTGGCAGAAATTAAATTAATTGCTTCAATTCTTTCACAGCCAATTAACCCTGCACCAATAATAGCAATTTTCATTGTATTCGCCTTAATTTAAAAATTTCTTCATTAGAAAAATCTATTGATTGCATATCATCTCTAACATGTAAAAATTTACCATTTAATTTTTTTGAAGGCAACTCATCATTTAAAAACCTATAAACAAAATTAGTGGGCTCACTAATATCAGTTTTAGTTCTTATTTTACCACCATTAGCAATTACTTTATCTAATATATCAGTAGCAACTGCACCTGGGGCTAGAGCAATAACAGACGCGTCATATCCTGCATTAGAAAATTCTACAGATAGATTTTCAGCGGCACGCACCGTAGCTACTTTAGATAAAGCATATCCCGAAAAATCAGGATAGGCAAAAGCTGCGCCTCCGCCGCCAAAAAACACAATTCTTGTTTTTACACCAGATTTAATAATATTTGAACAGCTCTGAATAACTGCTAAATTACCAAGAACATTACATCGATATAAGGCATCCCATTCATTAAGATTTGCATTTAATAGACCACCTGGCTCACCTATTTGTCCACCACATAATACAATTCCTAAACTATTGATATCTTTTAAATTTGATACAATATCATAAACAATATTAAGTACACTATCATGTTGAGACAAATCAACTCTTACAGGTATAATTTTACAATTATCACTAGTTATAGAATTTACTTTGTCAGAAGAAGCTATTACAATCATCGTTTTACATATCGTGGAGCATTTTTCCACAATACTTGCCCCAATGCCCTTACTAGCTCCAGTAATAATTAATAAATCTAACAAAATGTCTTTCTCCGAATTTATAAATTATTTATACGTTTCTCTACCTTTAATACCAACATGACCGCATGAAGTATTAATTAAATATCCGGCTCTATAGCCTTGCTTTAAAGCATGAGTATTACATTCGCCTTCAGTTTGTACGCCACTAACTAAATATTCTGGGGTTATAAATTTTCCATATCCATTAAGAAACATTTTATGATAATCTTCTAATCTTCTTAATCCCGGAAACCAAGAAAATCCGCACCAGCCACCAAAATTTTGTTTTAATAATCTATAATCAACTCCACTAGATGTTCGTAGCACTTCTGATTCAAATTGATTACAGCTCTCTCCAACAAAATCAGAAAAGTGTTTTGCCCACACTTGATTAAGATCTTGTCGCTCTTCTAATAAATCAATGGAATCTTTAATAAAATTTGGGTTACCGCTATAGAGATAGTCATCCTCAGTATGAAAAATATATTTGGTGGTAACGGTATTATACATTTTATCTATAGATGGCGCTTGCCCAATTCTATTTTCATTAAAAATTAAATCTACTTTGTTTCCGTATTCTTTTAATATATTTTCTTTCATTTCTAATTTTGTAGAATCTTCAATTACGACAATCCTTTCAATTGGATATGTATTTAAAGATGTAAAGCTGTCAATTGTTTGTTTTAATAAATCAAATCTATCATATGACGTAATGCAAAGTGTAACATTTTTATTAGACATAAATACTTACCTTACTTTAAAAGAGGCGCCTCTTATAAATGCAAAATCATCTCTTATTGCCTGTTCAGTTCTAAGGCAAGCGCCTCCCCAACCATTTGATTTATTGGCAGCACTTAGTCTTTTTGCAGTATCTGCACATCTCGCTACACAATAATTTGGACTAATTGATTTGTAATGATAAAGTTTATATGGATTACTATATTGAATTTGACCTATTGAATTACATTGGTGGGCGCCAGTACTATAATTAATTTCACTTATAAATTTTTTATTAAAAAGAACATCTTTATCATATCCGCCATCTCTAAAACCGTACGTAATACTTGGAATATCAAGATTTTCTTCCATATTAACCATAGTATAGCCTTCAGATTTAATTTTTGTATTACCGTTTATTTCTTCTTGCTTTAATTGTTCTTCATTAATATCTAGCAATTCATCAAGATCACAAACTAAAACCCAATCTGTTTTACTATCTTTCCAACATGAATTTTTCATATGCACATGCAAACCGTCATCAAGCGTCCCATTAGAATTATAATTTCTAATTTCGCAGCCATTAGATTGTGCTATTTCAATAGTTTTATCAGTTGAAGAATTATCATTTATTATTATATGGCAATTAGGAAACCTAGCCCTATAATGATCGATCATAAATTGAATTAAAACTTCTTCATTATATGTAAATGTATAAATTGTTATCATTTTAATTTTATTCCAATCTTATTTTCTTCTTAATGGTGTATTTTGTGTACGAGCACGGGCTCTTAACATTTCAAAATCTGCTTTCAATATATCTTCAGATTTTTGAACTTGATATCCCCAATTATTTTTTTTATTTTCTTCACTTAATCTTTGTTGGGTCACTTTACATTTTGCAATAAAATGCTCAGGATTTATAAGCATAAAATGATGTATTGGATATGATTTATCACTATGCTTAATTATTCCAACAGGATGGCAATCGTGACACCCCGCTCCATAATTTATAGATTGTATAAATTTTTTATTAAAAAGTAACGATTTATCATATCCGCCATCGCGATATCCACATGTGATATTTTTAATATCAAAATTATCTTCCATATTAATCATAGTCCATGCTTCAGTTTTAATTATTGTTGTACCTATAGATTCTTCTTGTTTTAATTCTTCATCATTAATATCTAGTAATTCATCAAGGTCACACATTAATACCCAATCTGTTTGAGCATTAACCCAACAAGTATTTTTAATATCCATATGGATACGATCATTTAATGAATTATTGGATTCGTACCCCCTAATCTCACATCCATTTTTAACAGCAATATTAACGGTATTATCAGTAGATTTATTATCATACACCACTATATGACAATTCGGAAATCTAGACCGATAATGATCGATCATAAATTGAATTAAAAGTTCTTCATTATATGTTATTGTATAAACCGTTATCATTTTAATTGTGTTCCCACAGACATAATAATTATTATATCATTTTAATGGCGTACCTACCGATACATAATTAATATTTTTATTATCCGATAAATATGCTGAGTATCTATTAGGATCAATTATAATTAAATTATTAGGTGGCGGATGTGATTTAAAATAATTTTTATATTCTTCCCAGCCCGTTTCAATTATTAATACTTGTGCGTCATCTAATGATTGATCTATGCTAAAACATCTATTTACAATGCCTGACCATTCTACTGGCAATTCTTTAACTACTGGATCGTGTACAGTAACATTTGTTTTGTGTTGTAATAGCCAATTACATAAATCTACCGACAATGAGCGCCTTAAAGTGTCGGTTCCAGCTTTATAAGTAATTCCCCAGATAGTTATATTTACATCATCTAAAGGAGATTTAAATTTTTCTTTTTGTTTAAATAGCTGTAATAATTTTTTTCTGGTCCATAATTTATGATTGTCGTTACTTGTCTTTACCGAAGATAATAATGATATATTTGCGCCGCTACTAACTTCTTTTAAAAATTCTATATCTCTTGCTAATGTGCCGCCCGAGAAAGCAACTCCAGGAGATAAATAAGCCCTTGGACCGATTCTTTGTTCAGTTTTTAGTCCTCTCTCTACTTCTTTAGCATCTGCTCCAGTAATTTCACAAATGGTAGCTATTTCATTGGCAAACACAACGGAAGTTGCCAAAAATGCATTAATGGCGTGCTTTGTCATTTCAGCCGATTCAACAGACATCCACTCAATTTTGTCAGTAATTGCTGATAATATCTTTTGTATTTTATTTTTATCTCTTTCAGAACGAGTTCCAACAACAATACGATCTGGGTTTAAAAATATATTGATTGCATTTCCCAATCTAAGATTTTCTGGGGAACAAGCAAATCCAATATTTTTTTCAGGACAAACATTAAAAAAATATTTTTCTAATTTTTTTATAGAGCCAACAGGCATCTGAGATGAAATTAACACCGTAGCATTTGGAGCTAAAGCATCAACCATAGATTTTATTTGATCCATAACAAAATTTACATCTGCGTTATCATCCTCATTAACTGGAGTATCATAAGTTACCCACAAAAAATCTATATTATTGGGCGGTGCACTTACGAAGCTAATCGCATTATTCTTTAATGCTGAATGTATAAGATGCTCTAATCCAGGCTCAAAAATAGGAGGTTTACCATTATTTAAATCAATAATGACAGACGCATTAAAATCCAATCCAATAACTTCATGTCCTTTAGATGCAAGACAAGCTGCAGTGACTGAGCCTAAATGCCATAAACCTTGAACGCAAATTTTCATTCACACCAACCAAGAAATGAGAGTGCATCTCGGACGGCTTGCTCTACCGATCTATCACATGAATAATAGGATTTAAGTTTTTCTCCACTAACATAAAGATTAACTGGATCGCCTATTGAACCAGCCAAACAATCTTCGTAAGTTAAAATAAATGGATCTGTTGAGCCCGGATATTTTTCTTGATACATCGTCTTCAAAACACTTACAATGTCTCTCCAACTCCACCTCTCTTCTGATGTGACAGTATAGATACCAGATGGAACTGGTTTTGTTGCATCTAATAATCTCACTACAGTATCAGCCGTATCTTCAACATGCACCCAATTTTTAGTTTGTTTTCCATTGTCGACGGCATGAATATGTTTGTCTTGATTTACCATTCTTAAAAAATCAGTAATAACACCCCTATGTCCTCGTGCACCAACCTGATTAACCAATCTAAGGCAATACCAAGGCGTTTTTCGTTTATAAGACCAAGCAGCAACATATGATTCGCAAGCCAATTTGGAAGCTGCATAAGGAGATTCTACAACGCTTGGATTAGCGCTTTCTTCAACTAAAGCGTGATTAATGCCATTTAAATTATTAGATAGTGAGCCATAAACTGCAGAAGTTGATAAAAATATAATTGGTACATTTGGCATTTGCTCTAATACATTAAGAGTCGCCATTTCATTATTTACAAATAACTTATCTCTTTCTGATTTATCTTGCCAATTATGTCTAAGTTCAGCATAAGCTGCAGCATGCACTATCACATCTGCATTGGCTAATACTGATTTTATATTAGAATTTAAATCTAATTTATGAAATTCTACATTTTTGGGAGTATAATTAACTCCGCTTGTAAGATTATCTATTCCGATTACTTGGTGTCCTGCAGCCAAAATTTTATCACAAATCCATGATCCAACAAATCCAGCACATCCAGTTACCACTATAACGCTCATAATATCTTAGCTCCCTCATAATCAAATTTTATTTTTATATCATGTAGCCCAGCATTTTTTAAAGCAGATAATAATTTATTTTTTTCTTCCGTATAAAAAAGTAAGAATCCGCCTCCTCCCGCGCCAATAAGCTTACCACCAATAGCTCCATTATTCATGCCAAGCTCATACCACGTATCTATATCAGAATTACTCATAAGCCCAGAACGTTTCTTTTTATGTTGCCAATGTTCATGCATAATGATGCCGAGAGAGTGTAAATTTCCACTTTCTATGGCTTCTAAACTTCGATATCCTAATTCTTTCACATAATGTAAATTATTAATCATAGATGCGTCCATAGCTTTACTTTTATCATTCTGTTCTTTTAATACTGAGCCAGCCGCCCTATAAAATCCAGTAGATACCATAATTAAATTCTCTTCTAATCTATTTATAGTTTCATCTGATACATTTAAAGATATTGGATTTACTTTTCCATCTTTTTTAAATTCAAAAGCTGTAACTCCTCCACACGCCGCAATATATTGATCTTGTTTTCCTATGGGTTCTTTAAGTAAATCTATTTCTATGTGGCATGCCATTTCTGCTAATTGTTCTGGTGAAATAAATTTCTTTTTAAAATTATATAATGCTTTTAATAACGCAACTGTAAAACTGCCGGAGGATCCCAATCCGGTTCCAGATGGAAGATCTGCTAAGCTAGTAATTTCTATATTAGTCTCAGTTATTCCAGTTAATAATAAAGCTTCTCGTATGATTGGATGTTTAATATCTTCTACTTTTTTAACTTTTTCTATTTGAGAATATCTTAATACTATTTCATCTGGAGTAGTTGTATGGTGAATTGTTGTATATACATATTTATCAATAGCTGCCGCAATTAAAAAACCTTCATGTTGTTCATAGTAGCTGGGTAAATCAGTTCCTCCGCCACCTAATGTTATACGTAATGGACTTCTTCCTATTAACATTTAATCTCGCAATTTTATTTAACAGATTCCCATTTAGTTACATCCACTTTTAGAGCTGGATGACTAACTAATAAATGTAATACAACGCTACATAGCCCCTCAGTATGAGGAGTGATTCTATCAGCAACCAATGGTGGAATAACTACACAAGCAGCAGATACTTGCTTAGTATAGCCGCCATCCTTGCCCACTACACCCAATATAGTTGCACCAACTGCTTGAGCTAGCTCTAATGATTTTACTAAATTGACAGAGACATTCTTTTCTCTATTGCCACCGCCCACGGATAAGACTAATAAACAATCTTTAGAATTTAATTTAGAGCCTTCTAGCCAGGCAGAATAAGAAGTGTCCCAACCGTCATCATTAACTCTGGCGGTAAGCTCGCTTACATTATCAGTTGGAGTATAAGTTTCAAAACGACAGATTTTTCTAAAGTCATTCACGGCGTGTGATGCAGTTCCGGCAGAACCACCGACACCTACTATAAATAATCTTCCTCCAGCCGACCGAACTTTACTTAATTCTTGAGCAACTTGCTCAATTTGTTCATTATCTAATTTATTTAAAATGGCATCGGTTTCACTAAGATATTGTGCAACAAATTCACTCATAATGTAAACCCAGCTTTCTGTGCATCATTATAAAACATTTGCACCGTTTCCAAACTAAATTCATTTAAGTCCTTGCCAAGTGAACCAAGTTTGGCTAAAATGTCGTGAGACACTGTTATGATATGGCAGCCAGCACGATCCGCTTCCACGATATTGTATAGCTCCCTTGGACTAGCCCAGAGTAATTCAATGTTAGAATCTGCCGCCTGACAGATAGCTAGGGCAGCTTCCATAATTGGAGTCGGGTTTCTACCAGTATCAGCAATTCTACCGGCGAATACGGAAATAACACTTGGTGCCCCTCCCTTCAACGCTTGGGCAGTTTGTAATACCTGGTCTAAAGTAAAAAGTGCCGTAGCATTTACTTTTACTCCTAAATGAGACAGTTCCCAAATTAATGGAACGCAAGACTCTCCACTAGTATTTGTAATGGGAATTTTAACATAAACATTCTCTCCCCAGGAGGCAATATCTAAGGCTTGAGTTCTCATTTCATCAAAATCATCTGAAAAGACCTCAAATGAAATGGGACGGTCTTTAATTTCAGAAAGAACGTCCAGCGCAAATGCCTTATAATCTTGGATGCCAGCCTTCTTCATTAAGGTGGGATTAGTAGTGAAACCAGCGACCCAGTCTTTTTTAGCCAATTCAAGGAGTGATTTCTTATCGGCGCCATCAGCAAAAATCTTCACATTTTTAATATAATCCTTCATGATCACTCTCTTATAGTTTTAATTCCCATATAAATTGGTAAATGTCCCCATCTGCCCTATTCTTCAATACATCTTCAATAGTAATTGGAACATCTTCAAATTTATTTTGAAATTCAGTGTGTTCTACGGCACAATGACTATTCATTTCTTTAAAAATTTGTAAACCCGCATTATCTACCATCTTAGCAAGAGTTTTTCTTGTAAAAAATCTAATATGAGTATTATCTAATAATCCCAATTCTCTGTATTCAAAATTATTATTAATTAAATCTATAATGATGCTATTATGAGAAACATTAGGAATTGATATTAAAATTGTTCCGTTGTCTTTTAATAATGCAGCGGACTCTTTTAATACTGTGGAAGGATCATATAAGTGTTCAAGAACATCTGCAAAAATTATATGATCGAATTTTTGATCATTCCAAGATAATAACCAATTATATTTTTCAATATCGCCATCATCACCAATTAAATAATGGTCAGCGTATTGTGAAGCGTCTTTACCATCTTCGTTATTTATCTCTATAATATATAGACTGCATCCAAGCTCCTCTTTTAAATATTGAGTCATGTATCCATTGCCACAGCCAAATTCAAGAACTTTGCTGCCCGGATTTACATTTTTTAATATTAATGAAGCGGAGTTATCAGAATTCATATCTAATATATTATGGTATTTAGACATTTGTTTATTTTTAATCATTCTCGGCATAAACTTTCTTAAAATATTATATATCAAAGTCGGAGTGAAATTTCTCATCATTAACCAGCTTAAAATTAATATTTTTTTTCATATCATCCGCATAATCCGTACATACCCCGTAACATTTGCCTACATCACCCCAACCACCAACTAATTCTGGCATTACAGCTATTGAACTATCTAGCAACTCAAACTTTTCATCAGGGTAAGTCCATATAAACTTCTGACTTGTTAAAGCAAAGCCATCTTTATCGTGATAAAAAACATTTATAAGAGGATTATTAATCAATTTTGATAAAGCTTCTATATTTTTAGCGTGAACCCACAATCTGCAATTATAGAAAAAATCATTATTAACTTCAAATTCTCCAATGTCATGACCTAAAACAAATTTGCCGCCCATAAATCTTATATCAACTTCAACATCGTACCCGCTCATTAACGCAGATCGAACGGAGGACGGGTGATTTTCTCCATAAAACGCAGAATTAGGACCAGATAAATTGCCCCTGTGGCTAATTATTCTCATCGCCCTCTAATCTATAGATAACTGTTTTTGCATTTTGCTTCTCTTTAATATGAAGGGCGAAATTGGTGATTGTTCCAAAATAACGTTTCCAATCACCGCCAGCGAGCCCACATCCCACCTTCCACGGAAATGCTATACTTTCTAGTTTCTCAATCTTGGCCAGAAGCAACAGCCCGTGATAGAAGTATTTCTCGCGAGCTGCCAACCCATCCAAACTTGAAAGTGGGTATCTGCATCGCCCAGGGTAAACTTGACCATGAAGATTAACAATTAATCTTTGATTTAATCCATTTCCGCGAATATCAATTGATCCGGGCTTACTTGTTTTGGTACGAGAGATGTAGCAATCTGCATATGGATATTTGTAGAATATATCTTTCGCAATTCCAGCCGCACCAATAGTGGATATACAATTAGTTTGATGTACAATATATTTTTCGTTAGCTCCCAAAAGGTTGCCTATAATTGTTTCAATCATTTGTTATATACAAACCTTTCTTTATGCTAAAAAGTTTTTACGTTTTATCACCAAATTAAAACATCCATTTATCGCCTTAACTAAACGTCACTAATATTTCAAATTTTTCTAAATATTGTGGATAATAAATAGAAATCATCTTACAATACATATCATAATCTTCCTTGTCAATAGATGGAAGGTCTTGAAGTTTTTTATTTATCCATTTGTCAAAGTTATTATTACATTGTTCTAATTCAAGTTCAAATTCCGCCATTCCACGAATTTTCTTTACAATATTATTTGGTACCTCATCATATCTAGAATCATAAGTTATCCACGCCCACTTATCTTGTCCGAACTCAACTAGCTTATTACAAACATTTACAATTTCTTTAACTTTATTTATCTCGATACGTTCTTTTGATAATTTTATAAATGATTTAGATATTAACGGCTCTATTTTTTTTAGATTCCACAAAAAGAATGGCGTTTTATCTTTTAGAGGCTGTGATACTGCAAACCCTTCATTTATAGCCGTGGTTGTTGCATGATTACTTTTAGGGTGTTTTAAACCATTTTCCTTTAATATTTTACCAATTTTAATAGCCGAAATTCCAAACATCTTTCCAATTTCTGTTTGATTTTTCCATAAATCATTATATTTGTTCAAGATATTACCCTTCTAATTACAACAACTTCGGGCCCTTTTATTTCAGCGGCATTTGAGAAACCGCATTTTAAACATTTAACTTTTTTAGTTTCATTTTTGGCGTTATAGGTTGACTGCCTTTCATTTATAATTTCTAATTCGCCTTTACAAACAATACATTGTAGCAATTGCATTTAATCTCCATATATGGTATATAATTTAATTCTATTTTTAGAATTAAAATTTCAAATGAAAATCGGCATCTTTGAGATGATATGTCAAATATTTATCTATATAATTTCATTCGCCCATCGCCTTAATTAAAATTTCACATATCAATAAATAATCATTTTATATTCACATGATTAAATTTTTTAAGTTTGTAGCCTTGTTAATTAGAACAGTAGTTGTATTGTCATTATGTTTTGGCACAATAATGATGGCGAAACATTACGTTTTTACACCGTTTATAATTAAATATATCGGGCCATTTTCCATTGAGCGCCATCTATATATTGATAATAGTTTTAGCGAAGACGATGTTTTAACAATAATAGATGGCGCAACTCAATGGGAAAAGAAAACAAATGGATTAGTTAAATTTGAGATACATTTAATGATGACGTCCGCAGATTATTTAGTACTAGACGATTCAAAAGCCATAGCTATTACAAAAATGAGAGCCGGTGATGATTTTCTAGATTACGTTGATGCAAAAATGGGTATTGTTTTAGGATTACATACTAAAAGGTTCCAGCACGAAATAATTGTAATCGTTCCGGATAGAATGGATGATGAGTTAGAATACCGCTCTACAGTCATGCATGAGCTAGGACATGCACTTGGTCTTGATCATCGCAACTCAATTTTCACATTAATGTATCCTTCATCAGATTTTGGCGCATATACGATAACATATGAAGATTTATCGCAATTTTGTGAAATATACTATTGTGATCCTAAAAAATTAATCAACCAATAAGAATTTTTTCATTTTAGATCCTTTAACATATCTAGCAAATTGTCTTATTTGATCTGGCGAAAAATTATCCAACACAAACTGCTCTATCCGCTCAACATTCGCGTACTTAACCTTGTCTGCAAAAAGCCTTATATATGTAAAACATTTGGCTCCTAATATTAAATCTTCTAATTTTAATATTTCGTTTTTTGATTTGCTTATTTTTGCCAATTCATATAAATATCTTGGCTTATTTGATGCCATTATAATTTTTTTTAATTTTGCTGTATTTGCCGATTTTGTGTTTTTCATATACATGTGTGCGTACATGGGTGAACCTGATTTTATGATAATGTTTTCAATTCTTTTATGATCAGCCCCCTTCACAGAACAGCCAAAACTACATATATATTTAATGTTATTTGACTTTATAACTATTTCTTGTAAAACTTTTATATCTGCCGCAGCAATTTCTCTGGCAAATAACAATGCATATTTATCAGATTTAGTTTCCAGTATAATGTTTTGCATTAAACTTGTTTTATAACCAAAGTCAATGGCAAAAAAGCAAGCAAACGCAGGGTCTTTGTTTTTAATAATCTGACCCTGGAGACGATCTAATTCTTTTTTTTTATTAGAATCTATACCGTCTGATACAGAAAGCCAGGTAAAATAATCGTGATAATAATCTGTAGTAAAAATAAGCGTTGACATCTATATTTAGATATAACAATTAAAGATTTAATTGTTTAATAAATTTAACTTTTGATTCGGAAATTATATTATTTTTATAATTATCCAACTCTTCTATTGAATTAAAATAAACTGGGTATACTTGATAATCTTCCAAATCTTGCAAAATTAAGATAAACTTATAGTTAAGTTGGTTAGCAAACAAAATCCAATTAAATTCTTCCACTGAAAGGCCATGCGGTTAATAGTCCGCCATTAATGAATTTTGGGCATTTTTCTGTTTTTGACCATTTCTCAAGTCTATTCTGAACTGATTTATGCTTGGCATGGCTAACTAAATCACCGACTCGTTTGGAGATTAAGCAGCCGAGTGTTGTTAATTCCCCTTCTGTTTTTGCCGAATTCAAGATAACAACAATTTCTATATCTAGAAATTTAGCAAAAGCCTCCTCTCCATATTCTGACAGAAAGCCTTGCTCAGTGTATAATTTTGACATTTTACTACTCCTTCATTTTTGTTGTTGCTGCGGCTAATATTAATATTATGGTTGGTATTATAATCGCCCATGAAATATTAAAGCCAAGAATTGTCATGAATGTTGTATTGCCAAATTCGTAATTACTGCTTAAAAAAGAATGTAAGCCAGCCCACCCAAAAATAAAAACAATAATCTTCCATAAATATCCGCGAACGAATAATAGATAAATTGCTAATATTATTAAACCAATTATGATGTATTCCATTGTTTTTTTTTACAATTACATGAAAGTAATATATAGTTCCATCTGTTCTTTTGTCAGTCTAATATCATTCGGAAAATTAAGTTTCTTTCCATAAAGCCAATATTCAAAATATGTTCCATTTTTTGTTTCAATAGCAGGACCATCTTCTCGATGAAACTTGTTATTTTTAAACCAATACCTAGCTCCATTATTAAATTCATAAGCGGGTCCATCTTCTCGATGCAGCATGTCGTTTTTATACCAATACTCATTTCCAAAGTTATCTTTTAACGACCCATTTTTCATATTTAAAACCTCACATGAGAATATAATTATTAAATATAAAATGTCAACCGCAAATCAATTATTTTTTAATTGTAATATTTTCGGTTAATTTAGTGAATAAATCAAAAAAACTCCTGCAGGTATACAATTTATATTTTGTAATCAGATCAAAAGAAAATGCGTTATAAAGACCCATAGCCTGTAATTCTTTATCTACATTATTGTTAACAAAAAACTCACATAAATTATCAAGGCAAGCAAACGTGGGCTTTATCTTTGTTATACATTTGATTGCTTTTTGTTTAGCATAAAGGCAGCAAGATATAACAAAAACAATTCTTTCAGTCATATTAAGAGAGGCGTATTCAAGATGCATCTCTCCATCGTCTATTGCCTGTTGAACAAACCCTTCATATTTTCTATAATATTCGTACCAAATTTTGAATTGAATTGCCGCCTCATACCCAACATATCCAGCAATTATAGAAACGGCGGTATCAGTGTCCGCCATCTTCAGCTGTTTGGCCTTCACAAGGGCCTCAGACGCCAACGTCCAGCCTCTTGGGGAAGGGGAGGCGAATGCAGTGTCTTCGATCTTGCCACACGCCAACTCGGGTTTATGGCGCAGGAAACCGAGTATCAAATCGTGCACCCCATTTTCTTTAGCCCAATCTAGCCACCTATCAAAATTAAAATTTAATACAAACTTAGCACCACGATCTAATAATGCGGAGCTAATTAGATTAGAATAAGCCCCTTCCTGGATTAAATTGCCGGTTAGTATACAGCCAGCTGCATTTATTGGTTGCCCATTTATTTTTTTAAATTGCAATATCTCCAATAGTGGGGCGGTAACATCAGGCGAAGCCTTATCTACTTCGTCAAATAGAATTATTGAATTTGGTTTTTCATTTTTCTTCAATTTTGGAAGAAAAAATGGTGATTTAAACGTAATTACATCCTGATCGCTATGCAAATCTGGGTATCCGGCTAAATCTGGTCGCTCTAGTACTGATAGGTTTATATAAATAATCTTAAATCCGCATTCTAGCGCAGCCTGCATTGCTATTGCCGTTTTTCCAGTACCTCTGCGACCAAGCAATATTACATTTTGCCCGCTTCTAATAAAAAAACTACATAAATTAGTTGCCTGCTCTTGGTCAATTTCTTGAAGATTTAATTGATTATTCACTAATTCTAACTATATCCAATGGTGACATTTATCAATTAATTTAAAAAGAAAACCAGCGACTTTAGTCGTTGGATGAATTTTTTTACAGAAAATACGCAAAGTCTTAAAATTACCGGTATATATATATTATACAATATGAATTTAACTTACAAATACAGAATTTACCCGAC
>Ga0315288_10002178_pt1 | contig 25363 bp, 22 predicted proteins | sample YL17G11_20_MG_FD_203454 | JGI IMG/M metagenome (GOLD analysis project Ga0315288, IMG submission 203454) | Sediment microbial communities from Yellowstone Lake, YNP, Wyoming, USA - YL17G11_20 | ecosystem: Environmental > Aquatic > Freshwater > Lake > Sediment | place: USA: Wyoming | collected... | reverse complement strand
GAAGTGCTTTGGCTCTTTGTGGCGCTCTTGGTAAGTTAAACAAAAACGCTCAGTTTATTGTCCCCGAAGAAATACCGGCTAAATTTGAATTTTTGCCAAAATCTAATTCCCTTTCTTGTGAAATTTTAAAAGAAAGGGAATTTATCTTATCTGTCAAAAATCCCGGAAACCATATCAATAATCTCTATTATGAAAAGAATGAAGAGCTATTGCACATATATCTGGGGACCAAAGAAAAAATTGAAGAAAAAGATCTAAAACTTATTCGTTCCCATCCTTTTGACCTTATATTCACATTAAACGCTTACGGCCTGGAATACTTAGGGAAAGCTTTTGAATATAACCCGGAATTATTTTTTGAAATTCCGATTATAAATATTGATAATCGTTTAGAGAATGAAAATTTTGGACAAATAAACTTAGTGGATATTACTTCCAGTTCGGTCTCGGAAATCGTAATGGAACTTATAGACTTCTTAGATAGAAATTTGTTAACCCAGAACATTGCGACCTGGATATTAACTGGCTTAATAGACGCTACCGATAATTTCCAATCCCCTAAAACCACTCCCCGCACTTTTAATAATGCCGCTCTTTTGATTAACCGAGGCGGAAATCAGCAAGAAATTATACGCTATTTTTATAAAACTAAATCGCTTGATTTTCTCCGTCTCTGGGGATTAATATTGCATGAATTATCCTGGAACGGAGAAAAAAAATTAGTTTGGGGAAGAATAAAACAACAAGATTTTCAAAAAACCAACACTGGCCCCGAATGTCTCCCTCAAATTTTTGAAGAAATAAAAATGGCGTTTCCAGAAATGAAAACGGCCATTCTTCTCTGGCAAACCGTGCCTACCGACAGGCAGGCTACTTTAGACAAAGAAATAAAAGGCACGATTTATTCTCTAAACTCAGAACTTCTCAAAAATTTAGCCCCTAAATTTAATGGGACGCTTAAAAATGGCAATCTGTTCTTTGGAATAAGAAATCTTTTTCTAGAGGAAGCAGAAAAGCAGGTATTAAATTTGATAAATGAAGAATTGTAGTATAAGATTAAATCAGAAACATGGAAGAGAATCAAAATAAAACTGAAGCTAAAATAAAAATAATTCAGCGCCAGGCAGAAGAAAAAGAATCACGGGCCTTTGCTTCTAAGCTTGGCTTGCCTTATTTGAATTTAGCCACCGTTTCAATTGATCCCTCTGTTTTTGATGTGGTTTCTTTAGAACAGGCAAAAAAAACCGCTTCAATAGTTCTTAGAAAATTTGGAAATAGTATTAAAATTGCCCTTAAAAACCCTGATGATGAGGAAACGAAAAAACTAATCAAGGAATTAAAAGACAAGAGATTCGCTCTTGAAATTTATATTGTCTCTCAATCAAGCCTTAGAGATGCCTGGAAAAGATTTAAACATGCTGGTGAAGAACGAAAAAAGATTACCAAAGAAGTAAAAATCACCTCTGAAAAAATTGGCGAATTCCAACAAGAAATAAGTACCTTTAAAGATATTAAAAGTAAATTGGAGGCAGTATCGCGAATGACTACTACTGAAATAATAGAAATAATCCTTGCTGGGGCCATAAAAATAGATGCCTCGGATATCCACTTTGAAGTCGAAGAAGACCAAACAAGGTTAAGATATAGAATAGACGGAATTTTGCAAGATGTAACTGATTTACCGACTTCTATATATCTGCCGATTATTTCCCGAATAAAAATAATATCGGAATTGAAAATAAATGTTCACAATGTTCCTCAAGATGGCCGTTTCTCAATTGTATTAGATAATCAAGAAATTGAAATAAGAACCTCAATTATCCCGGCTGCTTACGGCGAAAATACGGTCCTAAGAATTTTAAATCCTAATACTATCGGATTGGAACTTAAGGATCTGGGCCTGGAAGAATATGCTTTGGAAATTATAAGCAGGGAATTAAAAAAACCTAATGGAATGATAGCAAATACCGGACCAACCGGCTCGGGAAAAACTACTACTCTGTATGCTTTTGTAAAAAAAATTAACAATCCGGAAATTAAAGTAATAACTTTGGAAAACCCGATTGAATATCATCTGGAAGGAATAGAACAAACTCAAATTAATCCAGACAAAGGTTATACTTTTGCTATCGGCTTACGGGCGATTTTAAGACAAGATCCTGACGTAATTCTTTTAGGCGAGATTAGAGACAATGAAACGGCTGAAACTGCAATTCATGCTGCTCTAACCGGTCATCTGGTTTTTACTACTTTGCATACCAATGATGCAGCTGGGGCAATTCCCCGACTTGTTGATATGGAAGTTAATCCTGCTTTAATTCCCCCGGCTCTAAATTTAGTAATAGCCCAAAGATTAGTTCGTCGGGTTTGTAAAAATTGCGCAGAAGAATATAAACCGGATGCCCGGCTTTTAAAAGAACTGAATGATGCTTTAAAAACCGTCCCAATAAAAATCAAGGCTAAATATCCAAAAATAGATAAAAAATTAACCATTCTTAAATCTGGCAAGGGATGCGAAAAATGTAATTTCAGCGGTTATAAAGGCAGAATAGCCGTTATGGAATTATTCGTCATTGATAAAGAAATGGAAAAAGTTATTATTAAAACTCCTTCAGTAATTGATATCTTTGAAGCGGCAGTTAAAAGAGGGATGGTAACGATGAAACAAAATGGGATTTTAAAAGTTCTTAAAAAAATAACTACCCTGGACGAGATAGAAAAGATTTTGGGAGTATAAGCCAAGCTTACAGCTTGAATTTTCAATTTTCAATTTCCAATTTTCAATCAAATCCCAATGACCAAATGACCAAAACGAAAAGCCATCTAGGTTTCTTTCCAAATGGCTTTGAGGATTTTGGTTTTGATTATTTCTTTAATTTTTCAATCGCTTCCACAATAACAAGGATACCGTAACAGATACATCCTGTCATACAACATAATACCTGTGCGATAAATTGTCCCTTAGGCAACGTTCCTACTGCAACGAAAGATAACGCCCCCAAAATGCACAAGAAAAATTTCATTCTTTCCTCCTTCAAAATTTTATTCTAATGGAAAAGAACTTTTTCCCTTCCATTAATCTGTAGGCAATAAACCCCGGCTTGGGAACCAAGAGTGTGGAATTTTTCTGAGGAATATCCCAGCGAAGCTTTCAACGAGGAAAGGGCCAAAATATCCAAAACTAAGAAAAATTCCGAAGGGTATCAAATAGTAAAATGTAATATCCTTACTGCCTACAGATTGATGGAAAGGAAAACAACTCCCTTTTCATTGATAAGATTCTATTATAGCAAATTATAAATTAATTGTCAAGAGCATGTACACTGATCCTCGGCCCCAACAAGAAGATCAAAACTTAGACGCCACTCTTCGTCCTTTTAATTTTGACGAATATATTGGTCAAGAAAAAGTTAAAAAAAGCCTCAAAATTCTAATTGAGGCAGCCAGGCAACGAAAAGAATCGGTCGATCATATTCTACTTTATGGCGGAAGCGGATTAGGGAAAACGACTTTGGCCTATATAATCGCCAAAGAATTGGGGGCTAATATTAAAATAACTTCTGGTCCAGCAATTGAAAAGATTGGCGACCTGGCATCAATTCTAACCAATCTCCAAGAAGGAGATGTTTTGTTTTTTGATGAAGCACACCGGCTAAATAAAGTCATTGAAGAAATTCTTTATCCAGCAATGGAAGAGTATAAATTGGATATTATTATTGGCAAAGGTCCATCAGCAAGAACACTTCAGCTAAAACTCCCTCGTTTTACCCTAATTGCTGCCACAACCAGAATTGGATTACTTTCCTCGCCATTGCGAAATCGTTTTGGCGCTACTTACCAGCTTAATTTTTATTTACCCGAAGATATCGAAAAAATTTTAGAGCGCTCGAGCAAAATCCTACAAATTGAAAGCGAACAAAAAGGATTAAACACTATCGCACAAAGAGCGAGATTCACTCCTCGAGTTGCTAACCGACTTTTAAAAAGAGTGCGCGACTACGCACAAGTAAAAGGAAAAGGGATAATTACCGAAACTATTGCCAAAGAGGCATTGGATATGTTAGAAATAGATGAGATGGGTTTAGAGCCGGCTGACAGAAATATTTTAAAAGCGATTATTGAAAAATTTGAAGGCGGGCCGGTTGGCTTGGATTCAATTGCTGCGGCTACTTCCGAAGAAAAAGATACGATCAGCGATATCTACGAACCTTATTTAATGCAAATGGGATTTTTAACCAGAACATCAAAAGGAAGAATGGCAACCAAAGAAGCGTACAAGCATTTGGGATTTAAAGGCCCGCAGAACACCTTGATTTAGACTTAAATTCGAATTAAAAAACTAATCAGAGGAGGATTGAGGAGGATCCTTCTTTTTTGTTTATGAAAACAAGATTTATTTTATTCGTTGCTTTATTTCTTTTAACGCCATTAATCTCGAGAGCGGCGGTGGTGATTAATGAAATTGCCTGGATGGGAACAAATATTTCAACTAGTAACGAGTGGATTGAGTTCTACAATAACGGCAGTTCTCCAATTGATATCGGAAGTTGGTCGATCTATGGAGCTGATACTGACAAGTGCCTAAATTTTTCCGATGCAGATGGTCATATTAATACCGTTATTCCCACAGATGGTTATCTAATTTACGCCAATCATAAAGACGATGTTAAAGATTCCAGCGGAATAAGCTTAGTGGATATTTGGGATGCAACCATAGGCCTGAATGATACTTCCCCTGGACAATTAATTCTCTATGACGCCTTAAATTGTCCGGGCAATCCAGTGGATTTAATAGATCAATCCACGAAATGGCTTGCTGGCAAAACAACAAAACAAACGATGGAAAGAATAAACGCTGGATGGCAGACAAGTTTAAATCCCGGCGGCACACCTAAGACCCAAAATAGTAGCGGAGCAACCGAAGAACCAGAATCAGCAACTGAAGAACCAGAATCAGCAACCGAAGAACCAGAATCAGCAACTGAAGAACCAGAATCAGCAACCGAAGAACCTGCTACTTTAACCATCCCAACCGAAAACCAACCCCCGATCGCTGACGCTGGGAATAATATTATTGCCTTCATCGACGAAGAAATTACTTTTGATGGTTCAAAATCTTATGACCCCGACGGCTTAGATTTGGCTTATGAATGGAATTTGGGCGAAGGAGGAGTAGAAAATGATGTTATTGCAACTCATAAATATTCCTTCCCAGGAACTTATTTGGTTACTCTGATGGTTTTTGACGGAAGATACTATACTAAAGATACTATCACGGTTGAAATTTATCCCAAGAAAATAACCATTAATGAATTTTTGCCAAGCCCGACTGGCAAAGATGCAGAGCAAGAATGGATTGAACTCTATAATGATTCTGATCAAATTGTCGATATCAGCGGCTGGCAATTAGACGACGAAGAGGGTGGAAGCAATCCTTTTACTTTTCCAGAAAATACTTTAATTGCTCCAAAAAGTTATATTGTTTTTCCGCGGCTAGTAACCAAAGTCGCTTTAAATAATAATAAGGGAAAAGTTCGCTTACTTCTTTCAACTGAGATAGTTTTTCAGGAAATATCTTACGAAAAAGCACCAGAAGGGAAATCTTCTGCCAGAACGCCGGAAGGATTCGTTTGGAGCATACCAACACCAGGTCTTCCCAATATCATTGGCGTGAACAATAAAGAACTTAGTTATAATCAACCGCTTCAAACAAAAACCACTGACTACCCTTCTGAAAATCTGGCTTTGAATTATAAAAATGATGAAAATCAAATCAAAGGTGGCTGGGCTTATTTACCTCAACAAAATTCTCCGGAAAAATCCCCAAAAAATACAGGAAATTTAATAGCCAATCTAGGCCAAATCACAGAAAAAAGTAATTCCAAATTAATCCTAATTATTCTGACAATTATCATAGCAGCTCTCGCCATTGGAATAGGAGTGATGAAACTAAAGAAAAAATAGAAATAATTCTCAAGCATTTTAAAAGCCCTACAATTTTTGTAGGGCTTTTGATTTACTATTTCCTCTCACAACAGCTATAACATAATTTTTGGCATCCAAATATTCATTAGCAACTCTTAATATATCTTTCTGGGTTATCTTTTTAAAAGACCTTATACCCTCTATCAAAGCTTCGAAATAATTCCGAATCTCTGCCTCTAATATTTGCGAGAACCAAAAACTAGCTCTGTTTTTCTCTTGATAGATTATATGGTCAGTTATTAACGAATTGATGTGTCTTTTAAGCTCGTCTTTTGGCACCTTTTCATTTCTAAGTCTGTTTAATTCTTTAATAATAATCGGCTCGACTTCTCTTATTTTTCTATTTGAAAGGTTTGTGCAGGTAATTAAAGCGCTGTGAACTAAGCTACTCTCGCAATGTGCTTCGGTATCATAGCTCCAGCCTCTTTTTTCTCTAATTTCTTTTTTTAAACGAGAAGTCCATCCTGTTCCTAAAATACTGGCGATTACTTTCATAGCATAAAAATCTCTGTTATCAAAATGGGGTGCTCGCAAGCCTAAAAACAGTTTAGCTTCAGTCAAATCTGGTTTTTTTACAATAATTCTTTTGCGTCTTATAGGTTCATCTAAAACTTTTGCGAAAACTGGTATGGAGCCGGGGATTTTATCTTCAAAATATTTTTTAGTCTGCTCTACCACTTCCCTATGATTCATTCCGCCCACGACAACCAAAAAAAGATTATTCACTGCATACCATTCTTGATGAATCTTTATAAAATCCTGGCGGCTAAATCGCTCTATGTTCTCAGCACTGCCCAAAATTTTCCTTCTTATTGGATTTTTTCTGTACAATCCCTGGTAGAGCAATTCGTCTGCAACATTCCAAGGGTCGTCTTCATGCATGGCTATTTCTTGAAGAATTACCCCTCTCTCGGTTTCTATATCTTTCTTATTAAAAATAGGATTTAAAACTAAATCAGCTAAAAGATCAACTGCTTTTGGGAAATATTTATTCAGCGTAGTTATGTAGTAAAAAACATTATCCCAGGTTGTATAAGCATTGCTGTCTCCGCCTAATTCATCTAAAATTCCGAGAATATCCTCCTGGCCTCTATTCTCTGTTCCCTTAAAAAGCATGTGTTCGAAAAAATGAGCAATGCCGTTGATTTCATCGTTTTCATAAATAGAACCGAATCTTGCCGCAATTCCTGTACGAACAGTCTTCATTCCACGAATATGCTTGGTTAAAATTTTAAAGCCATTATCCAAGACTGTTTCTTGAACTCCCAATTTCTTTAAAATTCTTTCTCTTTCCATTAGATCACCCCATTTCTTTTTAAATTTTAAACGAACCCTTTCATTAAATTATATGCTTTTTATCAACGGCTTGTCAATTTTTTATTAAAATGTTAATTTTATAGTGAAATTAACCATTACTAACTTATGTCTGGTCATAGCAAATGGGCAAATATTAAACACCGCAAGGAATCAGTCGATAAGAAAAAGGGCAAGATTTTTAGCACAATGGCAAAAATGATTACCATTGCCGCAAAAAACGGCGGGGATCCAGAAATGAATCCCGGTCTTCGTCTTGCTATTGAAAAAGCCAAATCGGTGAATATGCCGAATGATAATATTGAACGGGCAATTAAGAAAGGAACCGGAAAAGATAAGGAAGAACAATTAGAAGAAGTTTTTTATGAAGCTTTCGGACCTAATGGCATCCCCTTGATTATTGAGGCAATAACCGATAATAAAAATCGAACTCTTTCGGAACTTCGCCACATTCTTCTTCAATATAATGGAAGAATGGGTGAAACCGGAAGCGTTAAATGGATGTTTAACCAAAAAGGGGTTATTGAGTTAAGCTTAGGTAGCAAAAATAAAGAAGAATTAGAGCTAATGGCTATTGATGCCGGGGCCGAAGATGTTAAATGGATAGATGATATATTGGAGGTATATACCAAACCGGAGGATTTGGAAAATGCAAAAAAGAATCTGGAAAAATCGGGCATTAAGATTGAAAATGTAAGCCTGGATTGGGTCCCAAAAGATGAAATAACAATCGAAGATGAATCTGTAAAAAAACAATTGGAGAAACTTTTCGAAACACTAGACGAAAATGAAGATGTAAAAGAGATTTATTCTAATGTAACGTTAGAATAAATCTCTAAATTCCTATGGTAATCCTTGGTATTGATCCGGGTACCGCAGCAACGGGCTATGGATTAATCAAAAAAAATGGAGAATTAAAATTGATTGACTATGGCTGTATAAAAACCTCGACCAGTTTAACAACTACCGAGAGATTAAAAGAGCTTAATAATCAATTAAATAGCGTGATTAGAAGATATAAACCAGATATGGTGGCGGTTGAAGATATTTTCTTTTTTAAAAATTTAAAAACAGTAATTAAGGTTAGCCAGGCTCGCGGGGTGATATTATTAACGGCCGCTAAATTAAACATACCTGTTTTTGAATACACGCCTCTTCAAGTTAAACAGGCTGTTACCAGCTATGGCCGGGCAGAAAAAATTCAAGTTCAAAAAATGGTTAAAATATTGCTTAATTTGAAAGAAATCCCGAAACCCGATGATGCTAGCGATGCCTTGGCTGTAGCAATCTGTTGTGCTAATAGTGTTAATAAGGGGTATTGACCCCGTTAGAAGTATTGGTATAATATTCCCTGGGCATCAAAAATCTAATTTTGACATTTTGCAGATGGGGCAGTGAATGCCAAAACTTCTAACAGGGGTTGACAAGAATTTTAGAAAAATTATATTATATTTAAATAAAGTATAATACCCTAAGAATAATAATTAATAATCTAAATATGGCATACACAACACTTAAAGATTCTTCTGCATCTCTTCTTGTTCAAGACGAAGAAGAAGTGGAAGAAAAAATGGAAGAGGCCGAAGAAGCGGAGGAAGGACTGGAAGATAAAAAAGAAGATGAAGAAGAAGATGAAGAGGACGAAGAAAAGGAGGGATTCGAGGAAGAATTATAAATTCATTAATCTAAAAACCCCCGCAGTGCGGGGGTTTTTAGATTTTTAGATTAACTTAAGAAATTTTCTTTTCCCTACCTGAAGAATCATCCCTTTTTTGATAATAATTTCTTTTTTCCAGTCATCAATAATCTCCTGGTCTATTTTTACTCCTTTTTGTTCAATCAATCTTTTTGCTTCGGATTTTGACGGGGCTAATTTTGTTCTAACCAACAAATCAAGAATGTTTATTTTTGCCGTCTTTAGCTTAAAAGTTGAGACCTGGGAAGGAATTTTATGCTCCTTAAAGACTCGGTTAAATTCTTTTTCTGCCTTAAAAGCCGCGGCTTTCCCATGGTAAATTGTCACAATTTCTCGAGCTAATTTAGCTTTTGCGTCTCGGGGATTTAAACTGCCGGATTTTAAAGATTTTTCAATAATTCTTATTTCCGTCATAGGTAGCCTTGTGCAAAGCCTGAAATAATCCAAGATTAACTCGTCCCTCATCGACATAATTTTCCCATATTGCTCGCCTGGCGAATCAACTAAGGTTATTGCGTTCCCCCACGAAGTAGCCATCTTTCTACCATCCAATCCATAAAGCATTTCATAGACTATAATATCTTGAGGCGGCTGACTATAGTATTTTTGAATTTCACGAGCAGCTAAAAGATTAAATAACTGATCATAACCACCAGTTTCAACGTCAGCTTTTACAGCCACCGAATCATATCCCTGAAGCAAGGGATAAAAAGATTCATGGAGACCTATTTCTTTTCCAGATTCGAATCTCTCTTTAAAATTCCGCCGTTGAACCATTTGCTGGATAGTAAAAAGTGAAGCAAGCTTAATGAAGTCTTCGGGTTTGATTTTGCTCAGCCATTCACTGTTATAATGCAACTCTACTTTATTCATATCAAGAATTAAGCCAAATTGGTTTTTATAGCCTTTCAGGTTTTTTTGTATTTGGGCATCAGTCAACATCGGCCGTTGAGAGGTTTTATCTGAAGCATCACCGACTTTAGCAGTAAAATCGCCAACAATCAGGACGATTTGATGACCCAGATCCTGAAAATCTCTTAATTTCCAGAGAGAAATAGCCCGGCCCAAATGAATTTTCGGACCAGTTGGATCAATTCCTAATTTTATGCGCAATCTTTCGCCAGACATCAGGCGTTTCTCCAAATGCCTTTTATCCACAATTTTCTCAACTCCCCTTTCCAATATTTCTTTTATTCTATTTTTATCAATAATAATCTTGCTCATACCTTTAAGATACTATAAAATGATATTATGATCAAATATCATAGATATCGAAAACCTAGTCTTGCGACAAGAATGAGACTGTTTCTTTATAGAAAAAAATACGGGACAAAAAGGCAGTGGCTAAAGCGGTTATTTGTTTTGGCTTGCTGGATTTTTATAATCGGATGTATCAGCGTTCTTTGTGTTTTTGCTTATTATTCAAAAGATTTGCCAAATCCGGAAAAAATCAGCCAAAGGCAGATTACTCAATCTACGAAAATTTATGACCGCACTGGTGAAGTTCTGCTTTATGATATTCATGGCGAAGAAAAAAGAACGGTAATCGACTTTAATGAAATCCCTCAATACATGAAAGATGCTACTATCGTATCCGAGGACGATGATTTTTATCACCATTTTGGGCTTGATTTCAAAGGAATTCTTCGGGCTGTTTATGCTAATCTGCGGGGTAAAAGAATTTCTCAAGGAGGATCAACTATTACCCAGCAATTTATTAAAAATGCTATTTTAACTCCTGAAAGAACATACAATAGAAAAATCAAGGAAGCCATTCTTTCTATAGAATTGGAGCTTAAATATTCTAAGGACGAAATTCTTGGTTTTTATTTAAATCAGGTGCCCTACGGCTCTAATGCCTATGGCATAGAAGCGGCCGCAATGACATTTTTCGATAAACATGCTCGCGAATTAACGTTGGCCGAATCTGCTCTTTTGTCTGTATTACCAAGGGCCACTACTTATTATTCTCCTCGCGGCTCTCATCCCGAAGAATTAAAAATACAACAAGAACACGTATTGGATAGGATGGCTTCTTTTGGCTATATTAGCCGAGAACAGGCTGAAGCAGCTAAAAAAGAAAGTCTGGAATTTATTACCCAAGTCCAAAGTATAAAAGCCCCTCACTTTGTGATGTATATCCGAGAATATCTGGATGAAAGATATGGCAAAGATTTTGTGGAAAAAGGCGGACTAAAAGTCTATACCACTCTCGATTGGGATCTTCAACGATTGGCTGAAGAAACAGTGAAAAAATACGCTGAGTACAATAAGAAAGCTTATAATGCCAATAATGAAGCGCTAGTAGCAATGAATCCAAAAACCGGCCAAGTCTTAGCTATGGTTGGCTCAAAAGATTATTTTGGCGAATCCTCACCTAAAAACTGCACCCCCGGCAAAAATTGTCTTTTTGATCCTAATGTCAATGTAGCTATAAGACCCCGGCAGCCCGGTTCTTCTTTTAAACCCATTACTTATGCTACAGCTTTTAAAAAAGGCTTCACTCCCGATACAATCGTTTTTGATTTAGAAACTGAATTCGCCGTAGAAGGAGCAGAAAGTTATAAGCCTAAAAACTATGATGGAAAATTCAGAGGACCAGTAACTTTTAGACAAGCCCTGGCTCGATCGCTTAATGTTCCGTCGGTAAAAGTTCTTTATCTTGCTGGAGTTAATGACACATTGAACACGGCCGAAGACTTAGGAATTACCACTTTAAAAGACCGTTCACGCTATGGCCTGTCGCTTGTTTTGGGTGGCGGAGAAATTTTCCTTTTGGAAGAAACCTCTGCTTTTGGAGTGTTCGCGGCCGAAGGGATAAAACATCCTACAGCCTCAATTTTAAAAATAGAAGATAGTGAAGGAAATATAATTGAAAAATACGAAAACAAACCAACACAAGTTTTGGATAACCAGATTGCCCGACTTATATCCGATATTTTATCCGACGAAGAAGCCCGGGCGCCGATATTTGGTTCGCACTCCAAACTTTATTTGGAGGAAAGACCAACGGCAGTGAAAACCGGAACAACTCAAGAAAATCGAGATGGTTGGACAGTTGGCTATACCCCATCCTTGGTGGTTGGCGTTTGGGCCGGCAACAATGATAATACACCTATGCCAAAAGGAGATGGTCTTTACGTGGCTGCCCCAACCTGGAATGAATTTATGAAACGGGCGTACCAGTTCAAAAAAGAAAATCGGCCTGCCTCGCTCGCCTCGCTGCGAAGCGGGCCGGCAGGCGGGCCCAAGGCCGATCAGCCTCGGGCTGATTATTTTGATTTGCCTGAAGAAGTTGAACAATTCACTAAACCCGAGCCAATTACGACCAATAAAGATATTCTGAACGGGAAATTTACCAATGAAGCAAGAGTAAAAATAGATAAAGTATCCGGGAAACTAGCCACTGAATTCACCCCGCCCGATTTAATTGAAGAAAAGATTTATCGAGAGGTCCATTGTATTTTATATTATGTCGATAAAAATAACCCTCAGGGAAAAAGCAATGGCAGAAATGACTCCCAATTTAATAATTGGGAACCGCCGGTAATTGCTTGGGCTCTTTCACCCGAAAGAAAGGAGATATATAACATAAGCCCTCCTCAAGATTATGATGATATCCATACAAAAGAAAATCAGCCGAATGTCCAAATTTATTCTCCTCAAGATAACGAAATTATTACTACCAAAACCATGGAAATCAAAGCTTCGGCAAGAGCACCTTTGGGCATAAAACAATTGGATTTCTTTTTGGATAATAATTTAATCGGAACCGATACTACCGAACCGTATCAAATTGTCTTTAATTTGCCTTATGATATAACAGGTAAAAAACATCAAATAACAGTCAGGGCGTATGATCAGTGGGGCGCCCGTAAAAACGAAACAATAAATATAATCCTAGATATTCCGGGCATTGAAGACGTGAAAGAAATTAATGAAGCAGCTCTTTCTTTGACCTCTGATAAATTCCCTTATGAATTCAAAGTAACGCTCAGAGATGAAGATGGAAATTTACTTAAGAAGGAATTAGAAAGAATGGACCTTTACTATTATGAGGAAGGAACTGGTGAAGAGGATTCTACGCTTGCTGCCAGTCTGAATCCATTATATCCTGATTATGAATACGGAATACGTTTTTCGGAAACAGTTAGCCCGGGTAATTACTATTTCTTTGTCCAAGTAATCGATAAAAATAATAACGTAGTAAAAAGTAATGAAATTCCATTAAAATTAGAATAAGGTTCAGTATTCAGTATTAAAAAACTGAGGAATTGCAATTCCTCAGTTTTTTAATTTTAGAGTTTATTCCTGTTACAGTTTTATTGGCATTACTACATAAACATAACTGGGATCACCAACCGGTTTTACAATACCGGGACTAACCTCGCCATTTAACCCTAACAACACTTTTTCGCTGGAAATATTATTCAAACCATCTAAAAGATATTTGTGGTTAAAAATAATTTCTACGTCTTTTCCCTTTATTTCTCCTTTTAGCTGAGAGACATTCTCCCCCACCTCCGTATCCTGAGCAAAAACCTCAATCAACTCTTTCTTGGGCATGATTTTTAATCTCAAATCGTTGATTTTGCTGCTGAATAAACTGGCAATCTTTACGGCGTTTAAAAATTCGCTTCTATCCAATATTAAAGTAGTCTCAAACTGCTTAGAAATAAGCTGCTCATAATTGGGATAAGTTCCTTCAATCAAGCGAGAAACTAACTGAATATCAAAAGTTTTAAATAAAATCTGGTTTTGTTCTAACAATATTTCAACTGTTTCTTCTTTATCTCGGTCTGACAGAATTCTTATCAATTCCTGAGCGGTTTTCAAAGGTATTATAACAGACTTCTTTATTCCATTTTTTTCTTTCTTAGGGAGGATCTTCTCTCCTAAACGAAAACTATCAGTAGCAACAAGTTTTATTTCCTTAGAATCAATATTTATAAGTACACCTGAAATCTCCGGACGAATATCTGACAATGACACGAAATTAACCACTTGACTCAAAGCTTGTTTTAATTTTAAGGCTTCAATTTTAACTATTGATTCCCCTTTAATTTTTGGGATAATAGGAAATTCTTTACCATCTGTTCCTTTAATATGAGACTTGAAATTTTCACATTCTATTTGCAATAAATTATCTTTAGATTTTATTTCTATTTTTTTATCCGGAAGATTATTTATAAACTCACTGAATAATTTTGCCGGTATTGTAATTTCTCCGCTTTTCTTTATCTTGCATAAAGTCCAATAAGTAATCGCCATTTCTAAATCTGTAGCCACCAATTTTAGTCTGTTTTTTTCTGTAATCATTAAAATATTGTTTAAAATAGGAAGAATTAAATTTTTGCCTATAATGTTTTGAACAATATTAAGTCCTTTCTTTAAATTTTTTTGCAGGATAGTTATTTCCATAATTTATGTTTTATGATTTTATGTATTTCGTCCCTAATAATAATTATTTAATAAAATTTTATTATTGTTATTATAGCCAGAATTTCTGAGGAAAAGTCAAATACTTGGCTTAGTTATCAGTATTATTTCATCGAAGAAGTATATAAATAAATGTTAACAACTTGTTATCGGAAAGTTAGCACAAATTATTCAATAGTAGATTTCCCTAAAATAATTCAGCGTCTTTCAACAGTTTATTCCGTACGTTGTCAACAAAATATTCAACAAGATTATTTAATTAAAGTACGGGATTTATCAATAAATTATAAAGTACTTTTTAAAGTGTGGTTATAAAGTCGTTGGCGGATAAGATTTAATTCTTCTTCCAATGAGTCATTATTTTCTTTTTCTTTCTTTATCTTTTTGCAAGCATATATTGCCGTTGTATGATCTCTTTTTCCGAGCTTATTTCCGATAAATGGATAAGAACTTTTTAATTCTTCCCTCAGCAAATACATGGCAATTTGTCTTGGCTTAACAACTTCTTTTTTCCTGCTGTGATCAGTTAAGTCTTTTATCTCGATATCGTAGAATTTGGCCACTATTTCTATGATATTTTTATAAGTGGTTCTTTTTTGAGGGTCGGATATAATATTTTTGAGAATTTTTACTATATGGCTTTGAGTAGGAATAGAATTATTGAGTTTTACAAAAGCGATAACTCTATTTAGCGCTCCTTCGAGTTCTCGGATATTGTTTTGGATATTAATGGCAATATAATTTATTATTTCCTCCGGTAACTCCAAATTTAAATCCTTAAGTTTTGTTTTGAGAATCGCAATTCTTGTTTCAAAATCAGGATAGCCGATATCGGCAATCATTCCTCCTTCAAACCTGGATTTCAATCTTTCTTCAAGAGTAGGGATTGCTTTTGGCGGGCGATCACTGCTTAAAATAATCTGTTTGTTATTTTCATAGAGAGTGTTAAAAGTATGAAAAAATTCTTCTTGGGTTTTTTCTTTTCCAGCCAGAAATTGAATATCGTCTATAATTAAAACATCCATTTTGCGATAATAATTTTTGAGTCCGGTCATGTCTTTTTTTGCTATAGCAGTTATAACGTCATCGGTAAATTTTTCCGAGGGGACATAAAGTACTTTTCTTGAGGGGTCATTATTCAGCAGTTCGTTTCCAATAGCCTGGAGAAGGTGGGTTTTTCCTGACCCCACGCCGCCATAAACAAAAAGGGGATTGTAACAATTCCCCGGTTGTTTAATTATTGACTGAGCTGCAGCATGAGCCAATTCATTAAATGAAGCTACAATGAAATTGGTGAAAGTATAACGAACGTTTAGATTGGTTTTTTTGTCTACTTTGAATTGATTAAAGTCGAGCTGTTCCTCAAAAGCCGATATTTCTGGTTTTTCTTTGGTTATTTTTTTCTTTCGTATTTTTTCGCTTGGTTCATCCTTCTTATAATTTATTACGTAGGCTATTTCTTTGACATCCTTGGAAACATTTCGAAGGGCTTTTAAAATAAATTTATTATATTTATTTTCCAGCCATTCTTTGGTAAAGACATTAGGCACGCTGACAACAACTTGACCGTCTTTTTTTGAAAGGATATTCGTATTTTTGAACCAAGTAATATAATTTGCTTTAGAAATAGAAAGTTCTATATCGCCTAAAGCAACTTGCCAGAGATCTTCATTGGTCATAATTAGTGATATTTATTTTTGTTACTTACTATTTCAAAAATAATCCCCAATTCATTATAAGTCAATAGGTGATTTTTGTTAATAATATGTGGATTAGGTGGGGATAGCAATTATAAATAAGTTGACCACCCCTTTCATTTAATGTTAATCTAAATATAGTAAAAAATCAATCATTTTTAACTTAAATCTATGTCATTAGCTTCAACCTACCGACCCAAAAGAAAAAAAAGAAAAAGAACCCATGGTTTCTTGAAAAGAATGATGACCAAAGGCGGAAGAAAGATCTTAAGCAGAAGAAGGCGGAAAGGGAGAAAAAGATTGGCAGTATAAATTATGCTTTCCAAAAAATATCGTTTACAAAAGGATAAAGATTTTGATTTAGTTTTTAAAAAAGGGAAAAACCTTGGCAGTGAGTTTCTTTTTTTGAAATTGCGAAAGAATGGTTTGGAAATTAGCAGATTTGGTTTTATCCTTTCCAAGAAAATATCCAAGAATGCAACAGTCCGTAATAAGATTAAAAGAAGATTAAGAGAGATTATTAGGAAAAAGTTAAACGATATTAAACCAGGATTTGATGTTGTGATTGGAACAAAGATAGGGGTAATAGATAAAAGCTATCCAGAGATGAAAAGGCAGGTTGAGGAGTTGTTAAAGAAATCAAAACTGATAAAACAGTAAATTCCTAATTCCTGCCTGCCGGCAGGCAGGTCTAATTACTAATTTCTAATCAAATCCCAAATTCCCAAATGTCCAATTTAGAAATTGGATATCGGACATTTTTTTAGGAATTAGAAATTTGTGGGCTATATAGTTTTAAGCTTATTAAAATTCTATAAAAAAATCTTATCTCCCATCTTGCATGTTTTAATTCCAGGTTGCGGTTGTCGTTTTTTTCCGACTTGTTCCGAATATGGCTATAGGGCCATTGAAAAATATGGCGTGATTATAGGGACCCGGAAAGCTTTTAAGAGAATTATTCGTTGTCATCCTTTTAGCAAGGGAAGATATGATCCAGTATAATCATGGAAGTAATTAGCTTGATTTATAATAAGGGTCTTTATCAGCCCTTATTTAATAGTATAGTCTTTTTCTATAATCTTATTCCTGGCCACGATTTCGGCTTAGCGATTATTTTGGTTACTTTATTGATTAGAATGATTCTTTTTCCTTTATCTCGTCAGGGAGTCAAGTCTCGAAAGGCATTGGAAGAAATTCAGCCAAAATTAAAAGAAATTCAGAAGAAATATGAGGATAAAAAGGAGCAGGCTGCTCAGATGATGAGTTTGTATAAAGAGCACAAAGTTAATCCTGCTTCTGGCTGTTTGCCGTTGTTAATTCAGCTTCCTATTATCATTGCTCTTTACCGAGCCTTTATTCACGTGATAAATCCTAGCAGCTTTGAATTGCTTTATCCCTTTGTTAAGAATCCCGGTTCTTTAAACACTTATTTTTTGGGAATCATTGACTTGGCTATTCCAAGCACTTTTTTAGCGATTATAGCTGGCGCTTCCCAATTTATTCAAAGCAAGATAATGTTTAAAACCCCGTCTTCTGGGGCTGGGGCAGCAGATCGGACTGCGAGCGTTCAAAAAATAATGAATCGTCAGATGATTTATTTCATGCCTCTTATTACAATTTTTATTGCCTTAAAACTGCCGGCCGGCCTTCCTTTATATTGGGCAGCTAGCACTTTATTTGGCATCGGAGAATATTTATTAGTTAATTATAAAAAAGGGAGCCAGGCTCCTAAAACAAAATGAAGAAAGCAGATTTAATTAAAGAAACAGCAAAAGAATTATTGAAAAAGATGGGTTATAAAGAGATGGCTGTCGAAATTAAGGAGCAGGAGAATCCCTCTGCTCTGATTATTAGCATTCAAGTAGATGACGCCAGTCAACTTATAGGACAGAGTGGTTCTAACCTTAATGATTTCCAACGGATTTTGAGATTGATAGTAGCCAGGAAAGAAACTGAGTCACCTCTTTTTTTGGTGGATATTAATGGTTATAGGGCAAAAAGGGAACAGTTTTTAAAAGAACTTAGCCAAGAGATAGCCGAGCAAGTAATTAAAACCAAAAAATCAGTAATGCTTCAGCCAATGTCTTCTTATGAAAGGAGAATTATCCATCTCGAGCTTGCTGAAAGACCGGGTATAGTTACCGAGAGTATTGGCGAAGAACCGGGAAGGCGAGTCGTTATTAGCCCGCATCTCTAGCAGTTATTGATTACCACATTTAATTTGTATGACTCTTGTCAGAAAGATTGCTTACAATATCATGATATCAGCTGGGGCTCGCTTAGTTGGCATAGCCCTTTCTTTAGTTAATATAGGATTTATTGCCCGTTATCTTGGGCAGGAAGGCTTTGGAAGTTATTCATTGATTTTGGTTTTTTTATCTCTTTTTAATATTTTGGCTGATTTAGGACTTTATTCCCTGATGACTAGAGAAATATCCCGGCCGGGGGCAAATGAGAAGGAAATTACTAGCAACATTTTTACTTTAAGAGTAGTTATTCTTTTGATTCTTTTAGTCTTGGCGATTATTGCTATTTGGTTCTTCCCCTATCCCGTTCAGGTAAAGATTGGAGTCGTTATTGTAACGCTTGCCATCTTATTTTTATCAGCCTCCCAGGTATTAATGGGAATTTTCCAGAAATATCTCAAAACAGACAGAGCAGCTTTGGCCGAGGTTATTGGCAGAGCCTTTCAATTGGGATTAAGCATCTTATTTATATATCTTGATTTAGGATTTTTTGCGATTCTTCTCGCTCTGGTCGTTGGTGCCGGAGCGATTTTTGTTCTTAATTTTTTCTTTGCTCGCAAATATGTTCCTGTAACCCTGGCTTTTGATTTTTCATACTGGAAGGAAGTTTTAAAGATGGCTACTCCCATAGCCATCTCTTTGGTTTTTACTTTGATTTATTTTAAGATTGACAGCATTTTTCTTTCTTTGGGATTTATCAATCGTTCATCGGGTAACCCGATTTCCGACGTTGGTATTTACAACATTGCTTATAAAGTTCTGGAGGGCGTGATATTTTTTCCGGCGATGTTTGTTGGTTTGATTATGCCCTTGCTTTCGAAATTTGCTTTTTGGGACAGAGACCAATTTAAAAAAATATTCCAAAAAACGCTGGATGTTTTAATTATTATTATGGTGCCTTTGGTAATTGGTCTTTTGCTTTTGTCTTTGCCGATTGTAAATTTAATTGGCGGAAAAGAATTTAGCGTTTCGGCGCCAGTTTTACAAATTTTAAGTTTTGCAATTGGATTAATATTTTTAGGAAATCTTTTTGGTGTCAGTATTATTGCCTTAAATAAGCAAAAAATTGGTGCTTGGATATATCTCAGCGGGATGATATTTAATATCGTAACTAATTTGATTTTTATTCCCAAATATTCTTACATCGGCGCTGCCTCAACTACAGTTGCCACCGAATTTTTAGTTACAGTTTTGATGATAATTTTAATTTGCAGAACAATTCATTATTTCCCGCGTTTTAACGTAATAAAACCCTTTATTGCTGGCTTGGCAATGGGGTTATTTATTTATTACTTTCACAACTCGAATATATTTTTACTAGTGGGAGCAGGAGCAATTATTTATTTCGCCGTTCTCTACTTAATTAAAGGGATAAAAAAAGATGAGATACTATCATTAATTGAGAAGTAAAATAATAAGGATAAAATTTATTAATAAAAATAAAAGTCAAACTTTTGTTACGATCGAGACAAAAGTTTGACTTTTATTTAGTTATAGTAATTTGATAGTAATAATCTTTTATTTATTAATTTTTTATTTCTTCCACTAGGAGCAATCTTACAAAACGGTCTAATTTATAGCTTTTAATCAGTCGTTGAGTCAGCCTTAGAACATCGTAAGGGCAGACCCAAATACTTTTTTGAAGTCTTGTATAGCCCAAATATTTGAGTTGTCTTCTAAATATATCCCTATCTCGTCGTCTTTGTTCGGGAATATCAAAAAGTACCATCTGCCATTTTTTATCAGAACGTTTTTTCATTTTTCCTGAATTTATTTTAATATGTAGAATTTTTTCCAATCCCTTCGGCGTAATCATAACCGCCTTTCTATTTTCCAGATCTTTAATATTTAAATAACCCCTAATCTTTAGATAGCTTATAAGTTTTTTAAATCTTTCTCTTTCTTTCTTTTCTTTATATTGTTGCCAGTAATGGTTTCTAATATCATAATAACTGGGCCAGAATATTTCTAAAAATGCTCTGGATTTGTGAGAGGCATGACGAGGAATTAAGGCGTCTAATAATTCATCTTTGGCTTTTATTAACTTATATATATCCCAAAGAAATTTTTCTGTAAAAGGAAGCTTCATACCATAATTATATTTTATTGAAATTTATTAGTCAATCTTTTATTCCGATCGTGAAGAAAAGTTGACTATTTTGGGAAAATAAAAAAGGCCGGTTACATTATCCATGGATTCGCAATCGGCCGCTTGTTTTAATAAGGAGTAATAATTATAAAAGTGCTGTAGTGGGACTACTCGTTCCGGATAGTCCCAGATTTTTAGGCGGGTAATTATGGAGCGATCCTGCCATAAAGTAGATGCGTCCGCAAAAGGCGAAATAAAATAAATAATGGTTAGCATAGATTTACAGCATGTTGTCACGCTGTAAAAGGCAAAATAAAAAAGAAAAAATTTAGCAAAGATTTGCGGACGCATTTAAAAGAACCATGCTGAGTTATAAGAAACGCGATTAAAGACCACGCTGTCCTCCGGAGGAGGGGTGCACAAAGGCTCGCGCTCCGGGTAATCCTATAACTCAAGCTTTCTATTTATTATATATCCATTTAAAAATTTTGTCAAGTCTTTTTAATGGTTTGTGAAGATGGTAGAATGAAGTTGATGAAAATTTTAACCTACGGAATTTATTTAATAGTTTTTTGTTTGCCATTGTATTTGATAAGGTTTAAAGTTTTTGGGATTCCAACGACAGTTTTGGAACTGATGATTTACGCGTTATTTATTGCTTGGGCAATAAAAAATCTCAAATCCCTAAGTCTCAAAATTAAAGATTTTAATTTATTATTTGCTATCGTTTTGATTTTAGTTGGTGTTAGTTTGACAACTATTTTTTCTTCGGAATTAAGGATGAGTGCGGGGATTTGGAAAGCATGGTTTATTGACCCAATATTGTTTTTTATTGTTTTGGTTAGTGTTATAAAAAATTCCGAGCAAATTAAAAAGGTTTTATTCAGTTTGTTTTTATCGGGGACGATTGTTTCAGTGATCTCTTTAATTTATTTAATCTTAGGAAAACTTGACCCGGTTGACCGCTTGCAAGCTTTTTATAATTCCCCGAATTATTTAGCTATGTATCTTGCGCCGGTTTTGATAATTGGCCTGGGATTTTTGATGAATTTTTATCGCTCGGATTACTCGCACGAAGACACGCTCGACGCCCCAGCGTGGCGTCTCGCTCGTCCTCGCCTCGCTCGGTCGCCGAAGGCGACCACCATGCTCGTTCGGCTGCGGATGGTCTTCTTAGCGAGCAATCTTCGCTTTAGCACCTTTTTTCTATTTTCTATTTTCTTTTTTCTATTTTCTATTTTTTTTACCCATTCCTATGGCGCTTGGTTGGGAATTATAACAGCTGTTGGTTTTGGCCTGGTTTTTTATTTATTTAAATTAAATAGGAAGAACTCTGCTTGGATTATTTTTGTTTTAGCTTTAATAATTATTTTGTTTTTAGGATATTTCGCCTTAACCCAGAGACAGACATCTTTTGATGCCCGTTTGATAATTTGGCAGAAAACCTGGGAAGTTTTTAAAGCCCATCCGATTTTTGGAATTGGGCCGGGAACTTTTGGAAATTATTTTTCGGCTTATCCCGAATTGGGAAGTGCGCTGAGCGCACCTAAACCCGCGCTAAGCGCGGGCGTTCCCCAACCGCATAATATTTTTTTGGCATTTTTATTGCAAACTGGAATTATTGGATTTATCGGGTTTATCTGGCTACTTTGCCAATTTTTCAGAGCCGGAATTAAGAATTTAGAACATAGAATTGAGAATCAAGAATTAAGAATTATGAATATTGTTTTGATGATGATTATGATGTATATTTTAGTTCATGGTTTAGTTGATACTACATACTGGAAAAATGATCTTTCTGTTATATTTTGGTTTGTTGTCGGATTAATGGTTGTATTAAAAATTAAAAAATTGGAATTTGATTAAAAACTAAAAATTAGACCTGCCTGCCGGCAGGCAGGAATTAGGAATTTAAAAGATCCTCTATCTAAGAGGATCTTTTTATTTTTACTGGTTTTAGAAATAGTTGATTACAGTCCTATGCTATAAAGTAGTCCGTCTTTCTTATTTACAAAAAATAGGTAATCCTCTAAAGGAGAGAGGATTAGAGAAGTTGCGTCATAAATTTCATTGCCTCGCTCCCAGCTTTGTAAGAGGGCAGTTTTTTCGCCAGTATCTAAGTTTATCTTCCAAAATTCGTCGTCGGCCGTAAACGATCCTTTATAAAAGTCATCAGGCAATATCGTAGCTTCATTAATATTTTTTGGAATAGCGCAGAAGAGTATCCGATTATCTTGAGCCCAGACACATTTTTCTGCCAAGGTAGAAATATCAATATTTGTTTCATTGGAGCCATTTTTTTGGGCAACGTAAAGACCTATGTTTTTGCCATTAGAAGCTGTTTTGGAATAAAGCACCCTATCGTTTTGGGGCGACCATTTTACGCTTAAGCCGTAAATATCGGAAAGAACCTTAGTCAAGTTTTTGGTCAAAGGATTAAGCAAGAAAAGAGAGCTTGGGGCTATGCCCGATGGTTTTTCATAAAAACTTATTTCGGAACCAATCCAATCTAAATTTACATCTTTCATCCTAGTTTGAAAAACATTTTGCCATTTCGCGCCATCGGCATTGGCAATGCTGATATTATTTTCACTGGTTGCATCATTAGTATATTGATAGGCGATTTTATCTCCATTGGGAGACCAGGAAATTTCTTGAATATAAGAACCGAGAAGAGTGGCCTTACCGGTTTTGTAATCGTAAAAATATTTGCTGACGGTTTCGTCGGAGTTTTGGTATACGCTTACTACTTTAGTTTTATCAGGCGACCAAATAATTTTTACCAGATTATTCAGGATGGCCGAAGAGATTTTAACTGGTTCTGAGCCGTCGAAAGAAACCTGCCAGACATTGCCATTTTCCGCGCTATAATAGATTACTTTTGTTTTGTCGGCAGATAAAGCTGGAGCCAGAATTCTTTCGGTGCTTAGAGCTTTAATTTTTAATTCCGGACTGGGAATATTCGCTCCTTCTCCTTCTTCTCCGGTTGGAGGAACAGCACCTTCTTCCCCCTGGGGAAATTGTCCCGTCCCGCCTTTTTCTCCCGAAGGTTTTTTAAAAAAGAAATTATAAACCAGAAAAGCAATTAAAGCCAAGATTAAAACAATAACTAAGATTATTAATATTTTTTTGAGATTAGTGTTCATGATTTCAATTTATTTTTATTTTATTATTTGCCGTCTATTACAGTAAAATCAATTCTAGGAATATATTGTGTTGGTTTATTAGGTATTTTTATTTCTCCAGTTAAATAAAATTTTTCTGGTTCGTTTTCTTGCATATTGAGGATTACCGTGAAAGTCATTTCAAAAACCCATTCAGTATCAGTTTTTTTTATTACTTTGCCGCCGCCCTCTACCACTTCATTATATTGTGGGTCGGGATTAAAAATGCCGGCAGCATATTGCCTTAAATCAATAATTACTTTATGCGTATCTCCCTCTGCTACTGTACAGTTGTCTCGCTTAAGGGTAAGAGTTATTGTCCACTCACCTTTGGTAACATCTAATGTGCTTGGTTTCAAGGTAGCTTGTGTATATTGGCATCCTGTTGTTGGCGGTTCTGTGGTAATATCCACAGTAACTGCTGGTGCTTCTAGTTTTAATTTTAATAAATCAGGATTAATTAAATTTAAAAGCACCCAGCTTCCTAAAAGTAAAAGCAGTCCCAAAAGAGCAGAAATAATTTTGTCCTTGGCACCAGAAGCTTTTTGGGGGTTTCCAGCTGAAGTAACATAATCGAAGGCGGCGATAATTATTGCTAAAAGTCCCACTATGCCGACTATGCCAAGGGCAAAGAGATAGATATATTTGATGAATTGCGGAAATTCGAATCCAGTTTGTCCGGGATTGCATTGAGCATTATTTTCGCAAGCCGGCAAGTTGGGGTAGTCTTCAACTATGGTTGCTGCGCGGATGGAAACAGCGATGGCAAAGAATAGGAACAGCGATGCAATTATTAATATAGCCCTTTTTATCCCGTTAGATGTATTCTTATTTTGCAGTTTATTCATATGGGTTTTGTTGTATGCTAATTTCTATCATTTCCCTAATAAATATTTAATTTTATTATTTTTTGAATTGCTTGATTGAGTTGCGATTTGTTGGTGGCGATGACCTTTAGATTTTCTTCGAGCAGACCGCCTGTTTCTTTATTTACAATTTTTAATCCAAAAATATTGGCAATAAGAGAGGATTCTTTAACCGATTTCTTTCCCAGCGTCCATTCAAATTCTAAATCCTTTATGTTTTTGACATTAAAGAAATAAGGCATGGCCAGAAAAGAAACTTCTTGATCGCTGACTACGTCGAAATTTTTAGCCGAAGCAATATAGGGCAGGTTAACTTTAGAGTTATTTTTATAATAAACAACTATCTCGGGATTAGCTATGGGAATGCTCATTGATTTTTCCACATAAAATGAGCGGCTTTCATTGAATACTTTAAGCAAGACAGTATGGGATGCGCCGTTGGTTCTTCTGATTCCAAATTTGAAACTATCTCTGCCATAGCCGGATTTCGCTTCTTGAAAAATCCCGTCCAGAAACCAGCTGTAGATCAGGCTTTTCGGATTGGCTCCGGAAATATCCAGATAGGCATTAACAATAATAAGACTTCCCTGGGTGGGAAGAGCCCTGCCCTGGTAGCCAAAGGGCACGTAGGTATCGGCTGACCAGTAAATTTCCAGAGTTTTTAAATTGATTTCTGCTTCAGCGCCTTCAGGATTTTCAAATATGTTGTTTAATATGTCAATTTGACCCCGTAGGCCAAATGGGATAAGTAGAAGCAATAAGCAAAAGATTGGTGCTATAAATAGTTTTGCAGACATAATTTAGTTTTATTTTTTAATTTTTTTAGTTGGCATGGCTGATTTAGTTCCGTGCTTATAAAATCGCCAG
>Ga0315288_10002174_pt1 | contig 25374 bp, 21 predicted proteins | sample YL17G11_20_MG_FD_203454 | JGI IMG/M metagenome (GOLD analysis project Ga0315288, IMG submission 203454) | Sediment microbial communities from Yellowstone Lake, YNP, Wyoming, USA - YL17G11_20 | ecosystem: Environmental > Aquatic > Freshwater > Lake > Sediment | place: USA: Wyoming | collected... | reverse complement strand
AAGCTGCGCGGGCGCGTGGCAGTGCAGGCAGCCCCAGAAGTGGGCGAGTCATTACGCGAAGGCAAAGCACTCGATTCCATCTCTGCCGCCGCGCCCCAAGAATTGGACGCACTGAGTCGAGCGTACGAATCGGTCGTCACCCAATTGCAGCTGGGGACAATGGGGTTGGCAGGCGTTTCCGTCCCTGCGCCTTTTGCGCTCGCAAAATTCCGCGACGCGACGAATGCGGCGTTTGGCACAGATTGGACCGCGCTTGATTACTACCTCGCCGATGATACGCTGACCGTCGTCGTGGTTAGTCCAACTGAAACGCAAGTGGAGAGCAAGGTGCTCTCCACATATGATCGCGCAATCCTGGAACAGTGTGCTACTTCAGAACCGGACCTGCGAGAACTGATTTATCGCGGAACACTGCGCGGCGCGGAGGTACCCTCATCTGGCGCAAGTTATTTGCGACGGCTGTACGCTTTGCTGATTCCGCCGGGACTGGAAACAACGCTGATTATTTCGCCACATGGTGCGTTGCACAGACTGCCGTTTCACGCGCTAATGGATGGCGCCACCTTCCTGATTGAGCGGCATACGTTGCTCTACTTACCCTGTCTGCAAGCCTTACAATTGCTGCTCGGCAATCCCGTTGACGGTGCTGTTATGCAACCACTGGTCTTGGGCATTTCCAACTACGGGGACGAGATGCGTCCACTGCCCTCTGCTGCCATCGAGGCAGACCTAGTTCGCCAGTCCTTCGGTGGGAGCGGGGAGTCTCTGTTGGAAGAGCAAGCCACACGGCACAAGTTACTTGAACTTGACGCAACGGGCGAGTTGCAAAAATTCGATGTGCTGCACTTCGCAACCCATGCCATCCTCGACCGCGCCGCGCCACATCAGTCGCGCGTGCTGTTGGCTGACGATGCGCTCACCGTGATGGATATTCTCGATCTGTCATTGAACGCGCGACTCGTCACGCTTTCCGCGTGTCAGACTGCGTTGGGGGAAGGTGGACGCGGGGATGAACTGATTGGTTTGGCGCGCGCGTTTTTCTACGCGGGTGCGCGTGCATTGCTCGCGACATTGTGGCCTGTTGAAGATCAGGCAATGGCTGAATTGACAAGGTGGTTCTATCGGTACCTAACCCAGGGCCAAAATGCAGCAGTGGCATTGCGCAAGGCACAGATCGAAATGATCCGCGAGGGCAGACTGCCATACCAGTGGGCGGCTTTTGTGCTGATCGGGCGACCGTAGAACGCAGAGAGACGAGAGACATCCCAGTTGTCTCTCGTCTCGAACCGGACTACACCCTAGCAACCACCCCCATGGCAATCGCATTCCGCAAGCAGAGGCACAATTCCGGGCGTGGGAGTCGCGTGGCTATGATCGATTGACGTCGCGAGGGAAGATGACGGACCCTGCGGAGCAGGCAGCGACGGTAATACATACGCAGTCAAGCCAGTCATCAAGAGCGCGACGATCAAGATCACCTGTAACGTCTTCATGTTATCTCACCTCCTTTCTCATCAGACAGGACGATGAAACCCATGATTTGCTTACAATTTTGGTTACTCACTCGTTGATCGGAGTGGTATTCAGGTTTCCAAAGTGCTTTGCTCTTGCTTCCCCAAAAGCAAACTGCCCTCATGCGTTCGAGGGCAGTTTGCTTCAGGGTATCACTGAGATTTCAGATACTGCACAATTGCGTCACTGATTGCTTTGGCGAAATCTCCACGCCGCTCGCGGAGTTTTGCAACATCATTGTTCGAAGGGCCATCAATGAACGCTGTCTCAATCAGCGCGGTGACAGGGTTCATATCATGGATATACAATTGGTTCCACCCCGTGGAATTCCTGCGCGCGCAACGATCACCGGCGTTCTCGGGAAAGTCGCCCCGCTTATCCAACCCCATCTGGCTCGACACTTGTTGCGTGAGCAAAGTGACAAAGCGTTGACTCTGCACGCTGGTTGGTTTGTTGATGACGTAACACGATTCTGTGCCCGTACCACCTCCGGCATTCGCGTGAATTGCTACAACCAACTCCGCATTGAACTGAGTCGCGCGAATTGCGGCGTATGACAAACCTAGAGAGGGTTCGTCACCTGTGCGCGTCATCGAAACCTGGATGCCGTACGACTCAAGGTTTACTTTCGTACGGTTGGCAATGTCGAGCACGACGCTTTTCTCTTGCATACCATTGGCGGTGGCTCCCGGATCACCTTGCCACCCATGCCCAGGATCCAATGTCACTTTCTTGCCGCGTAAGCCATTGTCCGGTGGCGCGGTTTTCTCCCAACGTACTTGCGCCACTGCGCCGCCACCATTCTCACAGTACTCGACCTTGACCTCATGTTCCCCAGCGCTGATAGTGCGTGTCTGGCGATACTCCGTTGCGGCTTGATCTTGCCAAGCATCAATCACAGGGTTACCATCAATGAACACGCGGATGCCATCATCGACGCGAGCAATGATCGCGTAGTTCGCGCTGTCAAAGTTGAAACGACCACGCCAGCGCGTGGAAAAGTTGTCATTGTTTACTCCACTGCCCGGACTGCTGTTGCCCCAGTCATAGTTGATGTTCCCCTCATTGCGCACCAGCACGGGAGCACCGCTCAGGTCGCGCGAGTTGTAGTACTCAGCGCAATATTGTCCAGCCGGGATATTGGCACAAGAATTCACCACGTTCTTTTCCCATCGAAATTGAGCCACCGCGCCGCCGCCGTTTTCATAGTATTCAACCTTGATTTCATGGTCGCCAGTACTCAGGTTACGCGATTGCCTGTACGTCGTTGTACCTTGATCACGCCACGCATCGATCACGGGATTGCCATCCACATAGACGCGAATGCCATCGTCAGCGGTTGCGGAGAAGACATAGTTGCCGCTATCGAAATTAAAGCGTCCACGCCAGCGGGCAGAAAAGTTATCATTGTTGACGCCGTTGCCTGGACTTGCGGTACCCCAGTCGTAATTGATGCTTCCCTCGTTTCGGGAGAGAATAGGACTCCCGCTCAAGTTGCGGCTGTTGTAGTACTCAACGCAGTACTGCCCGCTTGGAATGTTGGCGCAGGTGTTTCCACCGCCGCGCTGTACTCGAATCGAGGAAGCGCGATCATGTCCGATGTTGTCGTTTCCAAAGTCTGGATCATCGCTACGGAACGTCGAGGATACACCTTGGTTATTGTCGTGTTCGTACAGTATTGCCGTCCAACTGCCGGCGAAGCGAATCGAAGATGCCGCGTCGTTGCCGATATACCAAGCCGTCGGATTAGGTGAGTCGCTAGTGAACTTGGAGCATCGCCCCTGGTAGCTGGGGTGTTCGTAAATATACACTCCCTCACCGCCATCACAGTTGGCGCTGCCCGCGCTTTTCGTTTGCACCTTGACTGATGATGCACGATCATGCCCAATCGCATTGTTGGCAAAATCAGAATCATCGCCAGTGAACCATTCGCAAGTGCCATTGAAACCGTCATGCTCGCACAGTTGCGCTTTCACGTTGCCGCCGACTTTGATCGATGAGGTGGCATCGTTGGGGAACCCCATTGCCCTTGGATTGCCATAATCACCGACACCCAAGGTTTCGCAAGTTCCCTGATAGTTTGGGTGTTCATAGATCACAATCTGGTTTGCATCGTTGACACAATTGCCGGCGTGCGCAATGTTGGGCGCGCCGCCAAACAAAGCCACGATCCCCAAAACCAGCGAGACGACCACCAAACGCACGTGACGAGTGTTCATGTTTTTTCCTCCTGAAACCTTGCTTTGTAGTTCCGTTGACCAAAAGGCTTGCCCTTTCATAGATCCTCCTTTTGCCCTTTTTGGCATGTATCCTTTCACTTGCCAAGACGCAAAAACGCGCCGATCACTTACAACCGGCGCGGTAAGACCGCAAAGATATTTTGCTTTTTCACGTCATTATAGATAGAATATCAGCGTAGACTGAGGACGAGCGTCTTGATAGGGGAACAATCGGTGGAAGACTCGTGGGAAAAACATTGCTGCGGAATCGTTCTTAAAACATTGGCTGACCGCGACTGGCGGTTGGTTGAAGATCAGGAACGATTCACCGCCGACATCTGCGCTGAAATACGCCAGCGTGACATCACAGATACCACGCAAGAGCGAACCGCCATCCAGCGTACCGTAATGCGACATTACTGCGTTATCATGCACGCGGCGTGCAGTGGGTCGAGCGTGTTACACCAGCGACGCGCTTTCAGGGAACTGTGGAACTATCTGTTCCCTATCGCTCTGTACAAAACCCACGATGCCCAACTCGCGCAAGATTTGACGCAACAGTCGCTCGAAAAAGCGTGGAAACACTTGGCACAGTGCCAAGACTCGGCTAGTTTCTTGGCGTGGGTCGGAATGATCCTACTCAACGAAGTGAGAGATTGGTTCCGCAAGAATAAGCGTCCGTCTGCGGATTCAGTTGAGGTGATCACCGAAACAGAACTGAATCGTTCCGAGGATACGCCAGCGCCAGAATTGAATCAAACGCCAGCGAGTCCTGGGAGTGTTGAGATAAATCAAGTGATTAACGATGACTTGCATCGGCAATTGCTTGATGCTATCGAAAAATGTCTCAAAGATCCACGACAGCGTGCTATCCTCATCGATTCGTTTCTCAACGAGCGAGGGTACAAAGAAATCGCAGAAGTGCTCGGTATCACTGTTGGCAACGTCCACGTCATGCGACATCGCGCGTTGCGGACACTACGCAAATGCGAAGTATTTATCAGGTCATTGGGAGACTATTTCAAATGATTGCCACAAGCACTCACCCGCAAATTCGACAAAAACTCGAATCGTCAGAGGTGAATCTGTTGCGACCCCCGATCCGCCGACTCGCTCGCGCCGTATGGAATATCCCCGCCGACCGAAAGGCGCACGCTCGATGTCGCGCGGCACTTCCAGCATTGGTAGATGCGGAAATGGATAGAGAATTAGCCATGTTCGATGCATCTGTTCGCGAGCATATACTGGTATGCAACCGCTGCGCTTCACTCTACGTTGAGTTGCTTGAGATCTCATTGCTCGATTTGTTCGGGCGATTGCCACGACCGTCCTCGTTCCCTTCACCGGATTTGTCGTTTTTGGAGGTATTGCATGGTTGATCACGCGGACTCGGATCTCGACGCCCTGCGCCGCAAAATGCGCGAACGCGGTGATGAACTGCCGCCCACTGTGATAAAACTCGCGCGTGCGATCCTGGGAGGGTCGGGCGCCGATCTTTCGCACGAGGAGTGTCTCGCCGCGCTACCTGCTTACGTTGACGCCGAGATGAATGGCGAACGCATCGCTGAGAAGTTTCCGCGCGTCAAGCGGCATCTCGATGCGTGCGAAGAATGTTCCGCACAGTACGCGGAACTGCTCCAAGTGACGTTAGCCGAACAAGCCGGCGAAATCTCTTTGCCTACTCCAATTCCAACGCCTGACTTGACATTTTTGCCTCCGTCAATCATACTGGTGGAATTTGTCAAGCAAAGGGCCACTGAGATTTTGCAAGCTATCTCACCGACTCCACTCCCTGATTTGTCAACCATTGCAGATATCATCTTTGAACAGATCGACGCGCTCGGAGGAAAATTCGTCTTGCAACCCGGTTTGGCGCAACAAATGGCGCTTGACTCTGGCGAGTTGAGCGAAGCAACGGTCACACTTGCCACGACTTACGCGGCGACGCAACGCGTCGTCAAATCATATACCCCAGAACAGATTGACGCATTGCTTGCGGAGAATCGGTTGCAAGCCCAAGTCGAGGACATGGCAATCGCCGTGGCGCAAGAGATTCAGGTTGAAACATCGCTCGCTAAGCGCCTGGCGCAGGAATACGCGCGCCATGTTTGCGCTGACCCTGCTGTGTTGCGCGCGTTAGTCAAACAATATCAACAATGAATGGCGATGACGCTTCACACTCCGTTCCGGCGACGATAGAACCGCCCCTGGCGCGCCTGAATGTTTTCGGACTTCCCAGCCGAACAACGTTACTTTTCCTCTTAATCGTTCTTGTCATTGCGATCCCCATTGTCGCTACCTTATTCGGTGGGACGCCGATCTGCGCGCCGGTTGTGTTTGTCGGCATGGTTCTTCTACCGCTACGCGATTTTCTCCGTCAGCCGGATGAAACACGCCGCAAGCACGCGATGACCGATGCTCAAGAACGCTTCCCCGCGCTGTCCCAACGATGGAACTCTCTAGCCACAATCCTCAACACCAAGCCGCCGCGTCTGATGTTGACGCAGCAAAATATTGGCGGTTTGACGTTTGGCTCTTTCACGCGCCACTACGCGGCTGTCTCCGAAACACTCGCCAGGTATCTCGAACGTTGGATCAAGTCATCAGACGAAAAGCAAAAACACCTCAGCGACGCATTTTTGATTCATGAACTCGCACATTTTCTCCATCACGATATTTGGACGGCTTGGCTTTCACAGAGTCTTTTGCGAGTTACCATCGTGTTCATCTCGTTGAACTATATCGTTTCAGCCATGACCCCTTTTCTCTACAACGCGCTCATCTCCTTCTTTGATTTCACCAAATTGCTTGATCCTGACATGATCGAAATGATGCGCCAACTTGACCCTCGGGCGACTGAAATCATGTTGCATCCCCCGCAGATACAACCAGCGACTTGGGGAAACTACGAAGCCGTGCTCCTCGCCGCGCACGCACCGCTTGTTCTCGGTAGCATCGTCTTGTTGGTTTTCTACTGGCGCGCGCTCTTGCGAACGCGTGAGTTGTATGCGGATGCGCGTGTTGTCGCGCGACAAGGAACTGAGGAATATCTGTGGAATCAATTGCAGATGCAGTCGGCGATACGGGGGATCCAACAGCGGCCGGTTACATGGTGGGAGAAAGCAACGTCTTGGGTTGTTCAGTGGCGAACAACGACGGCGTTGAGATTGGGGGGAATCGCTGGATGGCTCGGCACGCACCCTTCGCTTGAGACGCGGCGGAAGTGTTTAAGCGTACCGCACACTGTTTACGGGGGCAATTGGGCAATTGGGGCGACCGCGGGCATCACTGTCGTTTTGTTGAACCTAACCCTAGGTTCTCTTTTTCTATCGCGATACATCCGAGGACCCAATAGTCAAGTTCCATTCATTATCGGCTTCCTCGTCATTTCACTCTCATTATTGCCGATACTGTGTCAATTTCCCGAACGCACGCACGAACACACGCGCCAAATCACGCGCATCGTTGCACTATTCACCGCAATCAAACTTATTCCGCAGTATCTCGTCGGCATAGGGCTGACTATCGCCATGTTGGTTGATCCACGACTCATGGACCAAGCGGCTTGGGCACTTGTTGGCGGTGCGGGAACAGTACCTGAGCCGCTGGGGGTTTCGGTGTGGTTTGTGTTGGAAACATTCGTCGTGCGCCCGGCAATCCTATTTACAATTGGAATGCCAATCGTGCTCATCTCTTGGCTGCGGCTCGACGCGCGTATCCGACGCCAACTATTGCACTGGTACGATTGTCCTTGGATGATTCGTCACCCAAGCCGAATGTTGTGGGGGACTACAGCATTTCTCGCCGTGATTCTCGGCTTGATTGTTTTGCCAGTTCTTGATGTGCTGACGAATCCTACGGCACACGATCTATTCGATCCACTCACAATTAGTGGAATGATTCTTGGGGTTGTGATACTGAATCTTGGGGTTACACTACTCCACATCGGAAATGAGCGATATTCCAGGCGCTGTCCGAGATGTAAAAAGATTATTGAGGGAGCATATCGTTTGGGAAAGAAATGCCCTGCGTGCAATACGCTGTTTCACCCTAAACTATGTCTACCGACGTCACTGGCATCTTCCGATTTCCTTGATCCCAAGCGCGAGCAAATGCACTAGAAATGCAATCCCCCCCGCGCCAGCAAAAAGGAAAAGCAAACACATCGGAACGATGAGAGTGATTTGCTCGCGGAGCGGCATTACGTCTAGGGTCTCAAAGGTACGATAACGCAGCGCCGAAACCATTAGCAACGCAGGGCAGCCGAGCCACGCCATCCCAAGCGCGATCACGCTTGCATCGCGAACAATCAGCAATAACGTGATGCTGACGAGCATTGCGAAAAATGTTGCTGCCAGCACCAACCCTGCGATGACATTGAGATTTCGAATCAGAACCACCGGTGAATTCCACAAGTCCCATTGCCACTGAAGCCACACTTGCGATGCAACGTGCGCGATAACTAATGCACAGAGTCCGCGCCACGCACTGAACACGTCGTAAGCTACAAGTGTCAACGTGATCGCGCACACGGCTGTGATTCCAAGCCCTATCCAAACCACAAGTATATCACGCTGATTCGGTGGGGTGATCCAAAAATAGAGGAGGACGAGCGCAAAGACTACGATAGCAGAATAGAGCAAGATTCGGCGCATACGATTCCTCCCCTCGTTCGGAAACTTGGCGGCATTGTATCGCGGTGTGATGTGTCCGTCAAATAAATCCCCAGAGTGTACGTTCCTCATTTTCAGTCTCATTGGCACAACGGTCGCACTCCAAACCATCGCGGCAGGATTGACACTCGTCAGTCACGTATGTTGGACAACCAAGCATCTCCTGGCAACAGCTTATTCTACAATTAGATGCAGTCCTACCAGATTATTTGTTGGCTGAAATTTGACGAAGAATGTTTGTTCTGATACAATGCAATCAAGTAGAACTTATGTTCGTTGCTTGCTCTTACCCCCACTATCTGCCAGCGAACGAAACCTCAGGTAGAGATATGCCCATAATCGATTCGGTATCACCCGTATTTTATGTGCTATTCGGCGCATTCATGGTACTCGTCGGACTGCACCTGTGGCGTTCTCTTCGGCAACGATTTTCCTCTCGGGATCGCCTCAGTGACGAGTTCAAAGCCTTCAACGTCCATCTCATTGATGCCTCGCAGTCTCAATCCAATAATCGGCGTTGGCAGTGGGACACACTGACCCCGCGCGAGATGGAGGTCGCGCGTCTCGCTGCCCAAGGACGCCGCAATGCTGAGATCGCTAACGAACTCCGCATCAGCATCTTGACAGTTGAGACCCACATCAAGCACATCTACGGCAAACTCAAGGTTCGCTCACGCACAGAACTCGCGCGCGTGATCCGCGATCTTGTAGATTAATCCCTCTCACCCACAAGATACAGATACCTACTTCTGGGTAACGTGCTCCCTACCTTCCCCTCCCGATAAAAATCCCTACCGAATACCTGCTTTCGGGGATAGACTCCAAAGAACTTTTGTGCTAATCATGAGTGTACGCTCGCGCGCGCAGCAAAAATACGCACGAGCGATTCAGATCGCGCGCGCTCGATTCTGAAATCGAGCGCGAACGTAACTCATGGAGGCACGATGTTCTTGACCACACCGCATCTGCAAAACGTGGATGACTCCTTGAGCCGATTTTTTGCCAGTAACGGAAAAATCGGCTTGCTCTACGGCAATGCCCCACTCACGCGTCTTGCCATGTACGGCATCACATCCGCCGCGGTCACCCATCGTTCTGTGTGGGTAGTCGACGGCGCGAATTCGTTTGATGCGTATTTTGTCGCGCGGCTGGCGCGATGCTGGAATTACGCACCTGAATCCATTCTCTCGCGCATCCATCTCTCCCGTGCTTTCACCTGCTACCAATTGACGGAGTCGATTACGCGGCGACTCGATATTGCCCTCCCGAGATCTGGTCGGGATAATCCAAGCAAGCCAGATTTTGATTCCAAAGCTTCTCAAAGCAGCGCGACGATTTTCTGCATCGGCTTATTGGATACTTTCTATGACGACGCTGTGCCACTGACGGACGCGGAGCGCTTGCTCAAAGCAATCATCGCAAGTCTAGCAGGACTCGCGCGGAGCGGACACACCGTGTTCATCACGGCGCGTGAGCCACGCCATCTCACAATACCGAAGCGCACTAAACGTCCAGAAGATCGGCGAGTCCTGTTGAACCTACTTGTCGCCGCCGCAACTCACACGCAGCGGATTGATTGGATTGCCGACGAAGCGACCATGCCTGTGCCAACACAGTTGCAGTTGATCGCCGCGTAGAGGCTGCTGCATGGGCCGTACGTTACCATCGTTTATGCAAGTGATTTTGAGCGAACAAGCGTCGCTTGCCAAGTTTCGTCGTGCGCTGCGCAAAGATGACCAAGATGCGCTTGACGATCTCTTTCGCATGGCACATTATCACGCGGCGGAGTCGGCGTACGCGTCGCACGCCTTGCCGTTTGAGGTGATGCTTCTTGCCATGCTGCTCGAAGAACACAAGTTGGTCTTGCGATTGCAGAAACAAATCGAACGGTCGGAGTCGAGTAGTGAAAGTACTTGATGGTTGGATTTTCGATGTTTATCCTGTGGATCAGGATATGGTTGTTTGGGTCATCGACACAGAAGGGCGTCCTCATTGTCTGCGCGACAGTTTCACTCCTGCCTTCTTTGTTGGCGGCGATCCGGGTGAACTCCTCGCGGTGGCGCATTTCCTTATTGACCAAGGATGGAGCGTGAAACCATCGCGCACCAAGCGAATGGAACTCTTCTCCGGACACTCGATTGGCGTACTGCAAGTCGAGGTTACGAATCTCAATCTATTCACGACCATCTTCGAACGATTGACTCGCGCCAGACCCAAGCTCGACTATTACAACGGCGATATTTCACTTCCGCAGATGTACTTTTTCGCACGAAATGCTTTCCCTCTGGCTTTCTGTCATTTCGTATTGGATGGCGGGAATCAGATTATTGCGATTGACGTGGACGATTCGCCCAGGGCATTGGATTATGAACTTCCACCACTCAGGCGGATGGTCATTCGGCTAGAAGGCGATGCCGTAAACCCGAATCACGGATACCGCGCCCCACTCCTGGTGGAAACAGAGGATAGTGTCCGTGAACTCAATGGCGATGATCCGCGCGAAATGCTAGAGACACTGCGTGACTTGCTGGTTCGTTACGACCCCGACTTGATTGTGAGCGATTGGGGTGATTCGTTCATCCTGCCACGGCTGCTCCTGATGTCGAAGAAGTACAACATTCGTTTGCCTTTCAATCGCGATCCGTCGCGCCCGCCGCGCTTTCGTCCGCCCAATTCCTATTTCTCTTATGGACGTATCGTTTACAAAACGGCGTCCCAGGTTCTGTTCGGTCGCTGGCACATTGATCGTCACAACGCGTTCCTCACCGATGATTATGGCTTGGAGGGCGCTTTTGAGATTGCGCGGCTAACACAGATTCCCGTGCAGCGCGTGGTCAGAACAAGCACTGGCACAGGAATCAGCGCGATGGAAATTGCGACAGCGTATCGGCGTGGCGTACTCGTCCCTTGGCACAAGCAGGAACCCGAAGCGTGGAAGTCAGGACTTGACCTGGTGCGGACCGACAAGGGTGGCTTGGTCTATCAACCTGTGCTCGGTTTGCACGAAGATGTCGCCGAAATTGATTTTGTTTCGATGTATCCCGGCATCATGGCAAGATTCAATGTCTCGCCTGAAACAGTCAACTGCAAGTGCTGTCCTGATAATCGTGTGCCTGAGATCGGCTATTCCATCTGCAAAAAGCGGCGTGGTCTAGTCCCTGAGACCGTCGAGCCGCTGATTCGTAAGCGAGTCGAGTACAAAAAAAGAATCCGCGAAATGGAGGACAGTCCATTGCGCGAGGTCTATCGCAGGCGCCAATCTGCGCACAAGTGGCTCTTGGTCACCTGCTTTGGATATCTCGGATACAAGAATGCGCGCTTCGGTCGGATCGAGGCACACGAATCGGTGACGGCGTACGGACGCGAGTGTCTTTTGCGCGCAAAGGAAATCGCGGAGGCGCGTGGTTTCGGTGTGCTGCACGCGAATGTGGATTCGCTGTGGGTGCAAAAGCGCGGTACAAAACAAAAGGAATATGATGCACTCATGGAGGAGATCACGCGCGTGACTTCGATTCCGATTGCACTCGAAGGAATCTATCGCTGGGTTGCATTTCTCCCATCGCGCCAAGATGCGCAGATGAGTGTCGCGAATCGATACATTGGTATCTTCGAGGATGGGGAAATCAAGATGCGCGGAATTGAAACGCGCCGGCGGGATACTCCACCCTTTATCGTCGCCGCGCAAATGGAGATGCTCAAGGTTCTCGCATCGGCGGAATCACGCCAAGAGCTGACCTCACTTGTGGACCAAGTGATTCAAGTCGCATGTGCGTATGCTGACGCTCTGAGGTCAGGGCAAGTACCGTATCAAGATTTGGTCATCACCAAGCGGCTCTCACGCGATCCGACGGCGTACTCCAAGGATACACTCCTCGCGATTGCGGCAAAAGAACTGCTTGGCGCTGGCGTCGAACTCAGTCCAGGCGAATCCATCCAATACATCATCACCGAAGAACACGCGTATGCGAAATGTGATCGCGCGCGGGCGTTCGTGCATTATCGCGGACGCGAGCCTTATGGTGTAGAGAAATACACAGAAATGTTGCTGAGGGCAATTGAGACCGTGCTGACGCCACTCGGTGTCAAGTATCCGCAGATCGAAAAGTGGGTCAAGGAGGGGATCGGACGACAAGATCAAAAATTGACCCAGCCACAATACAAGTCGCTCGGGCCATTGTTCGATTTTGCAGAAACCCAGTATGCCATACGGAAAAGCGCCAAAGAATCGCGGCGCATGCGATAAGGGTTTCCAGTGGTTGTGGCGATTGGCACTATTCGAGTGCTTTTCGTTCTTTCGATTTTGCTTATGCCCCCAACAGTGTAAAATGCAGGCGTACTTTGACTCGTCGGATCAGACGAGTGACGAAAGGATGAGAAATGCAGTCCTCGCATCGCAAGCACTATACCTCTTTGGCGCGTTCTGCTTTCGATTTGCCAAAGTTGCGGGTGCAACCCCGAACCGAGCGCGCCAAGCCATATGTGCTGGCTCACGCCCTCACCGCGCGCGAAGCGGCCGACATACTCGATTGCTCTCCAGGTGAAATCGAAGTTTTGGTAACGAGTCACACGTTGGTAGGGCGAAATGTCAAGCTTGCACTGAGCGAAGCCAAAGTGACCGCGCGCGGGCGTCTGTGGATTGTCTGCGCGGCTTGTGTTGCCGACTTTCGATCCCTGACACCTGAAGCGCGCCAAGCCGCGATCACAGCGGCGTGGGAGTTCGTCGCCAATCTTGAATCCGAATAAGTCCTCCCAGGCGTTCTGCTCAAATGCGATGAGACGAATGCTTCCTGGGCTGGAAATAAAAAAAGAACCTGCTGCGAACAGCAAAGAATGATGAGGGACACTCTTTGGGAGTGTCCCTCTTGATCTTGTTATCAGATTGATCAGAATCCCAGGCCGCGTTCCTTGAGGCTGGTCCACCGCCCTCCACTACCCAGGATGAGATGATCAACGACATCCACATCAAGTAGTTTACCTGACTTGACGATTTCCGCTGTCACTGAGACATCCTCGGGGCTGGGGTCACAAAAGCCCGACGGATGATTGTGCGCAACGATCAGTGCCGCGGCGTTCTGTCGCACCGCGTCGCGGAATAGTTCGCCGACCCGAATCACCGTCGTGTGCAGAGAACCTTGGTACACCAGCGGCATTCCCAGCACACGATTCTTGGTGTTGAGCAGAACAACGCGCATTTGCTCTTGTTCCAAGCCTGCCATCTCGGGAATCAGCAACTCTGCTGCGTCCTGTGGCGAACGGACCAGCGGACGATCCTGCAATGGCTCAGTCAGCATCCGTCGCCCAAGTTCCAGCGCGGCGCGCAGGCGCGCGAGTCGCATTCGCGATACTCCTTCGACGCTCATCAGATCGGCTGGATTCGCGTGTGCCAGTTCGCTCAACGTATTCCACCGATTGAGTAGTCGAAGTGGAAGGAGTGGATCGCTTCGACTATCCAGAAAAATCTGCAAGAGTTCTGCAATGGACAGCCCGCTAGGCCCGCATCGCTCCAGTCGCGCGAGCGCCTGTTCATTCGCGGGCGTCTCGCGCAAGAGTCGCGCTGCTCCGTCCTCTGGTGACGGTAGCAAGTAGGACAATTGTGTGTTGGGTGGCATGTTTACCCAATGCTCATTGCTGACGCGCGTGCCCAGTGGGAAACATGGAAGCGCAATCTCTGCACGCGCGTACGATCGCTACTTGTGGTTCTTGCTTTACGCCGCGCACGGTAACGCGGTCCATAGAAGTTACCTTCGCGTTGGCATTTCATACAGAACCCGCGATAACCGCCGAATTTCCGCGCGATGGTTATTCCGTGCGGACCACGCTCCACTCTGCATCCTTTGATTTCATCGCGAGGCGGGGATCCAAAGCCCACGATAACATACAACTCGGCTTCGACCGCGATTTGTCTGTGATTTCCAACGTAACTCTGGAATGGAATGAAATCCAGCGTAAGTCTGGAAAACGTCTTTTTGATTTCCATCGTACCTCTAGAAAACGCGATTTTCATCTGCGTGAGATTGGATCGCCAATCCAATGGTCCAGTAATTCGTGGATCGCTGGCTCGCTCACCATGCGAGATGGGGACAACTTAGCCTCATTCAGGATACTGACCTGAGTGAGCCGAATACCCTGTGGCACGAGACGCGCGGCTGCTTCGTTGATCAATGCCAACTCTTTTTGCCGGCGTATCACTTGGAGAGCCGCATTGTGTTCGCCAACAACCTGGCGCACCATGGCATAAGTCTTGGGATAAACACTAAAAAGCGAAGACGCTAGCCATCCGACCCGTTCGGTCACCTCTCGAACAGATAAGGCATTGCTACGTTGTTTCAAATCCGCGAAAGCCTGCATCAATTGCTCAGCTAGCGCCTCTTCACGCCGTTGACGAACCAAAGCGTTGTGCACTTGCGCTACTCCACGAATATGTTCCACCAGACCCGGACAGTTCCGCAGAGATTTTGGGGAGCACTGCAATTCCCGCCTCACGCGGGCAAGTGTGATCTCCGTATCTTGATCAACCATGGATTGCAAGCCTTGCTTCACACGCGCACTAACCACTGCATCGCGCTCTTGTCTTTCCCGAAGGCGCCGCTCGAATTTCGCTTGACGGATCTCTTCCTCCGCGCCCAGTGTACGCCAGCAGTGGCAAACCCGCGTGGCTGACCAGCCGAGCCAAGTGGCAATTTGTCTGCTGGTCAATCCTTGCCTTCCCAGTTCCAGCACGCGCATTAGCTCGTCCGGGGATTGGGTCGCGACGCGCGAGTCGATGTGACGAGCAGGTGGATCATGCCGTTTAGTCACTAGCTGACCCTCATACGTACGAGTGAAGTGCCGTCCGCATGTCGAACAGCGGAACCGCACCATCTGACTTGCTGGCAAGTCCTTGACCACCGTCACCCGCTCAGAAGTCCCCGAATGATTCGGACATTTGGAATTGGGACATACTCGCAACGCAAAGTACGTCGGCTCTTTACGCGGTTTGGACTGGAGAGGCACCGGCAGATCGGCAAGGTCAGACCAGGAGAGAGAAAACACTTCGAGATAGGACAGATACAGTACCAAGGGAGCAACCCCACGCTCAAGCAGACCCACCATGGGTTTCGTGGTACCCATCCGCTCCCCGATCTCTACTTGGGCGAGACCCTCTTGTTGGCGTAGAAAGCGAAATTTGCGACCAATGGCTTTGGGTAGGTCGAGCGAGTGCGGCGCGTCTTCCGCTTCTGTAACCCCAACCAAACTCACCTCGGGCTTCAGCAAGTATTGCAAATCCGCTTGACGTCGGGCTTGAGATAACAGAAGATCTTCAGGCGCGGGCACGACGGGGAGATGGCGTAAATCCATCCCACAATCCGCGCAACTCAGATGCGGCTGGGTCGTGCTCATGGCACGGAGAACGTGCCCACACTGAGGGCATTGTTCCTGCAACCAACAACCATGCGTCAAGCACACGCGCACGGGCATCAACCGCCAGAGCAGACGCACATACGGCTCGATTTGCAAACATCGAGGACAGACCGCCAAGTCTGGGTGCACCCCACCGTGTAACCAACGTCCGGGATTCGAGTTTCCAGGGCGCGTCAAGATCACAGGCGCACGGAATTTTTCCAACCACGGCGCGACGCTCATCGCGCGCAATTGAGCAAGCGAAAGTTGTGTGCGCCGTCGGATCCGTTCCCAATCATCCAGGGGATATTCCCAACGGAGCAAAGCTAGGTGCCCAACGTTGTGGATGTGCGGAGACAGATCGCGCGCCAAATCCCAGAACGCGGTGAAGCCGTTCGCCTCGGCGAGACGCACGAGGTAACCACTCAAGCACTCCCCAGGATATGGTGCTGGGCGATGAGGAAGCACCTCAACAAATAGCGTTTTGCTCTCGGACATGAGTACCTCCATCTCTTTGGCTACTCTCCGTGAAAGTTTGAGCGCGTAGGTGATCCAAGAAATTGACCACCTTGGCGCGCTTGATGTCACGCCAAGCCTGGTTCAGCAAATCCACACTCAGGCAGGGTTGTCGAGTCTCAAGTGCTTTGAGACAGGCATCCATGACCAGGACCATAATCTCGCGCAGGATACCGTCGGTCCATTGCTCCACATAGTGCGCGGGGCCTGCCGCCGTCGGACGTCCTTGCGCATCCTTGATTTCGCGCAAGCCCAGCTGCGAATCCTCCTCAAAAGGCAAGAGTAAATCCAAAAGCGATAGGAACGCATCCAGGCGTGGGCCTGTAAACTGGGTCAATTCGAAGTAGTCGTTCCAACGTCCTTGGATTTCAGCGTCGCCGTTCGTCCAGGCAATCGGATTGCACGATGCGCAGACAATCGGCACTCCCGTCAGGTTGGACAATTCGAGCAAACGCCGGCGCAACGACGGCAGGATGATGTGCTCGACCTCGTCGACGATCAAGAGCTCGACCCCACAACGCTGGAAATACAGTTCCAGGAGTTGCAAGTAGTGTTCTTCATCGCCGCGGACAGTGGCTGCGCCACACGCCATCAACATGCGGAGGTAGAGTGGCTTGGGTGAACGATTGCTCACTGGCGCATCGATCTTGATGACCGGCACGTGGTTCCGCGTCGGTTCGACCGTGGGCAAGTGATGAAAGGCGTACCAGTTCAAGCAACTCGTCTTGCCGGACCCCGAAACGCCGCCGAGCAAGAAACACCGGGTCTGCCCGAAACTGCGGTAGCGGCGAATCGCATCCAGTTTGGCGATGAGATTCTGGAGCGTCGGCGTCAGAACAAACGAAAGGTTGACAAGCCATAGCTTCCGGTCGGCGAGACTCAGGGTGGCATATTGCCGAGCCAGATGCTGACGCAATTTTGTAAAGCCGATTCGATTGATCTCCTCGGGACCGAGAGCAATCGGCTCTTGCGCGAGTTGAAGACTCATTTCGCGACGTAAACTGCTGATCTGACTCCCCAGCAGCACATCCGATCGGCGTTTGGGATCCAGACTCGCGATCTGTTGTTGCCAGCGGTGATCTTCGCGTTGCCAGTTTGCCAGCCAGGCACGCAAATCCGTCAGACGCTGTGCCACATCCAAGTCGAGGTTGAGCGGACGAGATGAAAGCGACCGCGAAGTAGTAAATGTATCCATTAGAGCAATACCTTCGCCAATTATGGCGGGCTGAGTTGAGCTACAGTGTTATGAACGCTACCCAGACAAGCCACTTGACGAAGAATCTCAGAAATTAAAATCGGGTCAGGTTTTTCCCGAAGCATTTTAATTGTTTCGGTCACATACTTGTAACCACGGCAGTAGGCTTTTAGGTCGAGTACGCTGAACGCTGCCTCATCGGAGCAAATCTGGCGACGAGAACAATCCGCGACGTTCACCATGAAGAAAGATAAGTTCGCCGCGTTGGTGACCGCGGTCTCCGTGATGGTCATGAAATCTTCCAAGCCCCAGTATTGCTTGGCGTCGCGGAAATTGAATTCGATCTGAAAGCGGAGCCGGTAATACTCGACCAGTTTATCCCATGCAAGTGTCAGGTCGCTACTGAACAGAATCACATGTGCCCACGCTTGCGTTTGGAGATTCGTCTTGACGATGATCACCACGTTCAGCGATTGGGCAAATTCTTGATGCAAGAGTGTCGCTTTATAAATGCGCGTCTCAATGCCATCTGCCACCGTCGTCTGTTTCAAGTACTGCGCTGGAATGTGGCGATAGTCCACGCGGTCACCATACTTGCGGCGTGTTCCACGCTTGGCTTGCGGACCAGTGTAGGGAAAATACAGCGCGGAGTCAGAGCGTAACTTGGAAATCAGATGCAAATGGCACTGCCGCACCATCTGGAGCGCGTTATTGTTTCCAAAGTGTCCATCCAATGCTACGTAGGTCACCGAGAGCCATCCCGCCAACTTGAGCAAAAGGGCTTGAATCATCGTTTGAATCTGTTGCAATTCAGGCGTCAAGGTGACCTCAGCTTTGTTCTTGTTCTTGCTCCCGCGCGGACGCCCCGGTTTGCCTTTGATGATAGGTCTGGGCGAAACCGATGCAGGCAGTGGAACGGACACGGGCTTGCTCCGCACGACCTGCTCCACCGCGATCGGGCTGCTTGTGTGATCCGCCGTGTTGACCAGGGACAAAGCAAAGAAAGCCAATCCCGGCACGACCTTCTGCAACAAGCCCGAGAAAAAGCGATCCAGACCAAAGGTGTGCTTGCCGGCTTTCGTCACGACGACTTCATCGCCCGCCAGGATGTAGGTCGCGTTAGCCTGAAACAAATGCTGGCGGAAGAAGCGCACCACCACCTGTGCCCATGGAATGGTGGTGTAGAACCAGCGTTGGACCGTGCGGTAACTTCCGCCCGTGCCTGCCCAGCGCGAGATGCCCAACATGGTCACACGTCCAGTCATGGCGAAGAGGGCAAAGATGATACGACTGAATTGGCGGATCGTCGTTGGGGTCAAGATGGGATGAAGGCATTGTAAAAGTGCTATAATGTCCATGGGCTTTTGGGGTTCCTGAGTTGAGGTGTAGTAACGTCAACTCTACCACAAAAGCCCTTTCACCACCTAAATTTTGGCGAAGGTATTGTTAGAGCACCTCGGTCAGATTGCTCAAAAGACGAGCGCGCGGATCACCAAGGTGACCTCGGTCATCGCGTTGCTCCCTGCGCTCTGTCATGGCTGTTCTTGTTTTCTCCAATTGATCATCATCCGCCGCTTGGCGCCGGGCGGATGCAGGCCGTCCCTTTCGCCGCTCGCGCAATTGCTGAACTTTGCGACGGATCAGTTTCTGTTCGTCTTGGCGTTGTTCGATCAACGCTTTGGTTTCCAGCAGATGAATTAACCAGGAATGGGAACGAGAAGCGCGTGGCTGCCCCTGTGAACGCTCCAGGTCTTTCGCCAGTTCCAATTCCCACAAACTAGCCGGCTCGTAACGGCCATCAGGCAGACGCAGTTCACACGCATACCCATCCCCCAGCCACAAGCCATCCTCGAAAACAGCCACCTGACTCACATCGGAGGGATCGTACCGCAACGAAAATTGGCGACGACGACCTTGACGATCCGGATGGCGCAAGTTGTCCAGTCCGACGTCCCAGTAATGCAATCCAAACAAACAGAGACCTTTGCCCGTCGCCCGGCGCGTTTTGGGATAGAGTCGCCAGAAGGCACGTTCCAGTTGAGGGGTGAAAGGTGGCGGGACCGGCGTCATGAGTTTCAAGCCGGCAACCCACTTGTCGTGCGGGGTCAAACCGTTCAACTCGTGATGCGGGGTGTGCAAGTAATCTACGATCATCTGAGAGACCACGCGCACCACATCCCGGTACAAAAGACAGGCCCCCTGGCTCGCGTCGTGCCAGTGACGCTGGGCCGGTTGCAAGATCGCGCCCGGCAGGCGCTCACGCAATTGACCCGACAGATTGCCGAAGAGCCGCTCGATCAAACCGCCGTAGCGTGCCTGGTAGGGTGGACGCCAAACCAGTTCCATCGCCGTGTATCGCCCGCCCGCAGCCAAGGCGCGCGCTAATTCTTCGAGCGAGCAACTTTGATGCGCCCACGCGTTGTCGAGGAACAGACGTTGGGGAATGCCGTAGCAAACCCAGGGTTGGTTGATACCCAGTTCGGCGAGACCGGTCTTGGGCCAGATGGCATGACGCAGTGCGCCCAGAATGCTTTCGATGTTGGGATCTTCGTAGGCGAGCCACAAACCGAGTATGGCGCGCGAGTAGGCGTCGATGAGTACCGTCAGCCACAAACGCCCCAGCGCCTCGCGAAATTCGTCGTCGATACAGAGCACATCGAGTTTGTAGTGATCGGCGAAGACATATTGCAGGGGAAGCGTGGCGGTTTGGATGAAACGCTCGAAGAGCAAAAAGTTGGCGTCCCAATCGGCTTGCCCGTGCCGCGTGACGTAGATTCCCGTTCCGTCACCGGGTTGCGCGGTAAACCAACTCACATAACCATAGAACCAGGAGCGTGAGGGCATTTGAATCTGAATCAATTGCGCGGCCTGTGCTGGGTCTGCGAGCAAGTCATCAATCAGTGTGCGCCCATTCAACAAACGCTCAATCAATGCATCGACATCCGTCTTCTCGGTTTGCTGCAGGTTAAGCCACCAATGGCGATTGTGGGTCCACAGTTGCTCGGCCATGGCGTAGACCGTTTGGACGCGCAAAGGTGGATTGCTCCGATAAAAACGCCGAACGATCGTGTCAATGAAATGTTGAGCGTTGGGCTCAATCCGAGTCTTGCCGAACGTGTTCCGACGCAGCGCTGCCGCGATCAACGCGCGATCGGCGTGATGCGTCTGATACAATCGGTGGTAATCGTAGTAACTGCTAAGGCAGATCGGAGCGGGCAAATCCCGGCACGCTTGACGCGTGATGTCCGTTAGCAAGAAATCCTCTCCCGCCAAGCGACAGTGCCGCATTCTTTCTTCAAGCTGTTTTTGCACGGCTTCAACGGATTGAATGATGTGCTCGGCACGCTCCAATAGATGAGCCGGCAAGGTCGTAGCGTCGGCAATTGTGGACGGTGTCGCTGGTTGGACATTGGACAGTGTGAGCAGTTCGTCTCGGGTGGTCGCGAACCGCGTCGGGGGTACCGGGGCGAACAACTCCGTTAGAGTGAACGTTTGGACGGCACCATCCACAGCACGCGCCTCCAGCTCCAATGGTTGCGCCGCATCCCAAGTGGTAATCTCGAACAGGTGACCGCCGCGTTGAAACCAACGACCGACTTGCAACAAGTCGGCTGCAGTGAGTGGGGTAGCTGTGTTCATGTGGAAGACTCCTTCACGGTTGCAGTAAATGGTAACCAAATCCGCGCGGCGGGATGAAAATCATCACGCCAGAAAAAAGGCTGGCGCCAATCCATTTGGACGGCGCCATGCCAGAGAAGATGATAGAGATTGTTGAGGATCGAACCACGTTCGAGGATTGAAGCGGCTTGGACCAACACAGCACGGGGATGAACAGGCCCCTTCCCTGCCAACTGTTTCAACCACCAAGCCGCGACTTCAGAGTTCATATGCGTCTGTGCACGGAAGGCGGACAGGCAGTCGAGATTCGCATACTCGTAAGCAGAAGGCAGGGTCTCGTCGGTGTGAACAAGGTAACACCACCCGCGTTCACGACAGATCGCCTGAGCTGCTTCTTCGCGTTGGGAAAGCGACTCGCGACTCGCTCGGCGGCTTGCCAGGGTAACCTCGTGCAACTCGATCTGTCCATTCGTACGCCACACTTTGAAATCGGGTGTGTAGTGCCGTTGGTGAGCGTTGGCATCTTGGAAATGGAGGGTTTCGGGTTGACTGAGGTAATCCGCGACTGTGCAATCGCGCTCAAGGAGCAAGATCAATTTGTGTTCTTGCTCCGATTCAAATTGAACGAGGTGACCACGCTTGTTGGTAGTCACCCCGCGCACGTTGTTCCCCAGGCTGATCACACGCCGCACATTGCCTGGAGGTGGCTTGCGTCTGAAGCTCATACGAAAAGTCTCCTTTCTTGAATTACGGCGGACAAAAGTCCATTTTCCACAGTTACGCTGGACAAAAAGTCCGCATTCCAGAGTTACGTTGGACGGGAGTATATCCCGCCGAGACTTTTCGCGCAAAACGAGCCACTTTTCGGCGGCTTTACAGCCTGTAGACGCTATTCCATTCCAGAGTTACGTTGGACATCACATTGTCCACCACACTTTTTGTGGCGCAAGGCACCGTGTTGGTCAATCGTGTAATCCGCCATCCTTCAACCATCCTTCCGCTTGTTTCAGTCCAAGCCACCCCGCGTAATCCGTTTGCAGACGAACGAGAATCGCAGTCTCAATGTCAGGAGATTGCTCCTTCGTCATGTTGAAGATGGTATCCTCTCCTGCCAGAATCTTGTCGAGCAGCGCGTTGCCTTGCGCTTCCATGTAATCGCGTGGACCGCAGAGAAGCCCATTCTCAAGTGTAAAGTGTCCGACCACCTTGAGAGTCATGTGCTCCTCTCACCGCGTCCGATCTCCGTTAGGACGGGAACAATCTGGTCGTTCCACCAGCGCAAGATTGCAGCAATCGAGTCGCGTCGATCATCGTCGGTCGCGGTAGAGAGCAAATTGTGAGGCAAGTCAGGAAACTCAGTGACTTGCTCCAACAAACGATCGGCTTGGTTCGTGTCCATTTTCATCGTGATTCTCCTAGAACAGCATCATTTGCTTTGTGCTCGTCGGCACGCCCAGCGTGAGCGCGACGGATTTTTCCATCGCCTCGCTTCCTCCCGACGCGATTTCTGATTCGTCCGACGCGTTCGGCATCGCTACAGCGCCGATGAATTCACTGCTTGCATTCGCGTGTCCATTGCCACCGCCGAGTGACACCTGGCGGAATAGTTGATTGAGATCAGTCACTTCCGCACCCTCAATCACACTTCGCGCGAGATCAGCGAGAAAGCCGTGTCCTGAATCCGATTGTTCGACCAGCGCGCCTTCCACGCTGTCGCCGTACAACAACTGTGCGGCAGCCAGTTTCTGTCCGACCAGGCTTGCGGCGCGATGTTCCATCGTATCGCGATAGACGACGAAATGCACGTCCACATCGTTGACCTGCCCGATGCGCCAGGTTCGACGCGAGGCTTGCATCATCGTGTATACAGAATAATCGATCTCGAACCACACCGTGGTTTGGAAATCAATCAGGTCAAGACCCGTTTCCACGATTTTGGGATTGGTGATCAGCACGTCGAGCATCCCCTTGCCCACGTGACGGCGCAACCACTCTTCACGAACCTGGGTTCCGACGCTCGCCTTCAATACGTCGGTGCGCAAGCCCGCCTGACCCAGGATATTCGCAAGACGCGCAGTGATGTCGCGCGTCCCAGTTTGGCGACAGAACACGAGCACGCGACGACTGCGTGATTGTTCCGCTTTGGCAAGATTGACGAGCCACTCTTCTTTCGGAAACAAGCGATCCTTGCTCCCGTTCGATGGATCCACGAGCGCGGGCGCGCTGGCGACGAACTCACCGCTGGAGTCCTCGACCACCTCGGCGCGAAAACAACTGTTGGGATAGGCGAGCAAGGATTGCAAGTACGCTGCGAGGAGCGAGCGGTCGCCTTGTTCGATGCGCTCTTTGAGTTCTTCAACCAATTGGTCTTCCAAAGCGTCGTACGCCTCCCGCTGATCCTCTGCCATGGGAATGGTGTGCGGATATTCGCGATAGGCAGGGAGTTGAAAGCCGAGGTCGGAGAGATTCAAGAATGCCGAGCAGTCGAGCAAGAGGGTCGCGAGTTCTGGCGACGCGCCAGGGAGTTCGCGCACGTAGGTTTGGCGACGGCGCTTGCCTGAGTACGTGCCATAGCCGTTGTCCCCTTCGGTGTGCTTGGTCACTTTCTCCAAGATGCCGAAGCGTTCTGCCCATTTCTGTCCATCGCTCCACTTGAACTCCGCCCGTACTCGGGGCGACAAACGATGCAGCAGGAAGAAGAGCGACGTCGCGCGCCCACCATAGATCGTCCCCGTCAACGCGAGCGTCTTGCTGCACGCGCGCACGAGCGCACCGAGCGCATATCCTTGGTCGGTGGATTGTCCTTTCATCTGGTGCACCTCGTCGGCGATGAGGAGTTTGAAGTAACCCGGGTAACGCCGCGCGATGAATTCGGCAATCGGATAGCGTTGCGCGGTAGGTTTCGTTTCTGTCTCTACCAACATGCCGCTATGACGACCATTGCCATTTCCGTTGTTCCTGGGTGCAGATCGAGCAGCGGTCTTTTTTGCGCTGTTGAGATGAATCATCTGATAGAGTGGCTCGTGACAGTCGAAACAGAACCGCTTGCGCTCTTCCAGGTACCCGACGTTGCGCACAAGAACAATTTCTTGTCCCCCTTCAACCTCGTAGATCGGATGACCACAGCGCGGGCAGGCGAAGCACGTTTCGGTCTCAATGGCTTTTTCTTCTTCATCCCCTTCGACGCGGAAATGTTTCTGGCGCACGACGTACGCTCGTCGCCAGCCGCTGCCCAGTTTCGCCATTTCGCGCGACAACACCGCGTACGCGGGCGTGCTTGGGGCAAGGCGTTTGATTTGGCCCATAAATTGACTCACGTCGCTCAACCGATTGAGCGGCATCGTGAACGCCAGCGGGACGATCTGCTGAATCTCACGCACCCATTTCGGCACCAAGTGCGGCGGACACAAGACCAGGGTCGGTCGCGTATCGCCACGACCGAGGTCGCCGCCTCGGTGGTCGCATTCGCGCATCAATTCAGAAACTGCCGCCGCGATCGTCGTCTTGCCAATTCCAGGTTCTCCAACGCAGATCGCGCTCGTCGCATTCCTCAAGCGTTTCCACAATGCGACCGCGACGTGCTTCTGTGCGGGGAACAACCCGGTTTCCTTCCGTCCTGGCACGTGACGATGCTTGCTCAGACGGTTGAGCGTCGCGAGAACGCGTTGACTTTCGGCTTCGAGATCGAACCGATAGAGTGGGACGAACGTCTCCATTACCTTGTTCGTCAACGCATCGCGCCATTTCTCGACGAACTGGGCGAGCGCCGATGGTTCCGCGATCCGCTCGTGCTCGCCACTATTCAGATCGAGCGCAACAATTTCAGTCACAAACCGATCACGCAAAACCTCTTCATCTTCATCGTCAGACGCGACTTGTTCCTGCACTTTGTAGGTGCGTCCTTTGACGAGCAGTTGTTGTTGTCCACCTTTCGGCTTGGCTGTACTCTGCTCAGCTGATTTGAGTCGAAGATTCTGCATCAACCCAGCGGCGATCAGCATGGCGAGGTGTCCTTTCTTCAATGGCATCAGAGGATGGAATGCAGCGAGACCGGTTTTCGGCGTCAGCCACGCGTGCCATTCGGTCGAGTTCCATGCGCCAGCGGTGATCGCTTCGGCGAGTGCTTCATTCGGATTGATCTCCGTGCCGCGGAAGTAGAATTTGGTATCATCGGAAGCAACCGGCAGTGAATAGTGTTCTTCCGCTGATAGTTCTTCAGGCAACCCCGGCAACCCGTTCCGGCATTGCTGAAGGAGCGCAA
>Ga0315288_10002173_pt1 | contig 25377 bp, 20 predicted proteins | sample YL17G11_20_MG_FD_203454 | JGI IMG/M metagenome (GOLD analysis project Ga0315288, IMG submission 203454) | Sediment microbial communities from Yellowstone Lake, YNP, Wyoming, USA - YL17G11_20 | ecosystem: Environmental > Aquatic > Freshwater > Lake > Sediment | place: USA: Wyoming | collected... | reverse complement strand
CACCGAGCATGTTTAACTCAGAGATGAGATCGGTAATGCGGCGATGAGTGAGCACATCAAGTTCAATTCTCGGTGCAATATCCTGATAGATACGTGAAACTTCCCCGCTCGTAAATATATTCTGTCCAAGCTGCTCGAGTATGAGCATCGAGAAGAGGATAAGTTTACTCTGGGTGGGAAGTGTTGCGATGCATTCAATCATACTATCAGTCTCGATCTTGGCCTGAGCCTGCTTTACGTGCTCTTCTTTGACCTGATCTGATTCGTCGCGATCGGCAAGCTCACCGGAAATTCTTAAAAGGTCAAGAGCCCGGCGGGCATCTCCATGCTCCTGTGCTGCAAGAGCGGAACAGAGCGGGATAACACCTTCAGCAATTGCATCCTTCATGAATGCCGCATCAGACCGTTGTGCAAGAATGTCAACAAGCTGTGGAGCATTATAAGGTGGGAATACAATCTCCTCCTCAGAAAGCGATGAGAGAACACGGGGATCCAGAAAATCTTTAAAACTCAGATCGTTCGAGATACCAATGATGCTCACCTTGGAGTTTTTAAGATCGGAGTTGATTCGCGTAAGGTTATAAAGCGTGTCATCACCGCTCTTTTTTACCAGCTTATCAATCTCATCAAGCACAATGACCAGCACACCGCCTCCAGCTTCCAGCAGATTTTTGAGCTCGGCATATACTTGATCTGTAGGCCAGCCAGTCATGGGAATATGGGTCCTGGTCTTATCACTTCCGGCTTCGTCCATTCCATCAAGACTTTTTGCTATTTGGGCAAGTACACGGTATTGAGTATCGATCACTTCGCAGTTTAAATGGACAATACGGCATGTGGTGCCCATCTTGCTACTTGCCTTTTCAAGCTCTGACCCCACATACCTGACACAGGCTGTCTTGCCAGTCCCGGTCTTTCCATAAATAAGGATATTTGAAGGGGTTTCATTTCTCAGAGAGGGGGCAAGGATTGACGCCACATTATCGATCTGGGGCTTGCGATGAGGGAGAATCTGAGGTCGGTAAGAGTGTCTGAGCACTTCACGGTCACGGAATATCTTGTTATTAGCAAGGTATTTTTTAAATAACCCTGTTGAGGAATCTACTGTTTCAGGCATAATGACACTAAGGATCAAACACTTAGTGACATAAGACTAAAAAACGATCGGTTTATCCCTTTTATAAACCCCTTTGTTTCCAGTGGAGCGGGCCTAATTTACAAATAAATTCATTAATAAAGCCCAAATATTTTAATTTAATCTTTATTATTGTTTTTGTTAAACTAAATTAAATCAGTAATATCTGCGTAAATGTCAAAAATAATTGTGATTTTAAAATGATTCAATACTTTTATAAATGATTGGGAGGGACCCCTTGGTTTCGTGTGGAAATCGTTGATATGACTAAAGATAATGTAAAATCTCAATAAAATGAGCTTGTTTAGATCTTGATTTTAAAGTATATAAATATTTCAACATCAGATGTACATTTTTTTATCCGGTAAAAAGACAGTAAACGATTATTTAACTGGAAAGGAGACCATGTAACAGGATCTCCACACGAAACCAAGGGGTCCCTTTTCATTTTAGCATTTGGAATTATAAAAAATCCTGTTAAAATCATAGTTTATTAATGGGAAAAAAATACTATCATCATTAAGATGAATCAAAAACACATCAAAACAATACCAGTTCACGCTGCAATTATTACTGTATCGAGTACGAGGACAAAGGAAAATGACACAAGTGGAAAGACCATCTGTGATATTTTAACAGCAGCGGGAATTCAGGTACAGCATTATTCTATTGTTAATGACCAAATAGATGCAATCCGTTCAGAGATTTATCTTGCATTACAAAATTCGAACTGTATAATTCTCAATGGCGGAACCGGTCTTACATTTGATGACTGCACGATCGAGGCTGTTTTACCACTTCTTGATAAAAAAATTGATGGGTTCGGCGAGCTTTTCAGGATGAAAAGCTATCTGGAAATTGGTACTACTTCTATGCTGTCCCGCGCACTGGCCGGCACCTGTCATGGCAAAGCAATTTTTTGCATTCCTGGCTCAACTCCTGCTGTAACTCTCGCAACAAACGAACTTATTGTTCCCGAGATCAAGCACATCCTATCCCATGCAAATAAATGATTTCATAATAGGTTTTTTTCACATTCGTTGACTGATCAGAAAAAATTATAAAAACTTAAAATCGTTGCGAATAGTACCTGGCAATTTTTTTAAACAAAACCTACCCTTTAAAAAAATTGCCAGTTTTACCAGCAGCGGTGTGCTTCTACCGGTTGACATGAAGGAGAGCTATACGTTCAAGTATAAGATCTTTCATTCGATCCCGACCGACCATGTCAAGCTCTTCCTGTGTAATATTGAACAAAACCATGAGCCTGGCTTCTTTGTCCGGCGTCATCTCATCCCACGTTTCAGTAACAAAATGCATAAGGTGTGAGAGGTCTTTCCATACATCCTCATTTACTGGATATGAGCAGACAAAGGTTCTATTTTCACCCTCCTGAATTCCGAATAATGCTGCCACCAGGCACTGGCGGGATCCGGCCGCGAATAACAATGCCTCCATCTCAAATGAGTTGGATATCTGCTTCTCTGAAAAAAATGAGCGTTGCGCATGTTGTAGTGCAGCTTCGGCATGATCCCGCCCAGCCAGTTTGTCAGCATCAAAACAGACAATATGGGTGGAACACGACCGTGCAATTCCCTGTATCATTCGAAGGAATGCATCACGGTCGTCAACGGTTATCTTAGCCTGCCGGATCTCTAATGTCTCTATTGGTGTTTCCATGCATTCACCCGAAATGATTGAGTGTTGACTGACCTGAAGGGGAGTTCATATCGTCCTCTTTGATAGGTAAAACTCCCTTTTTTCGCAGAAGCTGATCAAATATCTGCTCTGCCACACCAACCCCCAGTAGCTTTGTCACCTCTTCAATTCCCCGCGCCAGTATCTCGTCCGGGGTTGTCATTTTGTTGTTAAATAATCTTCTTGCACGAACCCTGCCGATCCCACGTAACCGGATAAGTGGCAGAAGCTCTCGCCGTGTACCGTTTTTCATACAAATTTCGTATTCACGCACTTTTGGATGAAAAACCGATGCAAACATTCGCGCCAGTTCCGCGCTTGCATGCAGAAGCCAGGTAACACTTTCCACCATTCCATAAATATCGCCAGGCCCTACTGAATACCGCTCACAGATTTTTGTGTCCGACAACTCATCTGTCCAGTCAGAGAGAAGCATTGCTGTTTTTAGTGCACGGTAATATGCCTCTGCAGCCTCATCATCCTGGGGCAGCGTGAGCCAGAGATCTTCCTCATAATCATCTATCATACGGGATAGCGCTGCAATATCGGTATTCCGGACATACAGTTTGGGCATATCCGGTGTACTACAAATTACCTGAAGGAGACCCAGGTCGGTATATATTTCCTTCTCGTGCAAGGTACTGACAATCATTGCAGCACTTCGTGGATCGATATAGAGTTTTGAAACAAGTGTGCCAAACTCAGTTGAACCGAGATGTTCTCCGACTTCTACCACCATATCTGAAGACACGAGAAAGGTGAGTGCGGCATCCACTGCCCTTTGTATGAGGCGTCCCTGTCGGTGTTCGTGGACATAGAATGTCCGGTTCATAAATGAGGTGAGCTCGTTACGGTTTTTAGCAAAACCGGATGCGATTAGTGATAGTATATGGGTATAGAGTGCTGTGGGTTCAGCGATTTTGGAGTGGACTTCCTCCGGGGGCGCTTCGATATACCATTCAAACAGCTCCTCTACCTGCCCTTGATCTTTTGCAATAAGAACAGCCTCACCATAAGGATCGAGACGTGGACGACCGGCTCTCCCTGCCATCTGGTGATATTCGCTCACCGGAATTGGCTGCATTCCCTCACCAGCGGCAAACCGATGGTAATCCCGGATGATTACCCGCCGTGCGGGAAGGTTGAGTCCTGCAGCAAGGGTTGGTGTGGAAGAGATGCATTTGATCAGACCCTTCCGGAATCCTTCTTCCACAACCGAACGCTCGGGCCGGCCCAATCCGGCATGATGAAAGGCGGCACCCTTCGCCACGCAGTCAGCCAGTGACTTTCCCATATCAGTCTCTGCACCTTTAAGGATCTTATCGGCATATACTGCGAGTGCAGGATCTTCGCTTTTTATTGCCGCAGCAGCGCGTTTTGCAAACGCCTCAGCATTACGACGTGATGATACAAAGACAAGACATTGCCCTCCTTCAGTAATAGTGTCAAGACAAAGGTTGAGATCGTCGTAATTCTTTGATACCACGTTGACTGCGCGGGTTCCGCCCCGGAAATGAATGCAATCATTAAAAAAAACTCCCTGCCGGAGATCAACAGGGCGCCATGCACTCGTCACCAGTTCCGCATCGAGCCATCCGGCAAGCTTATCAGGATTTCCTATGGTTGCAGAGAGCCCGATTACCTGCATCGCAGGATTCCGGAACCGCATCTTGGCAATCACCATCTCAAGTGTCGGGCCACGCCCCTTCGAGTCAATCAGGTGAACTTCATCTACAACCAGGAGTGTAATATCTGCGATCCACTTTGCACTATTGCGCAAGAGAGAATCCACCTTTTCACTGGTAGCGACAATGATATCATTTCTTCCCAGCATATCATCACGACGATCAAAATCACCGGTCGCAATACCAACCCTCACCCCTTTATTGCCAAACTCCTCAAACTTCTCACCCGCAAGTGCTTTGAGGGGAACGATATAGAGGCATTTTCCCCCGTTTGTGATGGAATGGTGCATAGCCATTTCGGCAACCAGGGTCTTTCCGCTTGCTGTAGGGATGGCAACGAGCGCGTTTTTCCCTTTAAGTATACCTTTCTTGACGCATTCGGCCTGTGGGGGGTAAAGCTCTGAAATGCCAGCACTGGTATACCTCTGCTTGAGATTAGTGGGGATTGCAAGGTCCTGAATAAGCATGTTTTAACCTTTTATAAACCCTTCAAAATCCCCTCAAATTGGTACGGATTGCATCTTTTTTTTAAAAATTTTGTTCTAATAACGTTTTAATTTCCAAGGGAAACAAAGGAATTTCATCTATTGGCGGGGGGGTTTGAGGGTATTCCTGGCATCAGTAATAATAACTAATCATATCCTGCTTTGCCTCTTTCTTTTTCTTGTCCAGGAATGCAAAGACATTTTCATGGGGCACTCCCTCTATCAGCATATCTATCGCAGCGCGTGCAGTTTTGAGCTGCTCCGGATAACCGATCAAGGCAATAGTCTTTCCAAAGACAGAAATCTCCACATCTGTCATATCCTCAATCTGTTCACGTGCACGACCATCTTTTCCTATTATCCTTCCTCTGAGTCGATCCAGCTGCCGTGGACCTTCTGCCATACCAGAGAGATCAATAACATCGAGGAGCAGATCTTCATCTTCAATCATTTCAAAAGCACGTTCTGGTGAGAACCCACGGTTAATGGCGTTGATAATCTCCACAGCCCGCAGGAGCGATACTGTATGCTCTTCAGAACTCTCAACCTTTACGATGCCTTCTTTACTATCGACGGTAATTGTTGTGAGGGTCTTTACTTCAAGTTCTTTTTTTGTTGCACCGCCTTTTCCAATCAGAACACCCACTCTGCTTCCGGCGATTTTTACTTCTTGCATCATTTTTCCTTTCACCTCGAATTTTGAATATAACTATACACTTCACACCACTGTTCTCTTAACTATCATAACGGAGTCCGCGGTTGTCATGGTTCAGCGGTATCAAGCCCGGTCACTGCATTGAAAATTTCGACATCATTACGCACATCGCAGCGGTTTTTAAAAAACCTGTTGATATTGCGGATATCCCTCATCAGAAACTGGTAAGCACGGGGGTGATCACGGGTGACCGATTGACCCATATCAATGAGATATGGTTGGTCGCCGTACAATATATTGAACTCGCTCAGGTCCCCATGAACGAGTTCAGCTTTGTTGTAAAGGATATCGATATACTTCATGATGGTTGCATATATCCCAGCCGGATCATCGAAATCAGCATTTTTGAGCTGTGGGTAAGGAATTTCATTCTCTCCTAAGTATGACATAATAAGGATATTCCGGTCCCATACGAGAGGCTCGGGAACGGGAATACCCGCCTCCCTGGCTCGTGCAAGATTGGAGAACTCCTTTCTCGTCCAGGCAAAGACCAGCTCTTTCCGGGATTTTTTCACGCGGGAAAATCTACGGTCGCCAATTATATAGGAGCTCATGGTGGTAAAATTTGCCGTGCGGATCCGGTAGATCTTGATAGCAATCCCCGTTCCATCACGTTCACCATAAAACACATTCGCTTCTTTGCCGGTGCTTATCGATCCGCCAATTACTGAGAGCCACTTTTTATGGACGAGCTTGTAGAGCGCAAGGAGTGTGACGTCATCAAAAACATCTTCAGAAACTTTGAACTGGTCGGCATCTTTGATACGGACACCCATCTCTTCTAGTCTCTTATCGAATTGATCCATTCGTTTCTCTAAACTCACAGAGAGCCACCGACAGTCATAAGGTAATTTTCCAACTCAACGTATATAATCCCGCACAGGCTCCAGTATCTCAACAAGTGACTCACCACAGGATTTCTTGAGATCAAGCGGGTGTACTTCACCCTTACCATAGGATGATTCAAGCTCCGGGTAGCTTGTAAAAGTTCGGTCGCCACCGAATTTTTCCGGCCTTTTGATGGTAACCTCAGAAAGACGTGAGAATATATGAAACTGGAATATCTGGAGAATTGGATTCTCCGGAATTTCAGGAGGACAAAAGGCTTTCTGGCATTTTTTCAAAATCTCCTCTTCTGTGTCAGCAATGGATATGTAATTGCCCTGCGAAGATGACATCTTTTTTCCGTCAAGCCCATTAAGAATCGGCGTGTGGATACACACCGGAGCTTTGTATCCGAAATTGATCAGGTGCTCACGGGCGAGCATATGGATCTTTCGCTGATCGATACCCCCAACCGCTGCATCCACACCGAGCATGGCAATATCGGCCATCTGCATGATCGGGTAAACCATCTGCGAAACCGTAGGATGGTCCATCTGCCTTCCTACTTCATCCATGCTTCGTGTTGCTCGATTCAGGGTAATCTGCTGGGAGAGCTGGAGCACAAGCAGTTCATAGTCCCGGTTCAGCTGAAGATCGGATCCCAGCACATATTTCACGTTCTTCAAGCCAAGCCCCTCAAAACAACGCCGGTTGTAATCGGCGAGTTCGCGGACTTTTTCCATTGTTCCTTTACGGTTGAGGAACGCATGGAGATCAGCCAGCAGGACGGTGACTTCAAAACCGGCGGCCTGGAGATCCACAAGTTTGTTTATGGTGACGAGATGGCCCAGATGTATCTCGCCACTGGGTTCGTATCCAGCATATACTTTTTTTTGCGGTTGTGCGAGAAGTGTGCGGAGGTCGTCTTCTGTGACAACTTCAACAGTGTTTCGGGTTACCCGCTCGTACGTATCCATTAAAAATAATGGGTATTGAATGGTGTTAATGGTTATTCTGGATGAGGTTTAATCCGATAGCCCCGTTGGTAGTCAATATTGATTTTGTCGCGTCCTTCTCAAGTCCCACCATTGCGCGGATTGCATCAATATTTTCGACAACTACATCAGCTTCCTGGTGGATTGCCTGGAAAAAGCAGAGCTCGTTTTTATTGGCGTAGATTGATTCTTCAAAGATGCAGTTCTCCCACAGGTCAGAGCGTTGCCTGCCGAGATCCATGGCAAACTCCTTGAGTTCGGCAGTACTTTTAATTCCCAATGTCTTTTTGATAAGCCCCAGGCGGGGATGGTTCTTGATGAGATCGATAACCCTGTCACGACTGACTGGTTTTTTAGTAGTAATCTGGATTGCATGCATATGCATCATGGTGGTGGGCACGATCATCGCCATTGTGGTGATAGAGATGTGAGGAAGTACTGTCAGGACATCCGGGCCATGGTGACTGGGCACACTCACGGGATCAAGGACAACTGCATCAATTGGTCCTTTTTTAATCTCTCCTGGATCTGAACCACGCCTTACCATAATTGCATGGACATGCGCAACACCGTACTCTTTATCTATTTCATGAATGATACGGCAGAGTCCGGTTGTGTTACAGGAAACCACTCTTACAAACTGCCTGCCAATTGCATCCTTGTAATTGCATGACGAGTTGAAGGAGAACCCGGCGATCTCATGCCCTTCGCCTCCCTGCCAGAGTGCCTTTTTCCCGAGTTTCTCGTAAAGCGGTTTATTCGTTGCCCCTACATCACCCGGTGTTGCATCCACAATAACATCGGCAGCTTTGCACATGTCTTCGACTGATCCGGCAACGGAAAGCCCAGCTTTCTCGAATGCGGCCTTTTTTGATAGATCCGCAATATAGAGTGGGTAGCCTCGTTGTTTTGCTACAAATGCTTCGGCGTTCGGGCGGGTCTTTGATACCCCGATCACTTTCATGTCCTTCTGGGCGGCAACCGCATCAGCAACACGTTTACCGATCGTGCCGTAACCATTGATGGCAACCTTGATCATACAATCGTACATGGTGGTAGTATACAAAAAAGCTATGGGGATAAAACCAACCTGCATGCACCCTATGATCGTTTTTTTAAATACCAGACAAACGATTAAGAAAATGTGAAATGATTTTTTGAGGCAACTCATCTTCTGTATCGTGTAGTCATAAGAGAGATAATGGATTATTTTTTCAAACATGAATGATAAGATGTGAACCAAGATTTTCCCATGGAAAATTATTAAAAAAAAATTCAGTATTTGCATTTACTCCAACCGTAAAATTTCCGGATAGAACGATTTTATCAATTGTTCAACCTGTAAAAATGCCGTTTTATGATCGATAAACATTCTGAACGATTCGCCCGTCCTGTTATAAAGTGTCAGGAAACCGGGAAGCAGAACCGGATTCATTAATTCTATTGTTACCAAGTCTTGTTTTGCAATCTCATAGACCAATAATTTTTCAATAGTTTCGATAGTTTTTGGGCGGTTATCAATGGTTGCTCTGGTACCGAAAAGGTCATCCAGAACATAGGGTCCATACTGCATTCCCTTGGGTTTTGAAAGATCAAAATCAGGATTTTGGATAACCAACAACCGCTGGTTTGTTGCATAAATACCATAACCCCTTGGAGGTGAGGGGATGAGACCAGCAATCGCTCCGCTCACGCTCCCCCCGGCTACTTTGAGTGTAGGACTTGATATCCCCCCGATATAAATCTCCTTTTCTGAATCTCCCGGCGTTTGAGCTGCCTGCTGTTGCTCGACAACCGCAATTGTCTCGATTGCCGCAATTAACACGCCATTCCCATCGTGCACCGCGGTTCCTTTACCCCACAAGAACATCGGTTTTTCACGAATTTTGACTTTTTCCATTTCACCGATAAATGTGTTCCCCACCCGTTTTATTCCCGGGAATTTTCCGGATTGTCTTTTATCTGTTGATATGACGATATAATCAACCAGCATTGGTCTTGGTTTACCGAAGAATGGAATGGCATACTCACGATTTCCTTTACCCACCATTTCTTTTGACTGAACACCAGTCAACTGTTCCATGGCTTTATTCCAAATAATAACGACTCCGGTTTTGTCTATAGCAAATACCGGGTTCTCGAGTGTATCAATGGTTTTAGTAAATGTTTTCCACTCATCCTCAGATTCCGTACCAAGTGTAGTTGTTTGCAGGGTGAAGACCGCATCCTTTACACTCTTTGAAGATGGGGTTTCATGAATCTGTATCAATCCGGGAACTTCCCTCCCTGCTGTTTGATACTCAATAATATCTCCATCGGCATTGAAAATCGCACGATAATTCCATTGGACCCGGGGGGATGATCCATCAATCTTCTTAATGGCATGTTCGATGAGTATTCCAGGATTTAACGGTGATAGATTGTGTAATTGCTCCACAATTTTTTCGCTCTCTTCTTCCGGTAGTAGTGAAATATAATTGCTGCCGATAGACTCTTTCTTCCCGTTTCCTATAAAATTCGCATATGAATCATTTACAAAACGAATTTCTCCCCCGGGGAGAAAACGGCAAAGAAGATCAGAATGGTTTTCGATAATTGAACGATACAGACTCTCACTCTCAAGCAATGCACGGTCTGCCCGAATTTTTCCGACACCTCTTCTTATGAAGTTAACAATCATGTCCATGTCATTTACAATTCCACCTCCTTTTTGCACATAATAATCTGCACCATTATTTAACGCATCAATGGCAACATGGGCTCGATGTTTACCCGTGATGATAATAAAAAGTCCGGAAAATCCCCTGGCCCGGGTTTCCCTGAGTAAATTAATCCCGTCCATATCAGGAAGGCCAAAATCTGCAATGACAGCATCAAACTGCTGGGTGCTTAAAAGTCCCAAAGCATCTGTTGCATTTGAACATGTTTGTGCCGAAAACCCGGGTTCCCGTTCAAAAAAATTTTCTAAAATCTCCAATACAAATGGTTCATCATCCACGCACAAAATAGAAATTACCGCATTATCGGTCAAAGTAATTACCACTCCTTGTATAGTGCACCAATACTTTTTACTATTGTTACTTTATAACAGGTAATCTATAATATTTTAGCCTCTTAATTTTTTTATTTAATCAGATGAAATACGAATTTACTAACATTTTTTTTAACAAGTCCGAAACAATAAGACTTTTTTAAAAAGGAAATCTCAAATATAGAGTTCCTGAATTTTTATCACTTCAGTACTGTCCTTTGCGCTTGTGTACAGATCAAGTGGTTCTCTGTTTACCTCTAAAAAGCGGATACCCCAACTGACTTTCGAGAGGAGTTCAGCCGCACGATCCTTTTCACCAATAATATACAGTGCAGCAGCAAGTGCCTCAACAGATGAAAGTACACAGGGTTTGCCAAAATTAACCGGATTTGCCGCAATTAAAAAGGGGAGCGCCCGGCGGATTCGCCATGAACGTAATTTCCCGGTGTCTAATACTACCCATGAGCAATCCAGTACCGTTATTGATTTAACATACTTATCTGCCGGGGAGAGTGCCTGCTCTGCAGTGGGATCAAGGAGAAGTGTATTTCGTGGTATTTGGGAAATTTTATTGAATATTTTTAAAAAACCAGATTTTTCAAGTTTTTTTACCGTACACTTCCTGGGGTCACAGCTGTTATCCCGATATGCGTACAGCGGCATCATTGATCATCTGTGCGTGCACACACTGTATGAATGTACGTACTCTGCAGCCCCTGTATTCTCAATCCAGCGCTGCGTCCAAAGGGGATCACAAAACCCTCGGATCTCGTGCTGTTCGAGCGCACAATAGAACGGTGTAAAAAATTCAATATTGAAATGATACCGCTTCCCTGTCCGGAGACGGTATATCTGGGACATGAAAGGAAGCCCGGGACATTTCTCGAAAGACTCAACACACAGGAATTTACTCATCTCCTCGATGTGATGGCAGAAGAGGTACATGAGATCATCAAACTGCGGGGCCTTCCCTCCTGTATTATCGGGGTTAATTCGTCACCTGCCTGTGGGGTGACAAGCACATATTATGGAAGCGAGGGCACCTCCCCTCCAAAAAAAGCGGGTCGGGGTGTGTTTCTCAAACGATTCCCTCATATCAGGGCTTTGGACGTGGCGACTTTTTCTCAATATCGCGTTTATCTTGCAGCACCTCTATTTTCCGAAGCTGAGCGGGATTATAACGAGCGAATTGCGGGATTGTTGCGAAATATTTTTTTTGATGTATATCTCCCTCAGGACGTTGGAGATGATACATCATCACGTACTCTTACGCAACATGAACTGATCTATACAAAGAATGTTGAGTCTCTCTCTTCTGCGGATATAGTTGTAGCAATTATCGATGGTGCGGATGCGGACTCAGGCACTGCTTGGGAAATGGGGTATGCAAAGGCACTTGGAAAAATGGTTATTGCATTACGGACAGATTTCAGGAACATAGGTCAGTATGAGAGAGTAAACCTCATGCTTGAGCAATCCTCTATTGTTGTAGGAAGTAAAGAGGATCTTTTACAATTGCTTGAATCTTGGGGTACTGATACGGGAGAAAGAAAACATCAAAACAAAGAGACTACCTGAATTTCGGATAATGGAAGTTATTGATAGGGAATATGAACCTCGACACGTCCCTATCTCACTTTTTTTAAGAGGTATATTCCCGATAATGATCCCGATTGTTGTTGTGTATTTTCCGTTAGGTAATTTTGAGAATAACCGGAAGGATCTGCTGCCTGAATATCCCACGTTACTACAAAATAAACAATTCCGGTTTCATTCGCGAGACTATTAAATCCTGCATCATCCGGACTAATCAGTTTTATAAATGTCCTGTCACTTTGGTTTGAATAGTAATATTGTAATGGATTGACCATATAGTTGGGTAGCGGGACAATTATATCCCCTGGTTGTGTTATCTTTTGCAGATTTGCCGAAAAACCTCGCCAATCTTCCTTATGCAAATTTGAATAATATGCGGATAGAGGCACGACTGAAATGAGGATAATAAGCACTAATGCTGCATAAACACCTTTATCTTTATTCAAGAACTCAACCAAACGTCCAATTCCGATTCCAACAATTACCAGAAATATTGTTATAAGATACATATGATATCGAACATTGAAGGGTATGGAACTTGACAGGTACATACTAATAATCACAGGTACGAACAGGCAAAATCCTAGTGTAATCGCTGAATATTTATTCAACCGCCACGTCATCCAGAGACCAGCAATCATTAGAATAATAAAAAGAACCGCTACTATCTCATTTGAAAAAGAAAAGGCTGAGAACGTAGCAAAGGGAATACTCCAGAAACTTAAACCCCAATTAAATGTGCGGGTTGAGAAATACTGATTTTGATGTAAAAACGAACCGATGATGGGTATTACCAATATAAATGCGACCGTGCCTCCGAATATAAATAAATTGAAATCATTGGGAATAATATCTTTGATTGAGCCAATTTTTCCGCTCCACTTCGAAAAATCAAACTCTTTTATTCGTATTATGAAATAACCGATAAACAAAGTTATTATTGCGAATCCTGTATAAAAGTGCGAATAGAATGCTGCAGCACATGCGAGCCCGAACAGCGCCCAGTCATACCATTGCCGGCTTTTACATGCCTTAAAAAATGCATAATAAGCGACAGTAACAAAAAACACCGCAAATGCATAAAATCTCGCCTCCTGTGAATAATATATAGCAAACGGTGAGACCGCAAGCAGCAACGCAGAAATTAGCCCGGCTTTTTCATCCGCAATTTCCCGGGCAAGGAAGAAGATGACAATAATCGTTAAAATTCCGGCACATGCTGAGGGAAATCGCAGCCAGAACTCACTTGATCCAAGTAACCTGACTCCCCAGAGGGCAATAAAATGAAGTGGTGGAGAACGATCATTGTATGCAGCGGTCAAAACGTCTCCGATGCTTGTTGCATTTGTGTTGTAATATGTGACAGCCTCATCAAGCCAGAGGGATTCCTTGCCAAGATCAAAGAACCTTAATAAAAAACCCAATAACACAATTGCAGAAAGGACCAGATATACCGCTTTTTTATAAAATGGTTCGGTTTGAGTGAGGGCTTTACCGTCATCACGCTCAATCTTTTCTCCCACTTTCTTTTTTGCAGTTCCTCGTTTACCCATGGAATATTTACCTGTCCAATGTAGACTGGTAATATTAATAATTATTCCTGTAGAAGGGATACCATTCAAACTCTATAAATTACTTGAGAGATTAAAAGAACAAATGACGTTCAGGTTAATACCTTCACGTTAAGGTGTTCTATGAAAATTGCTGTGGCGGCAGGAACAAGACCGGAATTTATCCAGGTTGAACCAATTATCCGTGAACTGAATAAAAGAGGAATTGATACGCTTTTCATCCATTCTGGTCAGCACTACGATTATGATATGGATAAAATTTTTTTTGATGAAATGCATATGCCCAATCCCACCCATTATCTGGGAATTGGCTCAAAGCTAACCGGCGAGCAGATCGGCGAGATGATCACAAAATCCGAATCAATCTTCCGCGAAGAAAAACCCGATATACTTCTAGTTTCAGGAGATACCAATACTGCTCTTGGCGTCGCTCTTGCAGCAAACAAATCTAAAATAAAAGTTGGTCACTTTGAAGCCGGGATGCGAAGTTTCGATCGATCCATGCCTGAGGAAATTAACAGGGTAATTATTGATAATTTTTCAGACATTCTTTTTTCCCCGACGGAAAGAGGAATAAAGAATCTGCATGATAACGGGATTCATAATAATGTTTTTTTGGTGGGTGATGTGATGCTTGATTCAATTATTTACTACCGGAAGTTAATTGAAAATAAATCAAGGACACTTGAAGAATTATCCCTTGATAAAAAACCCTATCTCCTGCTAACTCTTCACCGGGAAGCAAATACTGATAATGAGCAAAGGTTAAAAAATATTCTTGGGGCTGTATCTTCTGTTTCCTATCCGGTAATTTTCCCGATTCATCCTCGGACTAAACAAAGGATTCAGAGTTTTAATATCAAACTGCCGGAAAACATCCGCGTGATTTCACCAGCAGGGTATTTTGAATTTCTCAGGTTAATATTCCATTCAGATAAACTATTGACCGATTCCGGTGGAGCACAAAAACAGGCTTTTTTCCTCTCCAAACCCTGCATCACATTACGACCAAATACCGAATGGATGGAAACAATCGAGAACGGATGGAACATTCTTGTGGATGACAACCAGGAAAAAATAATTGAGGCGGTTTCAAGCTTTAATCCACAAGATACACCTGATCTTTCGCTTTTTGGTAACGGGGATAGTTCACATAAAATAATAAATACTGCCATTTCACAAATTTAGGTTTTACCGGCTTTTTCCGCTACCCGGGTCCTCCTTAAAAAACATAAAAAATTAACGTAATGATGTCCCCTCTTTAATAAACCATCGGACATATTTTGCAATTCCTTTCTTTATGTCATTTTTTGGTGTGAACCCAAGACTCTTTTTTGCGAGTGAGATGTCAGCTGCAAACCGCATCACTTCCCCAGGGCGTTTTGGAAGGTGAATTGGATCCATATCAGTCAGGTCCCTGCCTGTTTCCTTAGCAACGGTATCGATTATAATCCTCGCGAGATCATTAACACTCGTTTCCTTACCGGTTCCGAAGTTGATTGCCGTACCGAACATATCCAGCTCTTTCCATTTGTCAATAATAAGCGAATATGCCTCGATAAGATCATCAATATAGTGGAAATCCTTTGTCTGGAGACCGCTTCCGTAGACTGTCGGAGGACAATTGTTCATTACCTGTGAAACAAACTTCGGTATTACCGCAGAGTAGCCTTTCATTCTCTGGTTTGGTCCGTAGGTATTAAACTGCCTGAGAATAATGACAGGCAGATTGTACACGTGGTGGTATGATGAACAGAGACGGTCTGCTGCCGCTTTGCCTGCAGCGTAGGGTGATTGCGGATTGAACGGATGATTTTCATCCATTGGCATGTATTGTCCCGTTCCATAGACTTCAGAGGAGGAAGCATATAACATCAGCTTAAGGGGATCCCGACGGGTCATTGATCGCCGTACCGCTTCAAGTACGTTCTGGGTACCGCGTGTGTGCACTTCAAAACTGGGTACGGGATTGTCTATTGATTCTTCCCAATGGACCTGCGCCGCAAGGTGGAATACCATGTCGACATTATTCACCAGCCTGTCAACCAGTTCAAAATCCATAACTGATCCGTTGACAAAATAGAAATTAGGTGAATGGATGTAGCAGGCACGGATATTATCCGTAGTGCTTCTGGAGAGATCATCGAGGACAATGACTTTATGTCCATTCTTTAACAAAAATTCTGTTAGATTGCTTCCGATAAATCCTGCTCCACCCGTGATTAATATGGTCTCTTTTTGCATGTTCAAACCCTTTTTAATTCTTCATTTATGTATATCGTCTGGTTGATTACAATTTATTCCTAACTAATGAAAGATAGAAATATTAAAATTGTGAAATGGAAATTTCGCCAGAATTTTGGACAGAGTCTCTAAAAAAATACCTGAAATTCTGATGATTTTCGACCGGGAAATTTCTTCCTGATTCATTCGATAATAAAAAGAATTGTGGAAAAAATACAGATCACTCCCATTTTTTCTTCAGATACTGAGATTTGAAAATTTTACTCAGGATTTTAAGATTATTGATGACTTCTTTTTTAACATTTAATTTTGATTCCCCGAATTCCCTGGCATACAGTTTTACACCGATCTCTTTTACGGTTTTTCCATTGAGGATGAGTTTTGAAATGATTTCAGCATCGATTTCAAAATTATTACTTTCAAACGTCATTCCATCAAGTGCCTCTTTTTTGTAAAGGCGAAAGATGGCGCTGACGCAGGTGATGTCATTTCTGAGGAGGATCTTATAGAGGAAATTTACGGATTTACTGATAAAAAACCTGAATGGAGAAGTAATTTCATTTGCCAGATCTTTTCCACGGTATGGCGATGCTGAGATGCAGTCATCTCCTGTTTCGGTATAAGCTGCCAACAGCATATCGATATCCTCGGGTCTGTACGTGAGATCGGAGTCCATTGTGATGATGAGATTTCCGCTGCTATGAGCAAATCCGGTTTTTACTGCTGCCCCCATCCCTTTATTCACTCCATGGGGAACAACGATAACATTCTTTTTGTTTTTCTGTAACCCATGGAGCACTTCAAGTGTTACATCCCGGCTGCCATCATCTACCAGGATAAATTCACAATCCTCATTATACTGTTGTGCGATTGACTCAACAATGGGGAATAATTTTTCCGGGTAGAGAGCGGCATTTTCCGCTTCATTGTACAGAGGTATTACTATGGATATCATTCAGGCACTCCATTGAACTGATCCGTTGCATATTTGGAACATATAAACCCAAGAATGAGAACAAAATACATGGATATCAACCTGTCTGTCAGTACGATCGCCATTGCATCCGTCGGGGCAACTCCGAGTAAGACCAGAAAATACCCAAGGGACGCCTCCATCACGCCAACACCCAAGGGAATCTGGGAGGCGAGTCCGGCAATAATCGAAAGGCAGAAAAAAATTGTGAGCTGGATTGGATTTAACATATATCCAAATGCAAGTGTAACAACCCAGAGCCGCACAAATTCCAATCCAAGAGAAAATACCGTGATGATAAAAACAGGAATGATATTCCCGAACGAAAGTTTTCTGATTTTAAAATCAGAGGGAATTTTTTTAAGAAGAGGGATTTTTAATGAATATTTTTCCAGTATTTTTAAGATGTAATCGGCTTTGTAATAAAAAAAGAATAGAAGAATGAGGATGACTGCAGTTATTTCAAGAACGATAACTGTAGTTCCTTTCAATTGAATAAACACGATTGCCGAGGCTCCAAGAAAAAGAATCATCAGTTCGAAAAATCTCTCATAAAAGATCATAGACACACCATCAAAAAAATTCAGGGCATATCGTTTTTGCATATAGTATGCCTTGTAGAGATCCCCGATTTTCCCGGGGGTAATATTTGCATAAAAAAGGCTTGCAATACTCACAAGAGAGGCATCGTGCCAACTTATGCTGGTATTGTACTTTTCACTCAAGAATTTCCAGCGATAAATCCTCAATGCGATGGTACCCAGTGATAAAAACAATGCGAGAATTATGAGGGGAATACTGACGGTAAATAGGATCTGGTAATTTTCAATTATCCCAGATTTTACGATTACGTACGCAAGAATCAATAATCCGATTAGGAATAGAATGAGTTGCAGGGATTTCCTATTTTTTATTATTGATTCCATAGTTCACCACGGGCAATAATGAAGAACAACGCATTATCTTTGGCATCAGATTATTATATCTGGTTCGGTATTATGTTCAAAAAAGATAAAACCTCATATGGTCACATGATAAATTCTTTACTATAATGTCCAACCTTACCGTGGCTATTCTCGCTCCCCCCGACTATGCCAAAGATCTGGGAAAGAAAGGTACGACCAGCGATATTACCTTTTATAATCTGAAAAAAGGGGATGCAACCGTCACCTTCATTGAGCCGACACGGTATCCGGAAAAATTATCATCGCTGTTTTATGCAGTATCCATTGCGGATCGTGTTGTTCTGGTAGTTGATGAAATAAACGCTACTTTTGGTGAGTGCGTTCTGATGCTCCAGTGCGCAGGCAAATCCAATGGATATCTTATCCTCAAGAACTATATTTCACCGGATCAGATTGCACCGCTTCTCAAGGGAACGGTTCTTGAACATTACGAAGTGATAGAAGAGGATATAGTCGGCCTTCGCGAGAACATGCTCAATATTTCCGTAAAACAGACAGCCCACCAGAAAGCTCATGATACATTGGGGAAAGGGGTAGTTCCGGTTGATGCGCATTTCAATGTGAAAGGAGTCGGGGTTGTCGTGCTCGGCTTCGTGGCACAGGGGATGATTAAAAAGCACGATATGCTCAGGATCCTTCCGACCGAAAAAACCGCCCAGATTCGCTCTATCCAGAAACATGATGACGATGCTGAGAATGCGATCAAAGGTGACAGGGTTGGTCTTGCCCTTAAAAATATTGAATCTGAAGATCTTGACCGGGGCTTTGTCCTCACAAACGATCCCGCAATAAAACATGCCACCACCATATCGGGAAAAGCACAGCTTGTGAAATACTGGCCGGCTCCTCTGAAAGAAGGTATGGTGTTGTATGCAGGCCACTGGATGCAGTTCCTCCCCACCCGCCTGGAAAAAGTCATTGTGAATGGTGACTGGAGGATGCCCATACTTACCCTGACCATGGAAAAAGCGCTTGTATATTCTCCTAATGCACGTGTTGTTCTTCATTATCTTGAAGGTGGCAAGCTTCGTGTTGTAGGGAGTCTAATAATCTCGTAATCATTTTTTGATTTTCGCGTTCTCTTTGATTTTCCTTTTTACCCCGAATATTTTCGGCGTTTCCCCCTGTTTCCTAATACCTTATGTAGTGGTACGATTATTTGTACAATGATATTTATGGAGATTTTTGGATGGATTGTGCTGGGTTTCATAGCCCTTGTCATTGTAGGACTGATCATCTGGGCTGTTGGTATCTATAACCGCTTCTACAGCCTGAAAAATTCCTCTGAAGCTACGCTCGGTCAAATCCGTGTCGCCATGAAAAAACGGCTGGACATGATCGACCAGCTTCTTGGTGCAGTAAAGAGTTATGCGAAGTTTGAGAAAGAAACCTTCGAACGAGTTACCGCAATGCGGGCAAGTGTAGCAACTGCCTCACCTGGTGATCTGAATAAGGTTGAAGCCGAATCCCGATCGATCTTCGGACGCCTTTTAGCTGTTGCAGAAAATTATCCTGACCTTAAGACATCAACGACGGTAACCAGTCTGATGGACGCGGTAAAAGGAATTGAGGAAGAAATTGCCCGCCAGCGCTACACCTACAACAACATCTCACAGGAGTTCAACACGATGATGGATACAATCCCATCCAGCTTCATCGGGCGAATGATCGGGCTCATCAAGCTTGAGTACCTGCAATTTGAAGAAGCGATCAAAACTCCCCCGAAGATTGAGTTCTAGTGGGTTATAGCCGTGAGTGAAACACAACAACTGGCATTACTTGTTATCGCGACTCTGGTCCTCGGTATAATCGGGCTGGGTCTCGTGACAGTGATTCCTCCGCTCTTTGAAGGCAACCTTGCGGTTGACGCGTATGACGCAGTCCTGTACGAAAACGGGACCCTGACCGAGCAATATACCTATGATGTCAGGACATCTGGCGAGTATCGCATGCTCTTTCGTTTTTGGGAAGCACCTCTCACTTTTAGTACAAGTTCAAGACCATCTGTGCAATTTGTTTCAGCAACCTTTCCATCCGGTACTATCGGCTATGCGAAAGATGAGGAGGGAAATGTAAATGTCATCGGTGTTGCCAAAGATAGTTCCACCAAAGCAACCATCAGAAATCTAGCCGAAACCAACGAAGTCGGAATTTACAAACCCGATTATTTCAATGAGGGAAAATATACCGTCGCCTATACTTACATCATTCACCCCCCCATCGAATACGACTCCTCCACATCGCACCTTAACCTGAAATTCGCAGGAGGGAGCCACATCCCGTACCGGAACGTCAGAATCACGGTCCCTGCTACCAAGGTTGAACAGCTCTTTGTGTATCCCCCGATGATGAACACGGAAAAAAACGGGGATACTTACGTTATAACCGGCAGTGTTGCAGGAGATGAAAATCTGGCTGTTGAAATCCTCTCGAATGCCGATGGTTTCAATCAGATTCAGGGATACAGGAATAAAATCGGGAATGTCAGGGAATCAACCAGTTCGGCTGCTTTCTGGTACAATCTTACGTATTATATGGCATATTTCCTGAACTATTGTGCAAAAATTGCAGTAATATTAGTCCCGATCCTCCTCCTCGCCATTTACTACTGGTATGGCAGGGAGAAATCATTCACGGTTCCTGAATACCTGAGCACGATTCCTAATCCTGCACAAAAACCATGGCAGGTTAATCTGCTCTTCAAAGGTGATGCGCTCGATTTCGATGAGGATGGTTATTACGCTACGCTGCTCGATCTTCACCGGAAAAAGATCCTCTCAATTACCGAAAAAGGCGAAGGAAAGGGAATTGAAATCATGGTGCTCTCCGGTGCGACAACCGATCCCTACGAGCAGCGCGTGCTCGGATTTATCGATCTTGTAGCAGAAAACGGAGTGTTTGATACTGCCGGAATCGAGGCACTTGCCCTCAGTGCAAAGACAAACAGCAGTGCAGAGGAAAAAGCGTTGAAGTACCAGCGAACGCTTACTGATGTAACTCATAGGGTGGATACGTCCTTTGTTGCACAGTATATAGTCGATGGACGAGATCATCTGGTGCCGCTCTTGCTGACGGGTATCGTTCTGTTTGCAATTACCTTGATCTTTGCCTTTGTTGCGTCCATTCAATCATACATCCTCATTCCTGCTGTCGTGCTTTGGGGGGTAGTTGTGGTGCAGGTAATACTTTCTATCGCTGCCCCCTCCACACTTTTCGGGCATTGGAAAGATAACCGGTACAAAGAAAAACTTGAGTGGAATGCATTCACCCGCTTCCTTTCTGATATGGCAATGATTCAGAAGTATGCGCCGGCAGATCTGTCGATGTGGGGTGAATGGCTGGTGTATGGAACCGCACTGGGTGTGGGGGACAAAGTGGAGCGGGCGATGAAAACACTCAACATCCGCGTAGCAGAAACAGGTGTTCCCATAGGTGTTAAGGGAATGAATGCAGCATTCGTTCCCCTTATGCACTTCAGCCCACCAAGTCACGGAAAATCGGGGGGTTCTGGCGGTTTTGGTGGCGGAGGATTTGGTGGAGGCGGTGGCTTTGGTGGTGGTGGTGCCGGGGGGAGATGAGCGTTGAACATTACAAATTCCAGGTGCGTGTGATCATGAAACAATTATCATTTCCTGACGTTTGGCAATAATTTTAACGCCATTTTGGCTGTAATCATATAAGATATAAATCCGCACAAACCATATGAATACCAAAAAGGGAATCTGATTATATGCAATACACAGAAGGGCAGCTCGGCAGGGTATTTGTCGTGAGGATCGATGACGGCGAAGATATGTTGATTTCGCTGCACCAGTTCATCAGTAACAAAAGTATCCAGGCCGGCTCGATCCTCTTCCTTGGCGCCCTGATGAACGGGAGAATGGTAACCGGACCTGAAGATCCCGTAATACCCCCGGTCCCCCATTTTGTTATGTTTGAGGGGGGTTGGGAAGTCTTTGGTGTAGGAACTATTTATCCGGGTGAAGGCGGCCCGCACATCCATTATCACGCCTCGGTAGGTCGTTCCGGTCATGCCTTAACCGGGTGTCTGAGGGAAAAAGCCATAACGTATCTTATTATCGAAGCGGTTATTTTGGAATTTACCGGCCTTTCAGCACGGCGTGAATACGATAAAAAGTTACAGGTCCATCTTCCGATTCTGGGAAACGAAGATGGTACTACCTCTCCAGATAACACTGATACACTAGATGCAAGTAGAAGTAACGAAGAATCTCCCCTGCACGAGAAAAACGACCAGGCGGATGATCTGCCGGGAGAACTTGCAGATATCATTCGTGACCTTACCGGTCGCCCCTCATCATGACAGTTCTTTTTGGTTCTCAGAATATTCACCAATCCCTTTTCAATCCCTTATGACACACCAACCCAGGTTTCTTCCTCTGTCCGGCAATGAGGGAGATAAGCTTGGCATCCGGCAATTTGATATCATACTGGTAACCGGGGATGCATATGTTGATCATCCCTCTTTTGGTACTGCTCTTATTGGCAGAGCCCTGTGGGATGCCGGTTTTACCGTAGGAATCATCGCCCGGCCCGACTGGACAACGTCCGCCGATTTTACTGAGTTGGGAAAACCGCGACTGTTCTTCGGTATATCTTCGGGAAATGTTGACTCCATGGTGAATAATTTCACTCCCAATCTTAAACGGCGGAGTGATGATGTCTATTCTCCTGGCGGGATCCCCAAACGACCCGATCGGGCAACCATTGTTTACACCAACCGGGTGCACGAACTGTTTCCGGACACTCCGATTGTCCTCGGGGGTATTGAGGCAAGTCTTCGAAGGTTTGCCCACTATGATTACTGGCAGGATCGTGTCCGGCAGGCAATCCTTGCTGATGCCCCGGCAGATCTTCTTGTATTCGGTATGGGTGAGAAGCAGGTTGTGGAGATTTCCCGCCGGCTTGCATACGGTGAAACCGTTGCATCACTACGGGATATTCGGGGAACTGCATTTAGGATGGACATTGTGGAGTGGCGCAGCAAACGACCGGAAGGGATCATCGAACTCCCCGGGTTCACTGAAGTTGCACAGGATAAAACGTCATATGCCCGTGCGTTTGCGATGCATTATCGCGAACAGGATCCCATTCGGGGAAGGACACTAGCGCAACCGCACCCGAAGACTGTTGTGGTCCAGAATCCTCCAGCTCTGCCATTGTCGACCGAAGAGCTTGACCATATCTATGATCTGCCTTTCTCCCGCTGTGCACACCCTTCATATACCCAACGGATCCCTGCACTAGAACCAGTGCAGTTCTCCGTTACGAGTCACCGGGGGTGTTTCGGTGCCTGCTCGTTCTGCGCCCTGACCCATCACCAGGGCAGGATCATCCAGAGCAGGAGCAGTGCATCGATCATCCGCGAAGTAACCCGAATGATGAGAATGCCGGAATTTAAGGGCATCGTGCAGGATGTAGGGGGTCCGACTGCGAACATGTACTGCCTCTCATGTGATCTCTGGGAAAAATATGGAGCATGTCGGGATAAACACTGCAGCCCGTCTTGTAAAAATCTGGACACGAGCCATCGGTATCAAGGGGAACTCCTTAAAAAACTCCGCGAAATTCCGGGTGTGAAAAAAGTCTTTATCGGTTCGGGCATTCGTTATGATCTTGCGCTTGCGGATGATTCCGGCTACATGGAAATGATCTGTGATCATCATGTTTCCGGACATCTCAAGGTTGCACCGGAACATGTGATAAAAAACGTCACTGAGGCTATGAATAAACCTGATCGTGAAGTTTTTGATCAGTTCTGCGAACGTTTCGAAACATTGCAGAAACGCAAAAAGAAACGACAATACATACTCCCGTATTTCATGTCAGGCCATCCAGGCTGTTCCATCAATGATATGGTCGAGCTTGCTGTCTATATCCGTGACCACCAGCTCTACACTGAGCAGGTGCAGGACTTCACACCGACACCGATGAGTGTTTCGACCTGTATGTACTATACTGGCCTCAATCCCTTCACTCTGGAGCCGGTTCACGTACCGAAGGGGAAAGAAAAGAAGATTCAACGTGCCCTGATGCAGTATCGTGATCCAGATAACAGGAGATTAGTGATTGAAGGACTCAACGCTGCGGGAAGAATCGATCTTATCGGTAACGGAAGGCAGTTCCTGGTACCTGCCACTGACCACGGGATTTATAAATACGCAATAAAACGCAGCAGAAATAAAAAATAATGTGATGCATCCGCATTTTGCCGTGAGCACACCCTGCTCTAACGATCAACAATAAATTGTTATTATCTAATATCCTGTTTTATAGGCGCTTTTGCCACGATCTGCACAGGAATCTGGTTAGCAGCAAAATGAAACGTGAGAATCACACACCGTGTTATAAAAAAATGTTTTGCAGCAGTCAGCTAAGGGTCGATGAATTTTTTCTTAAAAAATTCATTTCCTTCCATATTCATCATCAAATCTGACAATGTCATCCTCTTCAAGGTATTCTCCAAGTTGGACCTCTATAACCTCGAGCGGTATAATGCCCGGATTTTTTAAACGATGCCTCATGCCACTTCGGACAAACGTGCTTTCACCTTGCCTGAGTAACCGGGTCTCTCCGTTCAGTTCGACCTCCGCGGTCCCGCTTACCACAACCCAATGTTCACTCCGGTGATGGTGCAGTTGAAGGGAGAGTCTCTGTCCAGGTTTGACACTAACACGTTTGATTTTATAGATTTCCGTTTCTTCAAGAACCGTGTAAGATCCCCATGGGCGGTGCACCTGCCGGTGGAATTTGGTAACCGGATCACCGCGCTCATTATACCTGTTGACAAGTTGTTTTACCTGCTCAGTATGCCCGGTGTCGCAAATAAGAAGCGCATCGGGTGTGTCAACAACAATGAGGTCATGAACTCCAATTAGTCCTACATGTTTTCCCAAAGCCTGCACAAAATTATTTTTTGCTGATAAATACTCCGCCTTACCAACATTACCCTCACTATCATGCAGCTCGATATCGTAAAGGGCTTTGAATGTACCCAGATCACTCCACTCGGTTTCAAGAGTCACAACAGCAACCCTTTTTGAGTGTTCCAGCAGCCCGTAATCGATGGAGATTGATTCAAGCTTTTTGTAATCTGCAACATGTCCCTCGGCGAATGCATTGAACAGGTCGGGACAATATTTTTTCAGTTCCTGAAAAAAAGAGTCAGTAGAGAGGAGAAATATCCCGCTATTCCAGAGATATCCTTTCTGGACATATTCTTTTGCTGTTTTTTCATCAGGTTTCTCTTTGAATTCTTCGACAACAGACCCCGGGGAAAGCGGTTTTCCCGGTTTGATATACCCATAGCCTGTCTGGGGGGAGGTTGGTTTTATACCGAATGTGACAAGGTTTTTTCTGGACAGTGGTTCTGCAGCGCGAATCTGATCGAGTGCGGAATCCCCCAGAATGTGATCACTGGGGAATACGACCACGGTAG
>Ga0315288_10002170_pt1 | contig 25402 bp, 17 predicted proteins | sample YL17G11_20_MG_FD_203454 | JGI IMG/M metagenome (GOLD analysis project Ga0315288, IMG submission 203454) | Sediment microbial communities from Yellowstone Lake, YNP, Wyoming, USA - YL17G11_20 | ecosystem: Environmental > Aquatic > Freshwater > Lake > Sediment | place: USA: Wyoming | collected... | reverse complement strand
TTCCCGCGGTCTCAGGCGGCCCGTCGCGTTTCTGGGGACATATCGGCGGCCAATTCAACGCCGCCGACACGAGCTATGGAGCGAACTTCATGGCCCAGTATTCGGCCGCGAAATTCGGGCTGCTCCTGAGCTCCGCCGCCCGGCGGATCAATCTCATCCGCCCCGGGCAAGGTCTCGACTCGCACGCGGCGGTGAACCGGTTCTTCGGACTCTCATCGGATAAACTCATGTCTGACCGGCTGCCCGACACCGATTTCACCCAATACGGCGGCATGTTCAAGTTCAACTGGACGCCCTCCGCCTCGGACCAGGTCCTCATTTCCTATTCTCAAGTGCGCCAAGACGGGGGCAAGCGTTACGATCAGCTGCTCGGCGGGGACGGCAATCTTGTCGCCGATTTGAAGGGCCTGCGGGGAGACCTGTTCTATCTGAAATACAACCGGGCGAACGTCGGTCCGTTCGACCAGGTCACCGCCGTTTATTCCTACAACGCCCAGCGCGAAGAGCGCATCAACCAGGGCGGCAACGGCAATCCGACGGCCACGATCACCCACGAGCCCGAGCTGACGGTCGCCCACGGCTTCCAGCTCCGGGCGACGAAGCTCTGGGGAAATCGCCAAGAGCTTCTGTTCGGATTCGACTACTATCCCGAACATGTCGAAGCACCCTCGACCGGGGTCAATCCGGTGTCCGGGATCTCTTCGGTCCGCCGCGGGCGCGTCCCGGACGGGGCGATGTACCGGAACCTCGGCCTCTATGTCCAGGACGCCGTGGTCATCATCCCCGACAAGCTTCGTTTCGTCGGCGGCGTACGATACGGCGCCTCCCGCTACGAATCCAAGGCGTCCGACAGCCCGCTCGTGAACGGCAAACCGCTCTGGCCGGACGATAGTCTCAGCGTATCAAACGTGACCTTTCGGGCCGGCCTGGTCGGCACGCTGATAAAGGGATTGAGCCTCTCAGCCAACGTCAGCCGGGGCTTCCGCGCCCCGCACATCACCGACCTCGGGACGGTCGGCCTGACAGGATCGGGATTCCAAGTCTCGGCCGACGCGGTCCAGGACCTGGGGGCTATGGTCGGGAACACGGCCGCCGGCACGGCCGTGTCCAGCGGAAAGGCGGTCGAAAAGCTCCGCCCGGAAACGAGCTTGAGCTGGGAGGCGGGCCTCAGCTACAGGAGCGCGGACTTCTCCACCGAGGCTTCGGTCTTCCTCAACACCATCCGGGACAACATCGTCTACCAGGCGCTGATCCTTCCGCAGGGCGCGGTCGGGAAGACTCTCGGCGACCAGACCATCACCGCCCAGACCGAGGGAGGGGTCGTCTATGTCCCCGCTTCGGCGAGTCCCGTGCTCGTTAGGACGAATTTCGGCGACGCGCGCGTTTTTGGTATCGAGCACTCTCTCCAATGGCGCATCACGGAGCGTTTTTCGGCCGCTACCGTCCTGACCATCCTCAAGGCCGAGGACATCGCCACGGGACTTGCCCCCAATATCGAGGGCGGGACGCCGGGGCCGGACTTCTACCTGAAGCTGCGGTATTCGCATCCGAGCGGCAAGTTTTGGCTCGAGCCGATCCTCCATGCGGCCGGAAAGCAGACGCGCCTCTCGAGCCTCGACCTCGAGGACCGGCGGACGGGCGCCACCCGGACCCGGTCGAACATCAAGAACTTCTTTTACTACGGCGCGACCGCCAGAGGATGGGTCGGGCCGGGCCCGGACGGCACGTTTGGCAATGCCGATGATATCCTCCTGAAAACGGGAGAGACTCTGGCCCAGATCCAGGACCGCGTCCTGGGCGCCGGGGTCAGTTCAGCGCCGCTGTTCACGGCGGCCCCCGGCTATCTGACGGTCAACATCCGGGCCGGCTTCAAGATCGGGAAGCGGCACGATTTCATCATCGAGCTGGAGAACCTGACCGACGAGAACTACCGGGGGATCGCCTGGGGCATGGACGCGCCCGGACGGAGCCTCTCGATTTCCTACCTGACCGGGTTCTAGGCGCGAGCCGCGGCGGACTCGAATCGCCGGGCTTCAGCGCGGAAGCCAAGTCCGGATCTGGCGGGCGACGCTGGTGGCGGCCGGCGGATCAAGGTTGGCCAGGACGATGATCGCGTAGCCCCGTTGGGGATCCCATTCGACCGCCGCGTTGAGGCCGGGGGCTCCGCCGGCTATGCCGAATCCGCCCTGCAGTTCGGGGGCGGCCGATCCGAAGGTCCCTTTGTTCAGAGCGATAACGTATTTCAGAAGATCGGCCGCGGTCGAGTAGCCTCCGCCGGCCGAACTCCCCTTTCCGGGAAGGGTATCGTAGTTCCGCTTCCGCTCCGCGCCGCTCCCCGTGTATCCGACCGCCCGGTTCCCGACGACAGCGTCCTTTTCGAAGGAATCCGTATCTAGCATCCCGGCCGGTTTGAAGATATGTTCGCGGACGTAGGTGTAATAGTTTATGCCCGAGGTTTTTTCGATGATCAGGCCGAGGACGACGTATCCGCCGTTGGAATACAGGTTCCGCGTCCCCGGTTCGAACTCGAGCGGCCGGTCGGCGAAGAGAGGGAGGTAGTCCTTGAGCGTCCGGAGTTTCTCCTTGGGTGTCGCTTCATAGCGTTCGCCGAAAAAATCGCCGATGCCGGAGGTCATGTCCAGGAGGTGCCGGACCGTGACCTTGGCCGCGGCGTCCGCGTTCGGATAATCCGGGAGGTATTTCCGGATGGGATCGTCGAGGTTGATCTTCCCTTCGGCGGCGAGCCGGCGGACGGCGATACTGGTGAATGATTTATTGATCGAGCCGATGTTAAATTTCGTGTCCGTCCGGTTGGGGACCTTCGCTTCGCGGTCGGCCGGGCCATAAGCCTCGAGAAAAACAGGTTTTTCATGATGGGCGACGAGGATGACGCCGGAAAAGGAGTCCGCAGCGGCGGCCTTCCGTGCGTATTCGCCGACCGTCGCGGCGAGCTCGGCATCGTCTTTTTTCGGATCCGGAGGCGGGCCGCCCTCCTCGCCGCGGTCCATCACCCGCACGGAAAGGAGGCCGAACGGCTCCGCCGCCTCGAACTGGAAGTCGAGGCTGACCTCCGGCCCGTTCGAACCGCGGGCGACGACGCTGACCAGATCGGTCCGGTTTTCGACGATGTTGCGGATCACGAGCGTCCCCAACCGCTCCCGCATCTGCCGGTAGCGGGCCAACCGCGTCTCAACGGGATTCTTCAGGAGCGAGTCCTTGGCCACGTTCGCCGTGAAAAAGTCCTTCATGGCCGCCTCTCCGGCATTGAAAGCCTTGACGTAGGCCTCGACCCGGCGGCCGGACTGCGTTTGCGGGAGAGACATGAGCGGGGCTTGGCCGGCGGCCAGCAAGCCCAAGGCAAAGAGGACCGGGAATAGATACTTTATTTTCATTGCGATCACCTTATTCTTCATCTTACTTTCTCCTCGGATAATTTTTCAACGTCCGGAGAGCGAAAATCGTTGCCTGCGAGGTGGTTGACAGAGTCGCGGCCGGTCAGGATCTCGCGACATGTTTGAGATCATCGCCGAGGGGAGTCATCCTGGGCATGATGAGATGGATGACGACCAGGACGCAGGGATAAAGCAGGCCGGCGGCGAGGAAGGCGAAGAAATATCCTTTCCGGCCGCTCTGGTCGAGGATTTTCCCCAGGCCCAAGTCGGCCGCGATACCGGCCAGCGTGCCGATCATGCCCCCGATCCCCACGACCGAAGCGGTGGCCTTTTTCGGAAAGACGTCGGAGACAAGGGTGAAGGCGTTGGCCGACCAGGCCTGGTGGCCGGCCGCGGCCAGGGCGATGAGCCCCACGGCCAGCCACTGGTTGGTGGTCTGCGTGGCGAAGACGACGGGCATGATGATGACGGCGCAGATGAGCATCGTCGTTTTCCGGGCCCGGTTGATCGGCCAGCCCCGTTTGATGAAGGCCGAGGACATCCAGCCGCCGGCGATGCTGCCGAAATCGGCGACCACGTAGATGACGACCAGGGGAAGGGCCAGGCCTTTGAGGGCCAGGCCGAACTGGGCGTTTAAAAAGAAGGTCCCCCAGAAGAGATAAAAGAACCAGACGGCGTCCGGAAGCTTGGCCGCCGCAAAAGCCCAGGTCTCTCTGACCGGGAGGACCTTCCGCCAGGGGATTTTGTCCACCGTTTCGGGCGAAGAGTCGCTCAAGATATAATTTAGTTCGGGGGCCGAAAGCTTGGGATGGACCTCCGGCTTTTGATAGGTCTTGAGCCAGAGGAAGACCCAAGCGGCGCTGAAAGCGGCCGTGACGAAAAAGGCCAGCTGCCAGCCCTGCCCCTGACCGCCGACGATCATGGGAATGAACAGGGGAGCCAGGATGGCCCCGACGTTCGTTCCGGCGTTGAAGATGCCGGTGGCCAGGGCCCGCTCCTTTTTCGGGAACCATTCGGCGATCGTCTTGATGCAGGCCGGAAAGTTGCCGGCCTCGCCGAATCCCAGGCCGAAACGGGCGGCGGCAAAACCGATCCAGCCCATGCCCTTGGTGACCAGGGCGTGGAGCATGCTGAAGACACTCCAGGTCCCGATGGAAAAGACGTATCCTTTCTTCGCCCCGATTTTGTCGATGAAAGCGCCCATGGCCAAAAGACCGAAGGCGTAGGCGAACTTGAAGGCGATGAGGATGTAGGAATACTGTTGATTGGTCCAGGCGAAGACGTGGTCGCGCAGGGTCGGTCCCAGGACGCCGAGGATGCTCCGGTCCACGTAGTTGATGGTCGTGGCCATGAAAAGCAGCGCCAGGATCCGCCAGCGGAAGGAGCCGATCTTTTGTCTGGGCATCCGGGATGGACTCGCGGTCACTATATCGCCAACGAAAAGCCGGTGTCAACGAAACCGGAAAAAAGAGACGGACGGCGGAGAAAAACCCTCTGAGCCGGACCGGTCAGCGAGCGGCTGACCGGCGTCGGCGAGGTCCTCATTTCTTGGCGCAATAGACATAGGCCGGAGGCAGGTTTTTCCAGACAACACGGGTCCGTTCAAGATTGGCAAAATATTTACCTAAAAGGTCGAGCAGGCGTTGATGGCCTTTCGATCTCACCCGGTGAACATAAGCGTAGGCGACGAATCGCCCGCCGGAAGAAAGCGATTGCATGATAAGATCCAGGAGTTCTTCCAATCGTCCTTCCTTCAAGACCGTCAAGGGAAGCCCGCTGATGATGGCCTGGCAATCGTTGATGTCATGCTTCTTGAGGTAGGTCTTCAGATTGAGAGCGTCATCACAATATATGGTTGCGTCCGGACATTTCTTCCGGAGATGCTTCACGAATTTCGGATTGATCTCCACAGCGAGGTATTTCGCTGTTAAAGACAGCTTTTTCATGATCTGTTTCGTCGCGCCGCCGCTGCCGGGACCGAGTTCAATGACGACCTCGGCATGGGGGAGATCGGCCATTTCAAGCATCATCCGAGTCAGGGCCTTGGAATCCGGAATTATGGAGCTGGTTCGGATCGGATGTTTGAGACACTCCATAAGGAGATTGGCCATGGACGTTACCTCCGCCGGCCTTCGAGCCTAGAGAACTCAGGCGGCTCTTTAAAATCAAGATGGGACGCTCTGGTTTTTGGATTCGAGAAGCCGTTCGCCCGGCTTTTCCCTCGTTCAACCGGAGGATATGAATCCCCTATCCATTATATACGAAATCCGGAAAAATAGGGACCCCCTGACCACGACGACGATTGGGACGGTCGGATCCGTCCCTGACGTGAATCGACGGCCGAATTCAGCGCGACTCGGCGTGTTCGGTCCGGCGGTCCGATAAATGCCGCAGTTTGCTGATGCCGGATCGTTCGATATTCTGAACCCTGGCGATGGAAATGCCGAGGGCGTCCGCGATGTCCTTATAAGTTCGGGGTTCTTGCCTCGACAGCCCGTAGCGCATGATGATGGCGAACTGCTCCCGCGCCCGCAAATTCTTTAAAGCGTCGAAGATGTCCTCGCCGAAGGAACGAATGATCGCCAGGGAGTTGGCGTTAAGAAACGGATTCCTCAATCCCTCACCTCAAGCTCAAAAAGCCATTCTCAGTTCTTGCCTTGCCCATTTAGTCGGGGACATCCGCTGAAAATTGAATAATCGCGGACGGTGGGAAAGATTTCCCTGGCTCGAACAGCCGAGCAGGGAGGTCGGGCTTTCGCCTAATCGATCAAGGCCGCTTTGAGTCTGTCCAGTTGATACCCGGATCGCGCCTCGGCTTCGGACAGGACCCGGATGACTTCGAACGCGTCGACGATGGCGGCCGGGACGTCGTCGGCCGGCATGGCCGGGTCCGCGGTGAGGTCGACGATGGCGACGGCCATCAGCCACCAGAGCAGCTTCGCGAAGGCTTCCTTGTTGAAGTAGACGATGCCCCGATATTCGTTGACCTGCAGCAGCTGCCTGGCATCGTCGTCGCCCAACAGGGCTTCAGCCGCATGGAGGGCGCGCTTCTTCGGCGCGATGTCCATTCTGGGCCAATGCTGAAGCGAGGTCAGCGCCTTAATCGCGGTGGCGGCCTGAGCCGTAGCCGCCTCGTCGATACCCATCTCGCGAAGCGTGCCGGTCAGGATGCGGTCCAACCGCCAGTCGTCGATGCGCCGGCGGCCCAAGGATCGGACGCCGGCCCAGCCGAGAAGCGAGGCCCAGGCCAGGCGATCTTCGATCGGCGGCGCCGCGTCGAATCCGGCCCGGACGTTCTCCGGCGCGGAACTTTGTTCTGGCCGCGCCGCCCGCAGCCCCGAAAGCAAATAGCGGACCGCCGTCCTGTATTTCACGGATCTGGGCCGCGGAAACCGGCCGGCGACTATGGGGAGGAGAAGGACGGCCTCGAAATCGCGCCGCATCGCCGTCGGTTCGATCGCTTCCTCAGCCGCCTCCGGCAGATCCTGAAGGCCGAGCAGAATACGGAGAGACTTCTCGACAACCTCGTCGCCGGGCTTAGGATTCAAGGGCACGGCCGGATCCAAAACCCGGTTCTCCAGCAGCCATTTGAAGAAGCCGGCGTTGACGAGCTCTTTGAACGGGGCCAGGACCGGCCGTAAAAAAACGTCGCCTGCCGCTTCTTTGATGCTGGGCACGCCGCCCCCCCTCAGGTCGTCCGCCAGCCTGGCGTAGCGCTGGGTTCCATCGTCCCGGACTTCTTGAAAGTCCATGAAAACACGATAGTTATATGCGCCGAGCTCGACGAAAAAACCCTCTCGGCAGAGGTCGCGGCTGTTGCGGAGGTATTCCAGGCCGGTCGTCTGATCCTTGAACACCACCCACAACTCCGGGTCGTCGCGCAGCCGCAGGCCGTCTCTCAGGTCTTTCCGGACCATCGTCTTCTCCTCGCCGAGCCCCGTTCTGACGGCGAAGGCCGCTGAGTTTCGGATCCAGCCGCGCGTCTCCGCATATTTGTTGTGGTAGACGACGAGGGCCCGCTCGTCGCCGCGGACGTTCGAATAGGCGAAGACATCCTCATCGACGCGACCGTCGGGCCGGTAGAAATCATAAAGGAGGAACTGTTCGACGCCCGAGAACAGATGGCGCTTGTGGAACAGAGGGACGATCTCGCGCTCGTGCCGCTCGACAAGCCAGGGCTTGGGGTGTTCGTCGTAGTACGCCCGGTGATACTCCATGCCGTACTTTTCGGTGAAACCCTCCACCTGCCCGTGACCGACCATCGGCAGGCCGGGCAGCGTGGCCAGCATCGTGCACACGCCGAAGTATTTATCGCCGTCGCCGAACTGCTCGATCGCCGTCCGCTCGTCCGGATTGTTCATGAAGTTCACGTAGCGCTTCAGCACTTCCGGATCGAACTCCAGGGTGGCCTTCAGCACCCCGCGGTATTTGGCGTTGTCTTCGTCCCGGAGCATGTTCATGAAGGCGCTGTTGTACACGCGATGCATCCCCAGCGTCCGGACGAAGTATCCTTCCATCAGCCAGAACGCTTCGGCCAGAAGAAGGGTGTCGGGCGCCTCGGCCGCCACCCGGTCGACCACGTCGCGCCAGAACTCGACGGGGATCGCCGCGTCGAACTCGTCCCGGGTCAAACCGTGCTCGGCGCGCGACGGAATCGCGCCCCCCGTCCCCGGTTCGGGGAACCATAACCGCTGGTAGTGCCGCTTGGCCAGGGTCATGGCCGCGTCGAAGCGGATCACCGGAAAGTCGCGGGCCACGCGGAGGATCGTCCGGATCACCGCCTCGCGGACCTCGGCCTTGAGGAAATCCAGCTGGGCCGTGTCGTTCCACGGATAGCTCGTGCCGTCGTTGCCGTGGTAGATGTATTTGACCGCGCCCGTCCATTTGTCGAAGCGCTTGAAGACCACGGCCGCGTCGGCCCGGTCATAGTAGCGGTTCTCGATCTGGATGCCGACGCGGGCGTCCCAGGACAGGTCCGGCCCGTCGAAAGCGTAGGCCGGGAACGGCGGCCGGTCGAGCCCGATGAACCAGCCGGGATGCTCGATCACCCAGCGGGAATCGATGCCCATGTGATTCGGGACCATGTCGCTGGCCAGCCGGATGCCGCGCCAGCGGGCTCGGCCCTTGAGATCCTGAAGGGCCGCCTCCCCGCCCAGGTCCTCGGCGATCGTGTAGTCAAAGAGCGAGTAAGCGGAAGCGACGGCCTCGGGATTGCCCATCATCTGCTTGATGCGCCGCGAGGCCGGGCTGCGCTCCCACAGGCCGATCAACCACAGCCCCGTGAGGCCCCGCCGGCGCAGCCGATCGAGCTCTTCATCGGGGATCTGGTCGAGCCGGGAGAGGGGTCTCCCATATTCCCTCGACAGTTGATCGAGCCAGACATATGCGTTCTTTGCGATCAAGACGAGGTTCGGTATCCAATCGAGATCGGGGCTGTATCGCTCGGGTTCCGGATCCGGAACGCGCCGGCCCGAACCGCCCGCAGGCGGGCCGAACAGGGCCAGCGAAGCGGCCTGCGCATCGGGGCCGAAGACCGGCGGCCGGGCCGGCCCGGCGCCGGTGAAGGCCGCTTTCTCCTCTTCCTGAATGAAGTCGAGACCGCGCCAGACGCGGGCGACGAGCGGGCCCAAGACCGGGCCCCAGCGCTCGCGGATGAATTCGAGCTGCGCCGCCAGGGAATCGGGGGCGGCCAGGGCGGGGGCGCGGAGGAGATCGATCAGGTTCTGGTCATCGGGGCCGAAGCGAGGCTGCTCGGCGAAGAACCCGCCCAAGCCCTTCATTATTTCAGGATAGGCCGTTTCTGTCCTGAGCGGCCCGTCGTCAAACAGTTCCCGGAACGGCCCGAAGGCCGGGTTCAGGTTGGCCAGCCAGACCATCAGCATCTCTTCGAGAGCCGTCTGCCGGTGGGTCAGGCCGCCCGTCTCGCCGGCCAGGAAGTCCTCGACGGTCAGCCGGTTCTTATACACGGCGACCGGAGGGAACTCGTCGACGAAGCGGCGCAGTGTCGTCTCGACGGCTTCCGGCCCGATCCGGGCCGTCAGCCAGTCGAGGGCCACCTGCATCACCCGCGGGTTCTTCCGTTCGCGATAAACGCGCAGGACGGCGTGCTGCAGTTCATCGATCAGGCCCAGGGCGTTGATCTGTCCGGCCCGGATCGCCCGCTCCGGCGGGCGTTTGGCGTTGATCTTCTGAGCGAAGATCCTCGCCGCGACGAAGTCGGCGAAGATGACGGTGCCGTCGAAGGCGAACAGAGAGTCCTCGAAACCATAGGCGTCGCGAGCCCGGCGTGAAACGTGGAATTCGAAGAGGGCCATGAGATCTTCAGTCTTTGACGACGGCGTCCTCGAGCCTCATTCCGTAAGCCCGTTCGACGTACTCGCGGACCATCCTGTGGGTGTTGAAATAGGCGGCGTTCTTAATGGCGCCTTTCATCACTCTCGCCCACTCGTCCGCGTCGGCATAGGCCGGCCGGACATCGTTCTTGAGGCGGCGGCAGAAGCTCTCGAAATCGGCCGCGTCCGAGCCGGGGTTGTTCAGCTCGTCGTCACGAGGCTCATCCCCGATCGACCAGCCCCCCTGCCTTTCGCCGCCCCCCTCTTTGGGGACCTCGTCCCACCAACCGTCGACGGTCGAGAAGCTCGGGACACCGTTATGGGCCGCTTTCATGCCGCTCGTACCGCTCGCCTCCCAGGGCCGGCGGGGCAGGTTGAGCCAGACGTCCGCGCCCGCGGCGAGGAGGAGGCCCTTGCTCATCTCGTAGTTCGGCAGGAAGACGACCTTGAGCCGGTCCTTGAGCTTTTCGGCGTTCTTTAACACGTCGGTGATGACGCCCTTGCCCGGTTCATCCTTGGGATGGGCTTTCCCCGAGAAGATGAATTGGACCTGCCCGCCGCCGCTCGCTTCGACCAGCCTGTCCAGGTCGGAGAAGATGAGATTTCCTCTTTTATAGGTCGCGAACCTTCGGGCGAAACCGATAGTGAGCTTGTCCTCGTCCAAAATCTCGCCCGTGCTCTTTTTGACGTAATCCAGCAGGTTCCGCTTGGCGACCTTGTGCGCCTGGAGGATCACCTCATCGGAGATCCTGTCGACCACCCCCAAGAGGGAGGGATCCGCCCGCCAGTTCTTTTGATAATGGAAACCGTTGAAATACTCGTCGTACAATTTTTTGAAGACCTTGCTGGTCCACGTCCTGGAGTGGACCCCGTTGGTGATGCTGTCGATGGCGTAGCCGGGGAACATGCCCCGGGAGACGATCCCGTGCCGGCGGGCGACGGCGTTCGCGTAGCGGCTCAGATTGAGGGCGAGCCGGGTCATGTTCAGGTGAGATTGGCCGCCCAGGGCCCGCAAATCGACCCCGTCGACAAAGCGGCCGAGCATGCCATGGACCTTCCCATAGTCGAACATGTCGTGGCCCGCCTCGACCGGCGTGTGGGTCGTGAAAACGGTCCGGGACTTGGCCCCTTCATATCCGTATCTCTTCAACAGTTCCAGGGGAGCGAACCCGGCGTGCCCCTCGTTCAAGTGATAGGTCCGGGGAAGCGAGATCTCGCCGTTCTCGGCGAGAAGATGGAGCATCTTGATCCCACCGATCCCCAGGACCTGTTCCTGGGCGATCCGCCAATAGTTCTGGTCGTTCTCGCCTTTCTTGTAGAGCTTGTCCGTGATCTCGTCGTCCCAGGGGTGGCCGGCGTTGCCCCGGGTGAAGAGGAAGTAGTGCGGCTGGGGGAAGTTGGTGTTCCCGATGTAATACATCCGCGCGCAGCCCACCGTGACCTCCCGTCCTTCGATTTCGATCGTCACGGTATAGGGGAGCTCGGTCATGTATTCGATCGGGTCGAGCCGGTTGTATTCCTCCACCTGTCTCATGTTGACGATCTTCTGGTCGAAGTAGCCGACATTGTAGAGGAGGGTGACGGCCGAGATCGGCAGCCTGAGGTCGGCGGCCGATTTCAGAAAATCCCCGGCCAGAACGCCGAGGCCTCCGGAGTAGGTCTTCAATTCCGGATAAATGGCGACCTCCATGGTGAAGTAGGCCGCCAGAACGTCTCGATGTCTCACTTGGTCAAACCTCTCGCGCAATATATCCCTGTCCGGCGACGGTTGTCAATGAAACCTTCCGGCCCCGGGCCGAAGCCGCCAGAGGAAAAGGGGGCAGGAAAGGGGGGAAAGGGGGGACGACGCACTCTGTCCCTATTTAAAAAATAGGGACAGAGTGCGTCGTCCCCAGTCAGGCCGCCCCAGTCAGGCACGGTCAGAGCGGTCAGACATTGTTCGACGGTCAGCGGGCCGGGTATTTGACGCGGCGGAAGATGTTGCCGTATACTGGGACCGCTAATAACATATCCAAGGACAACGGCTTTATAAGAAGAGGGTTCAATCATAAGGGAGCCTGAGATGGAGAAGAAAACGGCATCGTTCATCCGCGTCTATTGCCCCGAGCTGATGGCCATGATCAATCCGGGGGAATGGACGGACTGCCCCTATTTTCGGGGCCAGAAACTGGATGTGTCCAATACCGAGGAGGCCCTCAAACAGATCTTCCGCTGCCACGTTCAATGCGATTCCAAGATCCAATATCAATATTACGAGGACGGCAAGCTGGTGGAGCGGGTGGAAGAGTCCGTCGAGGACCAGGACAGCCTCCGCCGGATCCTCTCCCTCGTCATGAAATCCTCCAAGACCGCCGCCAAGAAGAAGGAAAAGAAGGTCCTCATCGTCGATGACGACGTCGATTTCCTGGAGATGCATTCGGCCGTCCTGACCCACCGCGGCTACCACGTCATCACCGCCCAGAGCACCAAGGAATGCCTGGAGAAACTGGAAAAGGCCAAGCCCGACGTCGTGGTGCTCGACGTCATGATGGAGCAGTTCGATTCCGGCTTCAAGCTGAGCAAGACGATCAAGGAGAAACACGGCGACCTCCCCGTCATGCTGCTGACCTCCATCGGGGCCCAGACCGGACTGGAATTCTCCTCCAATCAGGACATCCTGAAGGCGACCGGCGCGGACATCCTTCTGGACAAGCCGGTCAGCCCCAAGGTCTTCATCGACGAGATTGAAAAACTGACCGCTCCCAAGAAAAAGAGCTGAGCGCTCTTCATCGCCATGGACCTCCTGAGCATCTCCGAGACGAAATGCCGCCAATGCTACCGGTGCGTCCGGGAGTGTCCGACCAACGCCCTCAAGATCGACCACGGCAAGGTCAAAAGGATCTGGAGCCGCTGCATCCTCTGCGGGATCTGCTATCAGCATTGTCCGCACGACGCCGTGAGCGCCCAGACGGGCGTCAAGCGCGTTCAGGAGCTTTTGGATGCCGGCGAAAAGGTGATCGTCTGCCTCGACCCTACCTTCCCGGCGGTCATGGACAAGGGAACGCCCGGCCAGCTGGTGACCGCGCTGAAGAAGCTGGGCTTTCACGAGGTCTGGGAAGCCGCCGTCGGCGGGGACCCGGTGACCAGGGCTTATAACGCCTGGATCCACAAGGATAAGGAAGCCTCCTGGATCTCCTCGTTCTGCCCTTCGCTCGTCTATTACGTCGAGAAGTTCGTCCCTCAGCTCAAGGACGCGCTCGTGCCGATCGTTTCGCCTATGATCGCCTGCGGCGTGATCGCCAAACACCTCCACGGCGCCGGGACAAAAGTTATCTATGTCGGCCCCTGCATCTCCAGGATCTGGGAGCGGATGAGCCGCTACGGCAAGGAATACATCGATTACGTCCTGATCTACCACGACCTCACCTATATGCTGAAAGCGAAGGGCATCGAGAGGGAAGAGCAGGAACCCTCGGACTTCGACGGACCGCCGAGCGGCCTGGGACGGATCCTGAGCTTCTCCGGCGGCATGAGCAAAGGAGTGGGATTCGAACAGGACCTCCTCAACATGGACCACGTGGTCGAAGCCGGGGCCGACGAAGCCATGCGGGCGCTGAAACAGTTCCAGGAAGGGAAGATCCGGTCGAAGTTCCTCGATCTTCTGTTCTGTAAGGGGTGCATCAACGGGCCCGCCACGGATAAGAACATTTCGGGTCCCAGCCGAAAACAGATCGTCGTGGATTTCATCAAGGCTCAGCAGAAAAAACGCCCGGCGAACGGGGCCGCCGATATCCGAAAGCTGCCGTTGAACCTGAAGCGGAGTTTCGCCGCCCGGGACGTGGCCATGCCCGATCCCAAGGAAACTGAGATCCAGGCCATCCTGATCCAGTTGGGAAAAACGTACCCCGACCGGAACCAGGACTGCGGGGCGTGCGGTTACGGTTCGTGCCGGGAAAAGGCCAAGGCCGTAGTCCAAGGCTTGGCCGAAATGGAAATGTGCCCCCACTACCTCCTCGAACAGCTTCAGGGGCTGTATTCGAGCCTGGAAAAGTCCCACCTCCAATTGAAAAGCTCCCACGAGGAACTGGAACACGCTCAGCGTCAGCTGATCCAGACGGAAAAAATGGCCTCCCTCGGTCAGCTGGCCGCCGGCGTGGCCCATGAGCTGAACAATCCCATCGGGACGATCATGATGTTCAGCCGGATCCTGCAGGAGGAATTGGGCGATAACGAGAATTGGCAGAACGACATCACCCTCATCGTCCAGGAGGCGGACCGGGCGGCCAAGATCGTCAAGGACCTCCTCAGTTTTTCCAAGGAGACCAAGGTCAAGCCGGGGCTGGTGAACATCAACACGGTGATGAAAGAAGCCCTCGCGCTCCTGGTCAAGCAGTCCATTTTTCACAACGTCGAGGTCCGGACGGAGCTCGACCCGAAGCTCCCCTCGACCTTCGCCGATCCCGACCTGCTCAAGCAGGTCTTCTTGAACATCATTCTGAACGGGGTCCAGGCCATGGACGGCAAAGGGACCCTGGCCATCCAAAGCCGGAAGCTCGACAAGGGGAAGAAGATCGAGATCCGCATCCAGGACACGGGCAAGGGCATCCCCGAAGAGAATCTGCCCCGGCTCTTCGATCCGTTTTTCACGACGAAGGAAAAAGGCACCGGTCTGGGCCTGGCCCTCGTTTACAGCCTCGTCTCAAAACATCAAGGCACGGTGACCGCCGAGAGCCGGCTGGGACACGGTGCGGCTTTCATCATCACCCTGCCCGTCCTCGGTCAAAAAGAATGGCAAAAAAAGGATCACCCCATCACCGACCTGAAAAACGCTCCCCAAGGGAAAGAGCATGACAGTCACGGCAAAGATCTTATTGGTTGACGACGACCCGGATTTCCTGGACATGCACAAGGCCATCCTGGCCAACCACGGCTACGAGGTGATCACGGCGACGAGCGGCGGGGAAGGGATGGAACGCGTCCGGACGGATATGCCGGACGCGATCATCCTCGATCTGATGATGGAAAAGCACGACGCCGGATTCTCATTCAGCCGGCAGATCAAGATGGACCCGCTCTTTAAAAGGATCCCGATCCTCATGGTGACCTCCGTCGCCGAGGCGACCGGCTACCGCTTCTCCCTCCAGGAGGACGGCTACTGGATGAAGACCGACGACTTTCTGGACAAGCCGGTCAAGCCGGAGGTGCTTTTGGAGCGGGTGGAGCGCATGTTGAAGAAATCGAGGGAGGCCCCGTGAACCATCCCGCCGAGATTCTCGTCGTCGACGACGAGATGGGAAAAGCCAAGGAGAGCGAGTGACCAAGCCCGCTGAAATTCTCGTCGTTGATGACGAGATGGGGATCCGCGAAGGCTGCAAACGGGCTTTGAACCGGTTGGGCTACCCCGTCGATCTGGCCGAGGACGGCGCGGTCGGGTTCCGGAAGGTCCAGGAAAAACAATACGATCTCATCCTCATGGACCTGATGATGCCCGGGATCGGCGGCCTGGACCTGATCAAAAAGGTCCACGACATCGACCCCGAGATCATCATTGTCGTCATCACCGGCTACGCCACGATCGAAACGGCCGTCGAGGCGACCAAGCGGGGCGCCTACGATTATCTGCCGAAACCCTTCGCCCCCGAGACGCTGGCCGTCCTGGTCAAGCGGGGATTGGAGAAACGGGAGCTCCGGCTCGAGGCGAGGAGGCTGCTCCACGAACGGGAGCAACGCCTCCTGGAGCTGGCCGGTGAACAGAGCCGGCTGCGGACCATCGTCGGCTGTATGGCGGATGGCGTCCTGGTCACGAACCTCGAGCGCCAGTTCGTCCTCTGGAACGCCGCCGCCGTGAAAATGCTGCGGCTCAGCGGCACGGACGAGCCCGGCCGGCCGCTTTCGGAATATATCAAGGTTCCTTCCATCGACGAAGCGCTCCAGAACATCCTCTCCTCCAAGGACGCCGGCCTGGCCATGATCAGCCAGGAGATCCGCCTCGAGGATCCGGAGCTCGTTCTGATGGCCCAGATGGCCCCCGTGCGCGATGAGGCCGGAACGCTTCTCGGCGCCGTCACGGTCCTGCGCGACATCACCAAGCTCAAGGAGATCGAAAAGATCAAATCGCAGTTCGTTTCCATGGTCGCCCACGAGCTCCGCTCGCCGCTGGCGGCGATCGAAGGCTGGCTCGACGTCGTTCTTTCGGGGGCCGCCGGCGATGATGAGCGGAAGAAAGAGGCTTGGCTCGAGCGGGCCAAGGAGCGGGCCCATTCCCTCCTTGCCCTCGTCAACGACCTCCTGGAGATCAACAAGATCGAGGCGGGCAAGGTCGCCCTCAAGATGGAATCCGTCCAGGTGGCCGACATCATCCGCAAGCTGGTCGATTTCCTCAAGCCGGAGGCCGACCGGAAGGCCCTCTCCTTCACCATCCGGATGCCCGACGCCCTGCCGACCGTCCAGGCCGACGTTCAGGACATGGAGAAGCTCTTCACCAATCTGATCAGCAACGCCATCAAATACAACGTGGACAAGGGCTCCGTGACGATCGAGGCCACGGTCGACGCCCAATACGTCGGATTCCACGTCAGGGACACGGGCATCGGCATGGCCCCGGAACACCTGCCCCGGATCTTCGACGATTTCTTCCGCATCGAGGACAAGCGGACGAGCAAGATCAGCGGCACGGGACTAGGCCTGACGATCGCCAAGAAGATCGTCGACTCGCATTTCGGACATCTCGAGGTGAAGAGCCGGCCGGATCAAGGCAGCACCTTCTCCGTTTTCCTGCCCTACCAGAAACGAACAAAATAATAATAAGACGATGAACGAAGTTGCCCTGTCATTGCGAGCGACCGAAGGGAGCGTGGCAATCTCCATGATAATCCCCCCACACCCCCCTTTACTAAAGGGGGGAGAAGGGGGGATTAGCCACGTCGCTTCGCTCCTCGCGATGACAGATTGTTTAATTTATTCATAATAAGAACGGAATATGCCCCCCATGAATTCGAGCATCAACCCCCAGGTCAACGAGATCCTCAGGAAGGAACGGCTCGCTCCGTCCATCACTCTCTTTGAGGTCCATTCGCCTCTCGTCGCGGACGCGGTCCGGGCCGGTCAATTCGTCGTGGTCCGGGCCGACGACTACGCGGAGCGGATCCCCCTGACCGTCGTCGACCGCCATCCCGACCACCGGTCCATCACCCTCATCGTCCAGGCCGTCGGAGTCTCGACCCGAAAAATGGAAAAGCTGAACGTCGGAGAGGCGTTCTTAGACGTCGTCGGCCCCCTCGGAAAGCCGACGGAGATCAAAAAGGCGGGGACCGTCGTCTGCATCGGCGGAGGCGTCGGGGTCGCTCCCGTCTATCCGATCACGAAGGCCTTTAAGGAGGCCGGGAACCGCATCCTTTCGATCATCGGGGCCAAGACCAAGGAGATGCTGATCCTGGAGCCGGAGATGCGGGCGATAAGCGATGATCTCTTCATCACTACGGACGACGGCAGCGCAGGCCGTCACGGCTTCGTTACGAACGAGCTCCAGCGGCTCCTCGATGAGAAGGTGCCGATCGATGAGGTCGTCGCCATCGGCCCCGGAGTGATGATGAGAGCTGTCTCCGAACTGACCCGAAAGCACGGGATCCCGACCCTGGTCAGCCTCAACGCGCTCATGGTCGACGGGACGGGCATGTGCGGCTGCTGCCGGATCACCGTAGGGAACAAGACAAAATTCGTCTGTGTGGACGGCCCGGAGTTCGACGGCCACCAGGTGGATTTCGCTGAGCTCCTTAAGCGGGCGGACATGTACCGGCGCGAGGAGCATCGGGCCCTATGGGACCACGAATGCCGGCTCCAGGAAGCAGAGAAGAAACTGAAGCGGGCCAACAAGCGGGAACCCATGCCCAAACAGGATCCCAAGCTCAGGATCCGGAACTTCGACGAGGTCGCCCTGGGCTACACCCGGGACCTGGCCATGCGCGAAGCCTCCCGCTGTCTGGACTGCAAGAAATCGCCCTGCATCGCGGGCTGCCCCGTCGACATCGACATCCCCGCCTTCATCAAGCTCATCCGGAACGGGGATTTCATCGGGGCCATCCACAAGATCAAGGAGAAGAACAGCCTGCCGGCCATCTGCGGCCGCGTCTGCCCGCAGGAGGACCAATGCGAGGTCGTCTGCGTTCTGGCCAAGAAAGGACAGCCGGTCGCCATCGGCCGCTTGGAGCGGTTCGTGGCCGACCACGAATTCCAGCAGGGCGACGTCCGTTTGCCCCATCCGGCCCCGCCGACGGGGAAGAAAGTGGCCGTCATCGGGGCCGGCCCGGCGGGCTTGACCGCGGCCAGCGAGCTCATCAAATTGGGACACGCCGTCACCGTCTTCGAGGCCCTCCACAAAACGGGCGGAGTTCTCGTCTACGGCATTCCCGAGTTCCGCCTGCCCAAGTGGATCGTTCAGCGCGAGAGCGAATACATCGGGAAACTGGGCGCCGAGATGAAGCTCAGCCACGTGGCCGGAAAATCCTTCACCATCGACGACCTGTTCCATCAGGGCTACGGGGCCGTCTTCATCGGGACGGGGGCCGGCCTGCCGTACTTCATGGAGATCCCCGGCGAGAACCTCAACGGCGTGTATTCCGCCAACGAGTTCCTCACCCGGGCGAACCTCATGAAAGCCTATCTCTTTCCCGAATACAGCACGCCCATCCATCTCGGACGGAAGATCGCCGTCGTCGGCGGCGGGAACGTGGCCATGGACGCGGCCCGGACCTCTCTCCGCCTGGGCGCGGAGAACGTGTATCTCATCTACCGCCGGGCCCGGGAGCAGATGCCCGCCCGGGCCGAAGAGATCGAGAACGCCTTCGAGGAAGGCGTCCAACCCCACCTGTTGACCAATCCCATCCGCATCCTGGGGAACGAGCGGGGCTGGGTCAAAGGGATCGAATGCATCAAAATGGAACTGGGCGAACCGGACGCCTCCGGGAGGAGAAAGCCCATTCCCGTCCAAGGGTCCGAACACGTCACCGATGTGGACATGGTCATCATGGCCATCGGGCAGGGGCCCAATCCCCTGCTGACCTCGACGACCCCGGACCTGGCCCTGACTAAATATGGCAATATCGTCGCCGACCTGGAAACGGGCAAGACCTCCAAAAAAGGCGTGTTCGCCGGCGGAGATATCGTCACCGGCGGAGCGACGGTCATCCTGGCCATGGGCGCGGGCAAGAAAGCGGCCAAGTCCATCGATGCCTATCTCAAGGACGGGGTCTGGTAAGTTATTAACACAAGAAGTGCTCCCTCGTCGGGCTGAATGAGTGCTTTCCTCGTGATAAAATAGGGACAGCCGCAAGCCGGGAGGAAAAATGAAAAAGAAAAGCTCTCGTCCTTTGTCGCACCCGAGTCTGCATAAGGCGGCAGGCCGGAGGACGGAAAATCCTCTCGAAAAACTGGTCCGTCTGGCCGATAAACCCACGCTCGAGAACTTGGTCTTGGACCTAACCAGGGGGGATCCTTCTCTCTACCGCCGAAGCCTGGATTGTCTTCGATCCGCCGTGAAGCTGACGGGCGAGGAATCCTCGGCGGCCGAAGTCGACAGCCTGATGGCTTTGTGGGATGAGTTGGAAAGCGATCTTGAAGAGATCGACGATTTAGGAGGAGGAGACGACGACACGGTGGATCGTGTCGACGAACTTCTCTTTGACTTGGCCGAGAAGCTGAAAAAAGCGAAAATTCCTTGCGACGATCGCCGCCTGTTTCTCGAAAAAGCCTTGCCCTATATCCGGAGTGGAAACGCCGGCATGGACGACCAACTGTACACCTTGGCCTATGCCGCCTGCCGGGACGCGGAAGACCGTCGGCACTTCGCCCGACGACTTGAGGACGTCGGAAGCCACTGGGCTTTGGTGAACGCTATGCGCATCTACCGTGAGCTTAACGACCGGGAAAAATATCTCGATCTGCGACTTCGTGACCTGGATTATGGGGACGATTATTACGACCTGGCGGATTTCTACTGGAAACACGGGGAGAGGGAGAAGGCTTTAAAAACGGCCCGCGACGGTCTGGCCAAAGGCCAAGGCCGCCTGACCGAATTGCGCAATTTCATGGCCGAACGGGCCAAAGCGTCCGGCGACCGCCAAGGATTCCTCGACCTTCATTTTCAAGAGACGGTGGACGGATTAACGTTCGAAGGATATCGCAAATTTCGAGCGCTCTGCAACAACGAGGAATGGAACCGCTATGAGCCGAAATTGATGGAGACTCTCCCAAAGGCTTGGACTTCCGAACAAGTGAAGATTCGCCTTCACCGCGGTGAGGACGCATTGGCCGCCGAGATCATTTCCCGCCAACGGCTTGAGCGTTATACAAGTCATGAATTCCTGTCCCAAGCCAAGCGATTGGAAAAGACGCATCCGGAGAAAATTCTCGAGTTCTACGGAACCGGCGTGGGTTCTCTTCGCCATCCCATGCCTCGGAAAGAATACGCCCGCATCGCGAACGCGTTGGTAATGATCCGGCGTGTCATGGTGGACGTCCTGAACGACGCCGACCGGTGGAATCGATACAAAGCAGAGATCCTCCGTAAGACGGAACGCTGGCCCGCATTCCACGAGGAGGCGGCCGAACGGATAGCCGATTGGAAACCGGAATGAATGGGCCGAGGGACGAAGCCTTCTCCTTATGCGCGGAGCGTTTCGCTCCAAGAATCTCGATGAATTCCCAAACTTCACGGTCAAGAAGATCCCTAAGGCAGTTCTCAACCGATGTGAATGGGGCAAAGACGATCGTGCTGCCCGTTGATAATTCCGGCTGCGAATCGGATCGACCTCGTAGACCTTCCGGATCAGGGCCGCCCGGCCCTTGGATGGGATGCGCTTCTCTTCCTCTGGAAGTTCTTCGGCGCTGAGGGTATAATAGAAGGGGAGGCAAAGATGACCGATCAGCAATTATTGGCCCGGATTGTTCCGGATCCCAAGGTTATGGTCGGAAAACCCGTCATTCGCGGGACGCGGAGACGAAAGGAATGCGTTTTCTCGCTAAATATATGAAAAAAGAATTTCATGTCTGGCTGGAGAAAGCCCGCTCGGATATATCGACGGCCGAGTATCTGTTCGAAGGGAATAAATTCGAAGAGGCCGGATTTTTTTGCCAACAATCCGTTGAAAAAAGCCTGAAAGCTCTCCTGATCTTCCGGACCGGTGAACTCTTGAAATCTCATGATCTTCCCTGGTTGGCCCAAAAAGCGGGAATTCCGCAGGAGATGCATGATCGCTGCAAAGACCTGACGATGATGTATGTCGCGTTCAGGTATCCCGATGTCCCGGCAATCGATGACGTCGAGGAGCGCGCCGGGGAGTTCATCGGTTTTGCGAAAAGGATATGGACATGGGTCAAAAGGAAAATATCCGAATCCAAAAAGAACTGAAAAAATTTAAGGCCGGGGTCTCGCGCGATTTTCCAGTCCAAAAGATGTATGTCTTCGGCTCGCGGGCACGAGGCACGGCCGGGAAATTCGGCGATATCGACCTCCTCATCGTCAGTCCGAAGTTCAGGGGCCTGGATTTCATTCGTCGCGGCGCTCGTATGTACGATCATTGGGAAATCGATCATCCCGTGGATTTTCTCTGTTATTCACCCGAGGAATTTAAACGGATGAAGAATCGCGCGACCATCGTTCGCGAAGCCGTCCTTCACGGCATCGAAATCTAGCTGTTTCGTCCTGACGAATCTTCCGAAACCAAATTAGGAAGACGCAAAACATATTTCGCTATTTTCCCCAGCTTTACTCTCATCCGAAATAGGGAATCAGGTTTTGTGTCTCCATATTTTCTCTCTATAGGGAAAGTCAAGAAATCTTCGGGCAGAGAGCCGGTCCGCCTTTACCGGCTCCGGCTGGGGCCTATAATGAGGGAAAGAATTTGCTTTTTCGTGCTCCGCGACATTCCTTCCTAAAAAGCTCGGAATCGAAACCTCCCATCGCGTAAAGAAGATAATCCCGATCTCGGATAGAAGTCAAAAACACAAAGATGGCCGCATCGGCGTAAAGGCTATAGGTACGAGCCATGACCTGCCCTTCGTCGGGAATATGCGAGGTCACCCTGACTCGACTGGTTCAACGGGCTCCAGCCACGATGGGCCGTCCGGGAAAGAAACATTTGCGCTTGACCGAAAGAATAGAAATCATAAGCCTCATCTCGGTGGCTTCGGCGAGCGTTCGGCCTTCCACGGAAGTTTGCGAAAAACGTGTTTAATAGGGAGCGATTACCAGCTTCCGCTCGCGCCGCCGCCGCCGAACCGGCCGCCGCCGCCGGAGAACGAGCTCGAGCTCGAACCCGAGGAGTGCGACGAAAACGAGCTCGGCCTGTACCCCGGGGTCGAAACATGCCAGTGCCCGGATTTAGATGAGGCGAACGTGGTTTCCATCTTCTTGATTTTAGCCCGGCCGAACTTCGTCCGGAGCAGGATGATTTTCGCGACGGGGAATCCGACCATGAAAATGAAAAAAATCCAATATCCGATGCCGATTCCCCTGTTGTGAAGAGCACTGCCGGCGATTCCGAAGCCGCCCAAAAGAAGGACATAGAGGACGGCGCCCACTCCTTTTGTCAAGAGGGCATAGTAGGCCAGCAGCCCGGCGAAAGCGTAGCCGATGAGGAGCACGAGAATAAAAAAGATGCTCGAACCGATGTCTCGGCGAGGGACTGCCGCTCCGGGAGCGGCCGACGGCTTTTCAGCCGCTTTAATGAGCGCCTCGAATCCGGCCGCGATTCCTCCGTCGAAATCATTGTTCCGGAAACGCGGAGCGATAACCTCGGAGATCGTCCGGGACGTCGCGGCATCGGTCAGCGACGATTCGAGGCCGTATCCGACCTCGATCCGCATTTTTCGGTCGGCTTTAACGACAAGGAGAAGCGCGCCGTTGTCGACGCCTTTTTTCCCCAGTTTCCAGGCTTCGGCGACGCGCAGAGCGAATGTTTCGATCGCTTCGCCGCCGAGCGTGGGAACGGTCAGAAGGGCCAATTGATTGGAAGTGGCGCGTTCGTATTCCGACAACTTATTTTCAAGGGCGGCGGCCGCCGCCGGGCTCAACAGCTTGGCCAGATCGTTGACATGGCCGGCGAGCGGAGGAATATCAATGGCCTGGGCCCGGGCGAACGCGGCCATAGCCATGCCCATGGCGAGCGTGTAAGCTCGGATCCGAATCGTCCGCTGAAAATGAGGATGCATCCGCTTCATCGCCGGTTCCCTCAGGATGGCATCCCAAACCTAGCACGCGGAACGCGGCAAGTCAACGGCATCTTAGGGAGGCACAATACCTGTTTCCCTATTTCTCTTGGCTTGTGGAGCATAAATAAGGAAACGGGTATTGCGTCTCCCAATTATTTAACTATTGTTCGATTGACGAACCATTTTCCGAAATGATATATTCTTTTCTCGGGGGCAACAAAGAGAGAAGGTCAACGGCGATGGGACACAAGACGCTGCGCCTAATCGCGCTTTTAGGAGTCGTCCTCGGCCTTTTGGCCGCTTCCGGTTTTGCTGAAGAGCGGTCGACGGCCTATGACTACTGGATGACGCTCAAGCCGGGGAGTTTCATCACGTTCCTATGCCGGATGAGTGGAGCCGGCGGAAATCGGGAATGGCTGATGACTTTTTCCCTGAAGCAAGTCACGCCCCAAACCGCGGTCCTCGACAATCGGGAGTCGTATCCGGCCGGCGCCAAACCAACGACGCAACAACGAGACGTTCTCCTGGGGGGACAGTTCGCGTTCGAGGCGCATGATGTCCCAGAGGAGAGCCCAAACCTTTTCGCTTCGCATTTCGACTTCAATCCCTACGCGTATCTTCAAACATCCGCGGAGACGACGCTTGCCGAAACTGCTGAGGACATCACGATTAAAAACAATAATATCAGCGCCGCGCGGACAGAGAGCCGATTCGGTACGGACGCTGTCCGGACGACGATCACGATTTGGAGGTCGGAGGACGTGCCCGGCCGCATCATCAAATGCCTGCGCCGGATCGAAGGCGCCGCGGCCCTCATAAGCGAATACGAGGCCATCGATTTCCTGATGATAAAAGCCGACCCAGCTGAAATCGCGCGATTGCGGGCCGAGCGTAAACCCGTCACGGTCGAAGTTTCGGGAACGTCCTTCATCTTTGAGCAATTCCGCTTTTTCAAGGACCTTGAGGCGGTGTTATCTCTCCAGAACCAGATGAAGACGATGTTTCAAAGCATCGGGCCGGAGAATCCGAACATGGATTGGCCGGCGATCGCTAATGCCGGCGAGGAATGCGTTGCGGCCGCCAAGCTCCTGAAAAATCATCTGGACGAAGATCGGAGCAATTCGGAGACAACGCTTGAGGCAAAGGAATTCGACAAACTCAGACCGTTCTTGAACCAGACAACGCTCGTGGCCGGCCACATTCTCAATTACGGAGATCTATTGGGCCGGTTCTTCGCGGCGGCTTCAAACCCGCCATCATTTGCCGATGCTTATGCGGTGCAGCAGGAGGTGGCCAAGTCCAGGGATGAATTCTTGGCGTCGATTCGGAAAGTGCAAGAGGAATTCAAAAAACTCATGGCCATCAAAATCGCCTTCATCCGCAAGTTGCCCTGAACGGACTGAACATAATACTGGAGGCCTCGACGTCGACGACGCCGGACGGATCTATTTGACGGATTTGAAGGAGTGTTGCGTTCGAGTGTTCGATCCGGACGGAAAGCTGATCCGGACGTTCGGACGGATGGGGCAAGGCCCGGGCGAATTCCGTCAACCGTTCTACGTTTCGGTCTGCCCGGCGACGCGGGAAGTCCTGGTGACCGATTTCATGTTCGGGATGCACCTCTTTGACATGGACGGCCGGTTCATCCGGAAAATCGGGACGGAAAGACCTTTCATGGCCCGCTTGGACAGCCGTGGCCGGGTCGTTTATCTCCACAGCACTGTCGACGACAAGGGGAACGCGGAATTTGAAACACGGCGTGCCGGTTTGAACGCCGAGTCTTCACGGCAAATCGCCGTGGAGGTGAGAAGGGCGCTCGATCTCTCCGCTCCGATTCCCTATTGGGACTTGGGCGCGCACGATCGAATCGCCTACGGTTGCCCGACGGATTACGAAATCCGGATCTATGACGGGGACAACAAGCTCGTCCGAAAGGTCCGACGTGAATACGACCGGGTGGAGACGACGAAGGAACAGAAATCCGACCTGGACAAGTCCGCGTCCCTGATTGGTGCTCCAGTCGACGATGTGGCGGGGATCCTTGCGGATCACGGCGGCCGCCTTCTGGAGATCGACGACGATCTCGATCTTCTTCTCGAAGGGCAGCTTCGCCAATTGGCGACGCCGTTCGCGTTTTTTCCGGAAGATGATCTCCGCGGCTTTATTCTTCATGGAACTGCTTCTCGAACTTCTTGAACTTGTCGGTCAGCCCGAAAGATCCCAGGATCTTGCCGAGAACGGTCCGATCGATGACCGCTTCGTCCAGCAACCTGATGACGCGTTCCCTGTCCTTGGCCCGGCCCGTCTGCAGGGCGATGGCCGCCAGATATTCGGCTGTGACGACCTTGGCTTCAACATCGCGGTATTTCAGGGTCGCGGCATTTTCCACGGCTTCGCGAACGAGATCATTGGTGGCCGGGATGAACTGAACGGGGAATCCTTCAATGGTCAGGTTAGGGGTCGCGTCTACACTTTCCACTTTTTTGTGGAAAG
>Ga0315288_10002168_pt1 | contig 25407 bp, 31 predicted proteins | sample YL17G11_20_MG_FD_203454 | JGI IMG/M metagenome (GOLD analysis project Ga0315288, IMG submission 203454) | Sediment microbial communities from Yellowstone Lake, YNP, Wyoming, USA - YL17G11_20 | ecosystem: Environmental > Aquatic > Freshwater > Lake > Sediment | place: USA: Wyoming | collected... | reverse complement strand
GATTGATTGCTCGAAAGTATTCAAACAAACATATCAAAAAGTATGGACGCCAGCGGAGGGCGGTGGCAACGTCGGTGCTACTGCTAGAGAAAAGAACAAGCCAACACTTGATCAGGAAATGTGGCAGGGCAATATTTATTATGCAAGTGGAGCAATGCCAACTCCTGGAACAAGATATCTTGTGCAGGCAAATGGAAGATCCGTGGTAACGAGCTTCGGGCACGAGGTTGGACCAACGTCTAAGAAATTCCTCGGAGGAGTTACGACCGAGGTTATGTTTGCTTTGAATGCAAATAACAATACAGAGTTTGCCTTAAGTCCTCTTGTCGATCAAACTCTTCCCTATGGACCAATTACCTGCGACTAAAGTCCGGATCAAACGCTTCTTGAGAGTAGTCATTCTTGCGGGTGGCCACAAGATAAAGCAAACTAAGTCTATGTCTAACCAGTATGGAATCGAAACATCATTCGGAGAGTTCTCACTAGACAAGCTGACGACAACCGAGTGGGACGATATTAAGTCCATTGCCGAGCATTTGATTCAATGCGGCGAATTTAAAACAGAATATCAGGCCAGTATAGCGGCTTTTATTATTTGGATCTCTGAGAAAGAAATCATGGGAGCGCCAAGGAATCCGAAAAGCGATTGCCTGCATTAGCAGATTGCGCCACAATGCAAATCAATGGCTTTAGAGACACCTACAAATTCATCACTTATTATGGACAGAGGTATTCCGCTTGGTAATAGCGAGGATATCGATCAGCGCAGGGCGCTCCATGTAAAGATCAAGAACAAGAACTCCGAGCCAATACCAGTCGCCACTGTTCCGGTTCAGTTAAATCCGAGCGTATTAAACATTACAAGCCCAGCAACACCGAACACAGAGTTTCCGATAACCTTACCAACGGGGACGGCTCAATTCAGATTAAAATCTAGAAAGCTCACCAGAATGAAACTGGCCTATGTGTTAGGCGAAACAGTAACCAATTACTATACTCTACCGCCAGGGAGTGATTTCTATGAGTCATTCGTCGGTAGTCTAGGTATGATCTATCTTAGTTGCGATAAGGCTAGTCAGGATATAGAATTGATTTGCTACGCTTAAATTTAAAATAGGGAGGTTTTAGATGGCTGATACAAGAGAGATTTTTGGTACATTAGAGGATCTGACGACCAATTCGGGTGCGAATTTGGCAAAGCGAGTTGAAGGTAATGCTTCTTCTGGCATAAATGGTTCTATCGGTTTTGCTTTCAAAGACAGTTCTGGCAATGTGATCTTGCCTCAATTGACTGGAGCTGGCCAAGTTCCGGTTTCATTGTCTGCACCTGGAGTTAAGAAACACGTTCGCGGTGAAGATGCTGCGGGATCTGCAACCGTTGTGACGGTTGCGACTTTGGCGCTCACAGCGACTAAAGTTTACGCTGATTTAAACTTTATCGTTTCTTGCCGACGTGCTGCTTTGTTTCAAATAATTTGGAATGACGCTGGCGCTGAAACTGTCTTGGCAGATGCTATCGTTGACGCTGGACAATACTCATTTCACGCATTCATGAATGATGTAATGTTCACCGCTGGTGCGACTGGAACTCAACAGTTGCTTGTTAAAGCAAACAACTTAGATGGAGCATCTAAGGTTTCCGCTTTGCGCGCGACCGTTGATATCCTAGAACTCGCTTAATGAAAGGTTGTTATGACTGATTTGGCTCCTCAATTCGAAACTGAAGACCTTCTCGGTCAGACAACACAATTCACAGGGACGGTCGGGACTACCTCGACCGCTTTCCCTACGGTTGCAACCACATCAATCGCGGAGTGTTTAATCAGATGCCCTTCTCAAACTCCGAACAGCAATAGACTTCTTTACTCTTTTGATGGCGGCACGACGTTCGGAACGCTAGCTCCTGGTGAGTTTATCGGATGGTCTCTGAAAGGTAGTCCCACGCAAATAAGAATCAAAGGTAATGTGGCCTCTGTGAACTATGAGATCATCCTGAATAAGGAGCCAACTTAAATGTCTTTATTCGCCTACGGTAGAACACAACAAGCAATCGAAACGCCATTCGATAAAACGATAGCCACGAGCTTTCAATCAACGGAAGTTCAATCGGCTTTGAATGAAACCAGAGAACAAACAGTTTACAATTCAAGAACCCAAGCCACGACACTCAATGGAACATTAACGCTCACGACGACTGATAAGACGTTTCAAATACTAACAGGGACCGCCACTGGCTACTCTGTTGTGTTGCCAGACGCGACAAGCTTGCCATTAACAATTGTTTTCACATTATTAAATAAATCTACGCAATCAGTTCAAATCAAAGATGGATCTAATGCGAATCTGTTCGTGCTTTCTCAAGGGTCAATCGGTTGGGCCTATTTAAGATTGAATGGATCTGCAGCGGGAACTTGGGAATATTTCCAAACTGTTTTAAGTGTTGCGACTGGTATTGTTAATTACAACGTAATCTCAACAACGGCTTTTGCAACAGGATCGGCGACGGATGTTTTAATAACTGGAATGGCTTTAATTCCCCAAGCTGGCACTTATGCAATTTGGTACAGTTCGACCAATATTAATAATCAGAATAATTCACTCAATAACGCAACTATTTATTACAATGGAACGGCAATAGCGGATTCAAAAAGAACATTTCAATCGGGATCTTCCAACATGACATTTCAGCTATTGACACAGACGATCTTTCAAGTTGATGGATTAAAAACGATCGACTTAAGAATTTCAACAAATCAAGGGACATTTACGGCCAATGGTCGAAGCTTACTTTTAATTAGACTTGGAGTATAGATGACAACTTATTCATTCACCAAAACACCTGTATCAATCGACAGGCTTACGCAAGAGATTCAGAATAGTAGCATTACCATAGCTATAGATTACATTACTCTATTTGGCTCAGATCTACAGATCTCTTTCAAGTCTGACTTGTCTACTGAAGAACAAACAACCCTGTCAACACTCGTAACTAATCACTCTGGTTTGCCATTGCCTCAGAACACAAATGTTCCTGTGGAGGTTAAGATACAACCAGAGCAACAACCATTTGCACAACCAACCTTTAGAACGAAGAGGGATGCCTTAGCGTCCCCAGTATCTTGCGCCATAAATACCGCAACTGATATCTCATTTAAAATGACTGAAGAAAGATATGTTTCTGGTGGTGCATTGATAGTATCCGGAGCGGAGTTCGGGGATTGGATCGAGGCGAGTGTCGAAGATCCGGATGGAATCATTCCCTCTATCGCTAGACCAAGCATTTGCGAGAACTGGCCAACGGTATCCAGGTACATAGATAAAGCTTTCGTTGAAGTTGCCAATGGATCTATTTCTGTTCACAAGATAGACACATATCCACTCAACGCAAAGATCCCCATTAATCTTTATCTGTCGGTGAAATATCATGCCGTCAATTCTGGCTCTGCTAGGAGTGTTGCGGTCAACTATACATTAACTAAAAAACTTTAAGGGATAACTAAAATGAGAATCTTAGTTTTATTCTGCACAAGCAAGTCAGGTATTAAAAGATTCTTCGGCGGCTCGATAGAGATACTCGACAAGGTTCCCTTTCAGCACGCGGCTTTGCTTTACTCAGACGACAGGATGACAAGAGTCGTTGAAAGTATTATTCCTATATCTAGAGATATTGCCTATGAAGAATGGCTCAATCATTACACCATCGTTGAAGCCTATGAGATGCCGGAATTAACTCCATCTGCGGTGCAAGTATTCATTAAACCTTTGGTGGGCAAGCCGTACTCGGTCTTTCAATTGTTGTTAATTTCAATTTCAAATTATTGGGGGCATTTCAAAACCTTCTTCAAAACAGATGTGAATGGCTCGCAAACCTTGATCTGTTCGGAATTGGTTGCAGAGTTTTTGGAAAGCAGCTACGATGTATCTTTTGACGAATTGCAGGACTTCATTTCCTTAAAAGATTTAAGGGAAAAAGTTAGGACCATAGGAGTAAAGCGAATTGGCTAGACCAAAAAAGGGACAAGAGAAATGGAACGAGACCTTGCCGCAAAAGCTAATCGAGCACATGAGCAAGGGTTACTCATTTGAAGCCTTCGGTGCCGTAGCAAACTGCAATAGAATTTGTTTGTACCAATGGATTGACAAGCATTCTGAATTTGCCGAGGCCAAATCAATCGGTGACATTAAATCTCGCTACTTCTGGGAAACTCTCGGAGTAAATGGAATGGTTGGCAAAATACCTAACTTCGCCCAATCTGTTTGGATATTTACAATGAAGTGTCGCTTTGGTTACAGGGATGGATCAGAGACCGGAGAACAAACAGACACTAAAAAAGATAAAGTCTACAAAGCAAGGTGGGGCTCTGCCAAATAATGGCAAAGAGAAAAAAACATGAAATAACACTGGAGCTTTACACGCCTCACGAGATGCAAAGAAAGCTTCACGAATCTAAAGCCAGGTTTAGAGTTGGGGCATTTGGCCGACAAAGTGGGAAATCAACATTTGGTATTAATGAACTAGCTGCCAAAGCCTGGGAAAATCCCAGGGGTCATTATTGGTTCTTATCGCCAATATTCGATCAGGCCAGACTTCAATTTGAGAGACTGGTTGAAATGCTCCGCGACTCAGGAGCAATAAAAAAACCTAATGAATCTCGTTTAACAATTACATTTATCAATGGATCGAAGGTTACATTCAAGTCAGGGGAAACTCTGCACAGACTTCGAGGTGCGACACTTGATGGCGTAATTATCGATGAGGTGCGAGATCAGCACCAAGACCTGTGGACACAGGTAATTAGGAATATGCTTACGACAACTCAAGGATGGGCGGTTTTCATTTCCACGCCAAAGGGTTATGATCAATTCTATGACTTTTTTGAAAAAGGATCTACCGACGAGGATTGGGAATCTTTTCAAGCTCCTAGCACTTGCAATCCATTGTTTACTCAGGAAGAGTATGAGTCTTCAAAAAAAGATATGTCAGATGGTGAGTTCGATCAGGAAATCAATGCGAACTTCAGAGATATTCAATCGGGACGTGCTTACTGCAATTACGGTACACATAACGAGTTGCTGGTTAGTCCTTTCACCGGAAACGCTGATTTATTTAGCCCTTATTTACCTCTTGTTATTGGTCTTGATTTTAACATCACGCCTATGAGCTGGCATTTTGGGCAGTTCTCAAAAGAGAAGTGCTATTGGTTCGACGAGATTCACCTGGAGAATTCAAACACGCAAGAGGCTAGCTTGGAATTGGTCTCAAGACTGAAAGACATGAATTGGAAGGGTTTGATAATTCTTTGCGGAGATGCCACCGGAAAAGCAAGACAAAGAGCCGCAGCTTCCAATTCGGACTATGACATAATTGAGGCTATACTTAAAGAACATAAATTCCATGTAAACAATGAAACTCCCGAGAGTAATCCGACAGTCAAAGATAGAGTCAACACCATGAACACAAGACTGAAGGCTGCCGATGGCACAGTTTCCTTTTTCTTACACCCAGAGAAGTGCCCAAAACTAAAGAAAGATTTCGAGCGAGTCCTGTGGAAAGATGGTGCAGATGCCACTTTGGATCCAGGAAAGAAAAGAGAATTAACCCACGCTTCGGACAGCGTTGGGTATCCTGTGTTTAAATTCTTACCAGGCACCAAGATTCAAGATGTTGGAGTTCTTAAAGTCGTATCGCGTAGATGATAAATCAGAATTGACAAAACGCGCCAATCGAATCAATATTTTCTGAGATGACAAAAAAACCTCTCACTAATTCATTAGAATACAGAAATTTCATTAGGGACAGGGATAGAGTTCTAGAGGTATTGCTTCGTAAGTCACAGCTAAAGGTTTCAGATATTACCAGAAAGTATTTAACTAGTATCCTTAATCTAATGGCGTCAAACTACGAAAAACTAATACATATACCCCAGAGCAATAAGCACGTTTCATTTTATTTAGATCACATATTTGATCAATGGGCAGCGGAGGTCTATCGAGAGTATATGCTTTTGAGAAAAAGAACTTATATATTTACTATCATCACAGACAATGAAGCAATCGCCAGGGCACTAGATAAGGAACACAAATACACGATTGAAAATTCAGATCTAGTTAAGGCTCTTAGTAGAAGCTCTGGGTCCGGTGGGCAATTGCATAAAAGAATTCTATTAAGCTTAACCAGGCTAAAGCACAAAGTTATGGATGCGGCAAGTCTAGGAGTTGTCCTAGATGATAGTCGAGAAGAGTTTATTCAAAGAGTTTATGATTCTTTTCCAAGACAGAAAAAAATATCAAACCGCAGGATACTAAAACCGCAAGTGATCCAGTCCAGGGAGTCAGATAAGAGGCATATCGCTCAACGATTGTCGGTTGGGTTCTATGATGAGCGAGATTGGCAAGATATTGTGGACGAATACAAAAATGATTTTATCACAGAATTCAATGGACCCGAGGTATATTTTCCAGTTGAGCCAGGATACCAGGCGCACAAAACGGCCGCAGGAGATGAGGTCATTTACGCATGGGAAGTAGAGCGCGACATGACCGAGGATTTCGTGTCTGCAGTTCGAGAGGGAATGGTTGACTCTGCAAATAAAAATGGAATTAAGGAGTTTATGTGGATTGCAATTGTTGACGATAAGACAGATGATTGCTGTTTATGGCGCGATGGGCTAACAACTTCTGAAATTGAAAAACAATTGAATTCAGGAAAGCATAAGGATGACGAATGTAGAGCCGTCACTCCGAAAGCGCATTGGGGTTGCCGATGTTCAATGGCTCCAATGACCGATGACTTGCCAGAATATGAAACAAAAAAATTAGGAGACTTTGACTCGTGGATGAATCAATAGACAAAAAGAATTTGCATCACAGATTGAGCGTGTTGAAAAATCAGGCAACATTCGACACAGACAGCTATGAGTTTGACGAGTCAGTCACTCCGTTCAATGGAGATCCTAGCACAGCCAAAACTTTAGACGACATTGTTCAATGCCTAGAGGGATCTAGTGATTGCACGATAGAGGCGAGAGTTATTTCAATAAAAAATGATGGCACAAGGACTGTGCAGGAAATGGGCAAGGACGCCTTTCTTGAATCTTACAAGAAAAACGAATCAAGCCGATTAAACTTTAAAGAGTCCTGTGATAATTTTTCCACCGATGCAGATCCTAGCTCCAGAGTTGGAGACGACACAATCAATACTTTAGGTGGGCCATTTAATAAGCAGCTTTATCAAAAAGACTATTTGAAAATGCACGCGACTTGCTTTCATGCTTATCATCACGATCCAATGGGCAGATCGGTTGTCCATATAATTCGAGACTTCACTCTTGGTCGTGGCTTTAAAGTGAACTGCGAAAGCAAGGTTGCGCAAGCAATTTGGGACGCTTTTAGCGAGGTGAATAATCTAGATCAACTAATGGAATATGTTGCGATAGAATTAAGCATTTACGGTGAGTCAATGCTTTGGTGGCTGCCTGGGAATGAGGAGTATATTTCCTATCAGGTAAGTCCAGATCAAATGCCGAAGAGTAAATTTCTCCCTAGAATTAGGCTAATAGATCCTTCCGTCATTTGGGAAATCGTGACTTACCCAGAGGATATTACTAGAGTTCTTTTTTATCAATGGGTGGCACCAACGCAATACCAAACCTATACTGGGAAAGATGCAGGGAAGTCGGTTCCAGGATCAAAGTTTATTTATCAACAAATCCCAGCCGATCAAGTCGATCACTTTAAAATAAATTGCGCGTCAAATGAGAAACGTGGTCGATCCGACCTGTTCCCAGCGTTGGGATACATGAAGCGATTAAGAGATTCCGTGAATTATTCAATCATTGGGATGCAAAAAAATGCGGCATGGGCCATTGATACAAAGATCGAAGGATCGCAAGCCGACATCGATGCTTATGTTGCTAGTCAAGAAGCTCTTGGGACAATACCTCCGGCTGGCAGTGAGTTTGTTCATTCGGCAAAAGTCACGCGAGAAATGTTATCTGCGCAAGGCGCTGGCAAAAGTGTATCGAATGCCTTTGATTGGGCTATGTCGATGGTGGCAATCGCGACCGGAATTCCAGTTCAATACTTTGGATCTCACTTGTCAGGTCAAGGCACCAGAGGAAATGCGATCGTCGCGACTGAGCCGGTGACTAAGAAGTTCGAGGCTAGGCAGCTAGTATATGAGAGAATCATTAGAAAAATGGCCACGAGGCTGTTTAAAACTTACGGCATAGAAACCGGAATAGAAGTTACATTTCCAGAGATTATTATCGCCGATAGAAGTCAAAAGCTGAAAGACTTATTGTTGGCTCAGAGTTCTGGATGGTTGTCTAAAGAAAGATGTGCGGAAATTGCTGCGAAAGAATTCAACGTGACAGATTTTAATTATGATGACGAGAAGGTTGCCATCGAGTCAGATGTCACTATTCCACCTGAGCAATCTAATCCTCTAAGTTCCCTTGGAAGTATGGGCATTAGCTCAAGAAAAACTTCAATAACATCGCAAGACAAAAAGGACCTATCAGATCATGAGGGGTATTAATTCAACGACAGAGTTATCAGATATTGAAAGAAATCCAAGCGACTATGGTATGCCGACCTTGACCGAGTTTGAGCGCAACCCTGAAAAGTGGTTAGGTCGCAAAGATGAATTGTTTGGACAGATCGAGACCGGATCACATCTTTTCAGAAAATCTAACTTGGTGCGAAGACATAAGTATGAGATATTTGGTTACAGAACCACAAAGCTTGAAGAGGTAGAACGGATTTGCCTCAACAACGGATACCACCTTGATGATCTGGCTCTAAGTCCAGAAATCATACCGCTAGGTGGTGGTCAATGTGATTTCCTCGTACGATTGGTTTTAAAGCAAGGAAGGCTAAAGCATGACCTCTAAATTGAGCATATTGGTTAAACTTTTCGAGAAAGATCATGATGAAAAAAAATCTGGTCTTGCCGATAAGAATTTCGGGATCAAAACCCAGTATTGGTTTTGGGGTTCCGATAGGTATCACAAGCTGATATTTAAAAAACCAGATCCAAATCAAGAGACCGCTCCGTCAAAAGAAGACCAATCTCCAGCGGTAGAGATAGAGCAATCACCACAAATAGGATCGATCAACGAGATAAATCAAATGCTTGCACAGCATCCTGAAATGTCAGGAGCGACATTCTACAATCTTTTAAAATCAAAAGGTTACCAAATAAGTGCGCCAGAAATATTACAGGACAAAAGTCAAGAGGCCGATGCCTCTAGTTCTTTTCCACAAGTATTGGTGGCCGATCAGGATAAGAAAAAAGAGGCGGCAAATCTTATTGGGATCAAATGTAAATTACTTGAATCAAACGCCAAGGATAACGGAATTGGATTTACTAAATTCAAGGCCGTATTACTTGCGGAGGGAATGGGAAATCTAAATGACCGATTTTATTACTCTCGCGAAGCATTAGAGTCGGCGGTATCAATTTTTGAGGGAAAGAAAATATTCGCAGATCATCCGACCGACATCGAGGAACAAATCAGGCCAGAGCGATCGGTCAAGGATGTGTTAGGTCACTTTGAAAAAGTTCGAGTCGAGGAAAATGAAGACGGACAGGCTGTTCTAATGGCAGACGTTGTTACTCTACCAGACAAGCCTTACGAGTGGGCCAGAGCACTTATGCGACACGCAGTAGAATATTCAAAACAATATCCCGACAAATCATTCGTTGGGTTGTCAATAAATGCTAGCGGAGATGCTCAGGAAATAAGCATTGATCAGCTTATTGAATCAGGCGTTCCCGATGGAGCTAAATTGAAATTACAGAAGGCTCTTGAGGCAGGAATTGAAACCGTAAAATTAGTTTCGAACATATCCGATGCCGTATCGTGCGATTTAGTAACGGAAGCTGGAGCTGGTGGAAAAGTATTAACAATGGTTGAAAATAACAGGGAGTTTGAACCAATGAGTAAAAAAGACAAAGCAATGGAAGCGAAAATTAAAGAGGCAATGAAACTTGCTGAATCAGAAGAGAAGCAGGAGTCAGAGGAAACAATAGAGGCGTTTGGAAAACCTCCGGAGAAAAAAGACGGCGAAGAGAATCCGGCAGTCGATGTTGAAAAAAAGCCCGAAGACAAAGAAGAAAAAGATGCTCCTGGTGAACCCGCTCCAAAACATGATGACGAGGATCAGGATATTGCTTTAATAAAAAAGCTATTGAGTGATTACGTCGGTGGAGATGGCGAGCCGTCAGAAGAAGAGACCTCTATGGCAAAAGAGGCTTATGCCTCCGCTAAAGAGATGGGAATGGAAGGCGAGGAAGCTTTAAAGTGCGCTGGCTACTCTATGAAAATGGCGAAGCACATGGCATCAAAGCAGATCGCAAAAGAATCTGAGGAAACAAAAGAATCTGAGGAGAAAAAAGAGGTTGATAAAAAAGAATCAGCTTCATTTTTAAAACTCCAAGGTGAGAACGCTAAATTGAAAGAAAATTTATTCAAGCTTGAAAAAGAAAAAGAGATTGAGAAATTATTGCAGGAGTCAGGACTTCCTCGCGCAGCAACGAAGGTAATTCGCGCAAAGCTTGAAGAGTCCAAAACAATTGCAGAAGTAAAAACAAAACTTGAGCTATTTAAAGAAGGATACAATGCGACTAGCGGTGAGGCTAAGGGCATCGGAACCTTGTTTATTCAGCCAGAAAAACAAACCACAAGCAAATCTAGCAAGGGATTAAACCTTTCAGATTGTTTGACAAAATAAGGAGATAGACAATGTCAGTTTCAAAAAACAATATTGTAGTCTCAGAAAACAGAAAAAGTCTTTTCCCTAGTGCGCTCGCGGTGATTGATTCAACCGTTAGTTACAATCAAGGAGACTTACTGGTTTTTGATACCACAACAAAAGTTATCAAAGTAGCCGCTGCCGAAGCAGACGGAGCAACATTCCTAGGTGTAGCAACCGAAACCGTAGTTTCTGGCAAAATGAAAAAGCCATATTCTACAGATGTCGATTCGTCTAGCGCGATCAGTGATGTTGCAGGTCCAGCTTATGGAGTTGTTGCAGAATTGATTGCAAAAACAGGGATTGCTTTAGCTCCAGGTGACAGTATCTATTTAGATCCTGCTACTGGTGCTCAAGGTGTGACAATAACAGGGACCAAGGTAGTAGGCATCTACCAAGGTAAGACAGTAGCTTCAACCGTGGCAGGACAAAAGATCCTTGTTGCAGTTGGCGCACGTTTCCCAACCGATGCTTTCAAATTTTAAGGGGGAATGACTATGTTGAAACTAAGAGAGTCAAATCAAAAAGTTTTAAGTAATAAACTCACCTCTGGTGAGAATTACAAAGGTATGCGCGAAAGTTTACTTCGTTATGGGGTAGACATATCAGACGATAAACAATTTCCAATCATGGAAAGCAATTTCTCTTGGAAACGTCTAGAGAGAAAACTTCGAGAGGCTGACGCTAGTGGCGCATTCATGCAATTCCTAAGAGCTGGTGTTCAAAACATCACCAATGGAATGTACGAAGCCACGGCTACGACTTTCGAAGAGTGGGTAACTGTAGTGTCTTCAAATAAGGACACAGAGCTTTACGCTCCAAATCATGGGATTTCTTTTCCTAAACAAGTTGGCCCTCAAGAAAAATATCCTGAAGTTGGCGCAGCCGCTTTAGATATTCAATTGAAAAATCTTAAGTTTGGTTCAATGTACGCATTGACTCGCGAACTTTTGGATGACGACCAAACAGGATCTTTTCAGCGTCAAGCTGGATTGCTTGGTCAATACATGAAACTTCTTACCGAAGTTCTATGTTATGGAAAATTGGCCTCTGAATCAGGAATGCAATATCAACAATATTCTGTTCCAACTTCAGAGACTAAACCAAGTCTTGAGACAAACTATCCTTGGACAACTTCTGCGGCACCTTTCCGAGGTGGCGGTTTCAATCGTCCGGTTTCTTTCGGAGCGTTAAATCAGGCTAATATCCAGACTGGGATTCAAGCTTTGATGGCTCAAAAGAATATGCAGGGAATTCTCATGCAGGTATCGCCATCACGTTTGCTTGTTTCTCCGCACTACAACTTTGATAGTGCTGTTCTTATGAACAGTTCTTACTATCCAAGTGGAGCGGCTGCGGCTGGAGCGGTTGGAGGAGCGTTCGCGATCAATCCTTTAAAATCTGTGCTTGACGTCACGGTCTCTCGATATTTATTCGACAATGCTGGCGCGATCACTGGAGATTCTAAAGCTTGGTATATCGTTGATGATTCTAAACCTTGGTTCATCTTGCAAATGCGTGAAAGCGTAGCAGTTGAGCAAGAGGCTGTGAACTCAGGGTCTTCTTTTGACATCGATGTTTATCGATTCAAAGCAAGAGCTCGCATGAACGCGGATCATTTGGATTCTCGTTTTGCGTGGAAGGGTTCTGACGGTTCTGTTTAATTTCTTTGCTGGGCTTTAACGGTTTCTTTCCGTTGCTGTTTTAGTCCGGCTTTTTAAATGTTAGGATTAAGATGTTGGCGACACAAAATAGGTTACGAGTTATAAAAAGAAAATCTGCTGAGATGGTAGACTTCGATAATGTCGAAATAAAAGAAAAACGCTACACAAGGCGCGAAAGATATTCTTTGACTGACGAATTATCAAATGACCAATTTTATTTTGTTAATTTTTTAGTCCTAAAACTTAAGGAAAAATTTCCAGACGATAGACGAATGTGGTATGTGGGGAAAAAATATCCACATACAATAGAAGGTGAGATCTATTTCGATGAGCCAGTGACTACAGAGGATATTGATCTCTGTATTTTAAAATCTGCGTTTATGAAATCGATTGATTTGTTATATGTTGTCATAACTCCGAATATGACTTTACAGGAAGCACATTTTGAATTGAATAGGGTGAAAAGATGAGCTGGACAACTGCACTCAATGATCTAAAGGTTACTCTCAGCGATGCCGCCACTGACAAACTCAGATGGGGCAAATCTGTATTGGATCAACCAAACGGAACTCGAACAAAATTTAAAACATTTGAATTTCGCAGAGTAACAAATTTCACAACCTCGGCAGCTCCAGAAGGCGTTTATGTAAATGACACTCTGGCAGCGGTTGCCGCAGACTTTCCAGAATATGGACAATTCCAGTTAGCGGTAGCTCCAGCGGAAGGTGCTCGAATCGAGGCAACCTATTATGTAAAATTTTTTACTGACATAGAACTGATTGTCTTCCTAGCCGGTGCTTCTAAGTGGCTTGGCGTGGGAGAGGATTATACTTTAGTAGCTCCAGGTTTACAGCCTAGCGCGATAAAATACGCATCTGCCGATGCTTATCAAAAGCTAGCCCTTAGATTCGCCGAACACCTGTCCGAGACGTTCAGATTTCAGGATTCTCAAGATCCCAAGCGTGGTTCCATTGTAGATCAGTACAGACAATTCGCCTCTGACTATCGCAAAGAGGCTACCACTCTTCGGGATCAATTCTACACTCGACAAGGTCAATCGCTCCAACCACTGTTTTCCTCAATCTCTGGATCTGTAAGTGATCCAATGCCGAAGAGGTAGAGATGAAAGTCACGTTGAAACAATTGGAAGACAAGATTTCACTTAAACTTGAGGCTTTAACTTCTATCGAAAGGCCAGTTCGAGCCTTGTTAGCTGGTCCAGTATTTCAAGCCTATCGTCAAGCAATGGATGCTAGATTTGCTTCGCAGAACCAGACCGAAGGTTCTCAGTGGGCAGCACTCAATAAAAAGTACAAAGAATGGAAAGAAAAACATTACGCCAATGGTCCAGGAGGAGGAAAGAAAATGCTCCTCCGAACAGGCGCTCTTTATCAGTCATTGGTTAATCCAAACGGATCGAATGGTGGGCTAAAGATCGTCGGCAAATCCAGTCTTAAGATTGTGACTAAAATTGTTTACGCTCCCTATGTTAATGCCGCGAGAGATTTCTCGCGATGGGGAGACCCAACCATGAAGAAGATTCAGGGCATTATTACAGGTTATCTTAGGAGGGAAATCTAAATGGCCAGTAGACTGCTAGTAGAATCATGCCTCGGTTTAATTGAGGATCATATAAAGGCCAATATCGAGGCAGCTCTGATTGATATTCGAACAGATCGTGCCGATGCGATTGTAAATACTGAGCTGCCGAAATCTTATTACCGCTACGCAGGGGTGGAATCTTATCGTTGTCCAATGGTTATGATCGTGGCTGACACCATAGATTTTCAAAAAGAGAGAGGCGCAAATCATATCAATGCAGTAATTCGGACTAAGGTCGCGGTGGTGGTCGAGGATAAAAATCTTTTGTTGCTTAATATTAAAGCATGGAGATACCAGGCGGCTCTTGATAAGATATTAGATCAGACAGCAATTACTTCTTTGGACGGCAAGCTTAAGATTGTCCCAATTATTCGCAACGCAACATTCTCGCCAGAGTTTACGACCGAGGCACAAGGTTTAGATCCAGCAATGAAGTCATTTCAGAAGGAAGTAATTCTAGAGATTGACGTGCAACACTATGAAGGTTTTTAATTAACTTAATTCACGGAGGATTAAAATGGCTTTAACATATCCAATAGTAACAACAACAAATATGGATCTGACACCTTGTCAGGTTTTGTGGACACCTCCAGGGGGCGTTACCGAAGTAGACCTAGGCGGCTCTCTTGGCAATGTGGTCGTAACAACCAAGTACACAAAGGCGGAAATTAAAGCCGATCAATTCGGGACAAGCGTCCTAGATCGACGAGTTTCTGGCGTAGAGGTGCAGGTGACTACAGAATTAGCAGAGATCATTTCCAAAGATATTTGGAAAATTGTATTTCCTCATGTTGTTCTAGCCGGAACAAATCCGAATAAATATTTGGATTTCAAATCAGCCGTTGGCGATGGCGATCTAACTAATGCTGGGATCTTGCGATTGCACCCAATGAGCATTGATCCTGCGAACTTCAACCAAGATTTCTATTTCTGGAAAGCTTGCGCGAGCGCAGACAGTTCAATCTCAATGGGACCTACAGAGCAAATGAAACTTAAGATCGTTTGGAACATCTTGCTAGACACTTCCGTAAGTCCTGCAAGAGTTTATCGTCACGGTGACCACGCACTTTAGGAGTTTGAATTGAGATTATTTCCAGCAAGAGACAATGCAAGAGTTGATGACGTCGAGGTGTTTTCGGACCTCGACGCTATGCTTACGGAATCAATATCATTTAGATTCTGCGGCAGAATTCACAAGATAGATCCGATCACTACTCAAAAGTTTGCTGAGTTTGTCGATGCGCAATCAAGGCTCGATGAATTAAGTAAGACTGGGAAAATGACTCCAACCGAGTGCATTGACGCTTGCTTTAAAGTAATTCAATCCGTGATTCCTAGCATAACACTAGAGGATATTGAGAAAGCCCAGCAACATCAAGTAGTAGCTATCTTTGAAATGATTCGCAAAACAATTACTGGGGAGATTTACGAAGAGGAAAAAAAAAAGACACTACTGCCTCAGTATCGTCGAGAATAGAGAAAATTAGTTTCGTAGATTTAATTTCCGAGTTTTGTTTGTGCTACAAGTGGACCGACGTTCATGTTTTAAAAATGCCGGCTAGGAGGTTCTTTGCCATGCTTGCTTCAGCGAGAAAGATAGAGAAAACAAAACGCAATATCTGGCTCGCTGATCTTGTAGATGTGGCAGGAGTTCCTCAGTATCAATCGAAATATCAAACAGAATTAAGAAATTATTTTCTACAGTTGGCGTTTCCAGAGATGCAAAGCAAAGCAAAGTCTGGTGCTGCATTAGATTCGGCTGATCCTGAAACAGGGGCTTTGATTGCATCTATACTTGCACAAAAGAAAAGGGCAGAAGGACATGGCTGACGAATCAGGAGGAAAAACATCATTTTTTATTGACCTAGACATTAAGTCATTCACTGGTCACGCGCAGGAGGCTAAGAAAACTTTAAAAGAAGTTTTTGAAACCGATTCTATGGATCAGTTTATGAGCATAGCAAAAACACTAGGTCCGGCTTTGATCGCGGCCGCTGGAATGGCTCTAGCTTTAAAAACCGCGCTGGATCTAACTATGGAAGGCGAGTCGATCAAAAGAATCAATGAGCAATTCGAGATGCTCACGACTAATGCCGGTATCGCTGGAGAAGCTTTAAAGTCCGGCCTAGAGAAGGCCGCGAAAGGTTTAATTGATGATACGGATTTGATTAAAGCCGCAAACGAGGGAATCATTTCCCTTGGTGAAAATGCCGCCAAGATGCCACAACTATTAGATCTAGCAACAAAAGTGACAAAAGTTTTCGGTGGCGAGTCGGTCCAGAGGTTCGAGCAAATAACCCAGGCAATAGCATCCGGTAACGATCGAATACTAAAGCACATTGGATTAAAAATAGATGCGAATAAAGCAGAGGCCGACTATGCGAGAACTCTTGGAATATCTCGCACAGCTCTGACGGAGCATGAGAAACAAACCGCTATGTTGAACGCGGTATTGATTAAAGGGTCTTCTGCATTTAAGGGAATAAAAGACGACAATGATTCTGTCACCGGAACAATTCAGAGGGCAAAAATAGCATGGAAAGATCTTGCGGAGGCCATCGCACAAGTAGTTGAGAAAACAGGTTTCGTTAAAGGCGCGCTAAAGGCCGCTGGCGATTTCATGAAGTTCTCTGCCGACTCAATAAAAATGACATTTGGTGGCGCAACAACCGCAGCTAAAGCAGAAGTTGATCAGATCGAAAGATTATTCAACGAAGCCAAGGATCGATTGCACAAAGCCAAAGAAAATCCAAAGGGATCAGGGGTTCTCGGATGGATGTTTGGTGGTCCAGATTTAACCGCAATACAATCTCAAGTAGTCGAGCTAAGTGACAGATTGTTAGCCGCTAAGAAAAAATTAAAAGATGCTGAGGCAGCGGAACCAGAGAAAGAAGAACCAAAGGTTGAAAAGGCAAAAGGCCGATCAGAGGATCAGATTGCAGAAGAGAGGGCTCGCAAGCTTCAACGGATGCAAGATCAGATCAAGTTTGAAAGGGAATTGTTTGCGCTATCAGATCAGCGCATTAAAGATCAAATCTTGCTAGAGCAAGATGCTTCCTCTCAATTGTTTAACATAGGACAAGAGCGAATTAATACCGAAGCAATTTACTCTAATAAGATTGCAGAGCTAAAATTTCAATCGATGGGAACAGATGCTCGCAACAAAGAGCAAGTAGATACATTGATCGTAATGCTAGAGGCAGAAAAACAATTAAAATTGCAACGGCTTCGTGAAGAGGAAAATGATAAAATCTTAAAGAGCTATGACAATCAATTAAAACACGCCACTAGTTTTTTCGACGGATTTGTCAAGGCATCTAAGAAAGCAAGTGCCGGAGCTGTAATAGATATTGCGAATTTCGGCAAACGTGGAGAAAAAGCTTTCGACACAGTCAAAGAACATTCAGTTACGGCCTTTATGCAAATGGGCGAGGGATCAAAGTCCGCAGGTGACATCATGAAAGGATTCATGTTTGGATCCCTGGGAGAGATCGCAGAGGCCGAGGGGCGTTTGCAATTGACGGCTGGGCTTGCAACTATGAACGCGCCTCGCATCGCAGGAGGCGCGGCTCTGTTAGCTCTCGCAGGTTACTTAAAATCACAAGCCGGAGCATCTGGAGCCTCTTCCGCTGGATCGTCCGGAGGTGGTGGCGCAGGAGGTGGTAACGCGACTCCTATTGATCCGACGACTCTGCCAGACAAGCCCACTGGTGATCCAGTGAAACAAAAATCTGTTACTATACAGGTCCAAGGAAATTACTTCGAGACTGAGCAAACGAAAACTAGATTGCTCGATATGATTCGCGATAGCACAGATGCGACCGATTTTAAATATGTGCAGATAGGACAAAGGTAAATGGCATTAAAATCAAAGAGTTTGTTTCTATATGGATTCAAAGTAGATGGCGGCAATTCATCACTTGATTTTCGTGCCGTTAGTGGAGGTCCGGAATTAAACGCCACTCTAGCCTTTGGATATTATTCGCTCAGTTCTTTGTTGATAGCAATAAAGGCCGCCATGCAAGCAACTGATCCATCTAGGGTCTATACTGTGACGGCTAATCGAACTACCAACGGTGGCCTAGAAAATCGAATCACGATCTCAACAAATGGGATCTATCTAGATTTATTGTTTGGAACAGGATCTAGGATTACAACTAGTGTTGCTCCGCTGATCGGGTTCGCTGCAACAAACAGAACTCTCGCCACGGTTTACACTGGCACGTTAAGTTCTGGAATTGTCTTAGTTCCTGAATTCATTGGATACAATTTTCTACCAGTGCAAGCGAAGCAAAAAGTATTCGGGACGGTGAATGTTTCAGCGAGTGGCGAAAAAGAAAGTGTTGTTTTTAATATTCAAAAGTTTTGGCAAGTCGAATTCAGATATGAAGCAGAAGCGGTCGTGATCGTGCAATGGGAAGCTCTTTGGACATGGCTGATCCAACAAAGGCTTTTTGAATTTACTCCAGAGATAGGATCTCCGTCAGTTTTCTACGAAGGAACTCTAGAGAGTTCAAGCGCGGACGGAAAAGGTTTAGGATTTACAATGGCAGAGATGTTGCCAAATTTTCCTTTCAGATACCAAACTGGCATGATGACATTTAGACAAAAGAATAATTAGGGGGAATGAATGGGTGGCGTTTTAGATGGACAGCAAGTAAGTGCAGCGGTAACGAATCCAGCTTTCCTGGATGCGAATGGCGATGATATTGCCCTAGGAATTATTGGATTCCATAGCACAGCTCCCGCGAGTGGTGCAAACATAGACAACATTCAAAGAGTTGGCAACCGGCTCATGACGGCCACTGGCGTAACTGAAAACTCCAATGATGGAATGACTTACGGAGCACCTGCTTCGACCATTTTAAACGGTGACAATCATCCAGCCGCTTTGTTGAAGCTAGCAAACAAGTTTGATCCAACTACAGGGCACAAACATACTGGGTCGGCTGGAGATGGTGCTAGAGTTATAGCTAGTGATTTAACAAGCGTTCCGCTGAAAGGATACATTCAACAAGGATCAGATCTAACTTCTATCACCGGAACCTCAACTGTCGTCACCACTCAGATGTCAGGAAAAACAAACTCCGCTGGGACAACCAGTCTAGGCGTCGTGGTTATAGCTCCAGAGAATAAAATAGTTATTCGTCAAGCTACTGGTGCAAGTCAAGATGACGTTTATGTCGATGGTTCTGGGAATATTGTCTATGGTCGATTGACATTTGCTACTAGCGTTTGGACTTTATCATTCTTTGTAAATCTGTCTGGAACTGAAACGGCATTTTCTTTCACAGCAAATAACATCCGATGGTATTACCAAGAACTTTACAATCCAATGGTTTCCCCTCCTGTATATTCGGAATTTGCTTCGATCCCTTCAGACAATGCGACGGCAGATGTGATCGACGCTACATCATCGCTCAGAGGGCTGATCTCCGCTGGAACTCAAAGCCTTGGTGGTATTAAGACATTCGTCGATACTACTGCCAGCACTACGAGTGCAAATGGCGCGGTTGTGGTTGGTGGTGGCGTTGGCGTTGGAGGTGCAATAAATTCAGGCAGCGACATCAAGACGGGAACCAAGTTCAATGCGACAGGTTTCGGAGGAGTGGCCAAAGCTCTTGCCTCAAATGTAGGCAAAGATATTGTGGAGGCCACCACCACATTTGCTGAATTAAACCTTGTCTCTGGTGTTACGAGCGCGATCCAAACGCAACTAAATGCCAAGGCAACGGACTCTCTAGTTGTTCATTTGGCCGGTGCTGAAACAGTCACAGGCGCGAAGATCTTCAATGACTTGGCGATCACTGGTGCTTTGAAACTAACAGAGCAAAACAACACTCAAGCCGGAACAGCCTTGACCATTTCAAATACCAGGGTAGTTGTTCATTTGACTGGTGCCGTGGTATCGATTGCAGGTGTTACAAATCTATTGGACAGCTTAATTATAATTGAGAATCTAACAGGAGCGAGTTTCAGCGTATTGAATGAAAACGCAGGAGCGGCTGCAAATGATAGAATCATAACAGGGACCGGCGCGGACATTACAGTTGCAAACAATCAAAGTTTGTTAGTCTATTATTGCAGTCTTCAATCAAGATGGCGCGTGATTGGTGGAACTGGATCCGGTTCCGGTTCTGGCGTTGGCGCGATGGTTACTAAAACAGCAAATTACACTGTTTTATCTACAGACAATGGAGCAATGATTCTTGTCGATGCTACCTCAGGCGCTTTTTCTATAACCTTGACGGGAGTGACTTCTATCTCTGGGTTTGAAATAACAATAAAAAAAATCGACGACACTGTTAATGCTGTGACACTTCAGACAACGGCCTCTTTTCCAGAATTTAACCAAGGGACAAGTGTCTTGAAAAACCTTTGGGAATCTTACACAATTAAAAGCACCGGAGCCGCTTGGTATATTAAATAGGAGTAAATATGACTTTTGTCCCAACGAATAATAATTTGCCTTACAATTACATAAGTCAATCGACCATGTTTGGCGATTTTGTAGGTAGATGGACCTCATTTAAAGATGCAGCAAGTCCAACCCCATCGAGCGGAATAGGTGGAGCTCCTGCGGTAGCAATTTCCGGAGATGTCTCAACTAATGTTTTAGACAATGTTGGTGGTCGATTCCGACTGTTTAAGAACGGATCTGTGAACCGACAAGGGGAGGGAGTTAGCTATCAAGTAACTAACATTGCACCGATGGACAAAGGCAAGGTCCTACGTTTTGGTTTTTCCTATGGCATATTCTCGGGATCTTATGCCGATGGGGATTTGCAGATTTGGGCAGTTTGCACGAATGTTTCAGGGACAACAATTGTTCAACTTGCTCCCTATCAAATCAAAAACACTGGATCAGGATTCTTTGAGGAAATGGTCGGAGAGTTTCAACTGCCGATTGATGTCACGAGCTTTCGGATTTTAATATATTACGGGACAACCAGCACACTTGATTTTCAAGTTGTTTTTGATAACTTTTTCTTAGGTAGACTACCAAAGACTTATGGCTCCCCAATTACCGATTGGACTAGCTACATTCCCACGCTCACGGGTACTACGAATTCGGTCGCTTGGACAAACACGTCAACGACAGGTAAGTGGCGAAGAGTCGGAGACTCGGCTGAAATTCACATCTTTACAACATTTTCAGCTCTACCAGCGGGAGGCACCGGACAATTTGCTTGGAGCATACCGAGCGGAATGGTTATAGATACAAGCAAGTTCCTTGGCTCCTATGGTGCTTTCGGAATTGGTCAATCTTTAGATTCGGGCGTTGGGTTCTATGACGCTGCCGTAGCCTATTTCGATACAACTCGCGTAGCAGTTTTAGGAGCTGGTGCAGGCAACGCTTGGGGTAATGGAATACCTCAAACGTGGGGTGCTGGTGATTCTGCTACCTTAACTTTCAAGGTTCCAATCGTGGGTTGGTCATCTTCGCAAATAATGAGTAGTGATGCAGACACAAGGGTTGTATCCTCAAGGGCCTCTGGATCTACCACAAGCGTCGCTTCCTCTATCACTACAACTATTGTAAACCCAACTAAGACATTCGATTCGCATGGATCTTATAACACAACGACAGGTCAATACACTGTCGCTATCCCTGGGAAATACAAGCTGTCTACATTCGTCAGATTCGATTTTGCTTTGTTTGCGACGGGAGTAATTCTAGAAGAATATGTGTTCAAAAATGGATCTCAATTTTCTATTATTGACAGATACACTCTTCCTGCTTCATTGACGGATTTTGTTTCGCTAAGAGGATCGGACGTCTTAGATTTAGTTGCTGGTGATGTTATTGAGGTTAGGGTTTTTCAAAACGCAGGAGCGTCAAGGTCTTTAAATAATAATACCTTTGTAACTTTTGACAGAATAAGCGGTCCATCACAAATAGCAGCGAGTGAAAGTGTGAATGCAAGTTACTACACCAATGCAGGAAATTCTTTCACCAGCGCAGCATTTACCGTAATCGACTTTTCGACAAAGATATTTGACTCGCATAATGCGGTAACAACCGGAGCAAGTTGGAAATTCACGGCACCAATAGCAGGAAAGTATCACGTTGCGGCTTTTGTTGCTTTGATTGGATTGACGGGCGGAACGGGTGAGGCATTGCTTTACTTAACGAAGAACAATAACACTTCTACAGGATATAAGGTTTACAGAATGTTCATATTCACGGGTGCGACGTCAATTCATCCAGGTGGATCTGTAATTATTCCGATGCTTGCAGGGGAAACAATTCAGGCTTATTTATTCCAAACGAACGGCGCGACTAGATCTCTTGAAGCGCAACAAGATGGAAATCATATTCATATTGCGAGAGTAGGAAACTAATGATCAGAATAGAAGTAACTAGAGTAATTAACGGGCAGAATGTTATCACCAATCGAGCTGATTTCGAGACTCAAGAGCAAGCTGATTTGATGATTCAGAATTCTGTGGAGAGCAAAGCTTTTGGGCAAAACCCTAGATGGGTGTCATCTAATGATCCAGGATTTGAATTCATTGACATCACCGGAGCAATTCAAACAGAGGTGACGACTGATCCAGACACAGGCCAGTCGATCACTAGATATTTATTGCCAGCCGATTATGTGATTCACCAGATCGATGTGGCGGCAGAATATGAAAAGAGAGCTGGGCTAAAGTTTGCGAGCGAGTCAATAGATTTGGGCGCAGAAATTTTGATTCTGATTCATTACATGAACGACCAAAAGAATCTAACCGAAGATCAGTTTGCGGCTTTTCTGTCAAACCAAACTTATGCAAACATTGAGCGACTTCTTAGAACTGGGTCCTTGAAAACGGCCAAGACTTTAATCCAGGGTTTAGGACGATCCTTCTATTCTGGGCCAGAGATATTGGAAGTTATTTCAATTATTGATACTTTCATGCAAAAATGGGGAAAATAATTTTTCTGGGAGGCAGACCGGTGGACTTTGCTTTATTTATTGACTGGGCCTTTAAGGCTCTGCTTTCTGGTGCAGCGATTTATTTAATTAACACTTTATCAAGGCTAGTCAAATCTGTAGATGAATTAAATAAAACGGTTGCGGTAGAGATAGAGAAATCAAATTGGATCAGAATTAGTATCGAGAAAATAGAAAAAAGACTTGATAAACACGAGGAAAAGTTTTCAGATTGCATGGAAAGACATAACATGAAACCGAAGGGGCATTAAGATGGACGGAATTAAAGAGACCAAAGAGGCGATGGTTGGGTTTTTAAAGCTATCGGTATTGCTTGCAGCTAACTTCAAGGACGGGTTCCAAGCCGCTGACGTAAGCGTAATTATTGCTAAGATCACAGGCGACGAGGTTTTAAAAGCTGCATTGCTCGACGCTTACAACGGCATCGACAAGATTGGGCCAGAGATGGGTCATTTGACAATTGCTGAGGGGATAGAATTGGCAATGACTGCAATGCCTGAAATTGTTAACCTAATTGGAGCGTTGAAAAAGTAACTTATGGTAGCACTAATCCCTCTTATTCTACAGGCCATCGCAGCGATCCCAAAAGTCTTGACTATGATTAAAGAACTTTGGCAGCATCTAGCAGATCTTGAAAAGAAGAGGGAGGAGTCACGTCATGCAGACGCTATCAGTAAACTTAAAGATTCGACTACCGACGTTGAGCAAGAGCAAGCGGCTCGCGATCTTGCTAAGCATCTTTAGTTTAACCTCATGCAAGGCCCAGGCTCCAAAGCCTGACGCATACTTATGCACATTCATTCAAGCCTCTCCGATAGATAACAGTTATTCGTTTTGCGTGAATGTAAGAAATAGCTCAGAGAAAAAAATCCCAGTGAATCAAATGAAAAAGTTCGTAACAATGTCGCCATCGGACTATGAATTGATTCGCGCTTACTATAAGGAGCAATGCAAATGAGGTTAATCGAAAAGGCATTTCATGCCGCAAATGAGGATCTGAAACTTGATTGGGACGAAATCTCCGGCTCCCACTCTAATCCTTTAATACTTGATTGCTATGAGTGCGTAGATGATCTCGGCATAAGTGGGGATCATCTTAAGGACATCGATGATAGTGAGATCCCTTGGTGTTCTTGTTACATGAACAAAAAGATTCAGGACGCAGGATGTAAAGGGACTCGGTCAGGAATGGCTCGGAGTTGGATGCACTGGGGGAATCCTTCTAATGGGAAAAAGGGAGACATTGCCGTCCTGTCTAGAGGTAACGGAATGGGTCACGTTGCTATGGTTGTTGAAATATGCGAGGAAAATCATACAATCAAACTTCTGGGTGGGAATCAAGGCAACACTGTGTCGATTCATACATTTCCACTATCGAGAGTTTTAGGTTATCGTACTTCTAAAGATTAGGGGTCGAAGTGGCTTTATCAAGGTATCCAGAAAAGTTTCTCCAATTCAATACTTTTCAGAATAAGAATCTAGTAATTTCTATCGAGATACCAGGTATCGACATTTTGTCTAGCTCCGCACTTTACACAACCTTGCGTTATGGAGACCCAGTAGTTTACGGAGATCCTATTTACTACGGAGGACTTCGAAGGGTGCTAGGCGTAAGACCATTATTGTCGCTAGAAGGATCTAGCCTTACGCTTTCGCAGAAAATAGAGCCAGAGCAAGGTCGAGGATCTATCTCGATGCTAACATTGAGTTTCATCGATCAAGATGGATACATGACAAAGGTTATTTCTCCAGGTGTTTTAATCGACGACATCTTGGGGAAGCCTGTCAAAGTGCGAATCGGATTTCTAGAGGTCTCTTATCCCGACCAATATTTCACAGTCTTCAGGGGTCGCGTGAGTGGGGTTATTGCCGAGACTGGTCGCGTCTTGTTTCAGATTTCAGATCCAAACATTGTTAGGCGACAAAATATATTCTATCAGCCGAAAACAAAAACCACGACGTCTCTGACTAATGTTCAAACCAATGTCCCAGTGGTAAGCAATACGGATTTCTTTCGTCAGATTCTAGGCGCGAATGGTCTCTATGATTCATCGGTGAAGACTTATATTAAAGTCGATGACGAGTGGATGGAATATGGTCCTACAGGAATCGGAACAAATACATTTACAGTTACCAGGGGATCTCGCGGCACGATAGCTATTGCTCACAATAATAACGCTGAGGTTACGCAAGGAATGGAACTTGCCGGCCACGGAGTAGATCTTGCTTTAAAAATAATGCTGTCCGGCTGGAATGGCGTTTATCAATCAGCAATCCCAATAAGTTCTTTCGTTTTCACAGGTGACGTTACGCTAGGCGATCAACCAAATTGCATTATTATTCCGCCAACAAAGAACGCAAAAGAAGACTACGGGATCACAGTCGGGACCTACATCACAATCTCAGGCTCCGCTATAGGGGCGAATAATAATACTTTCTTT
>Ga0315288_10002167_pt1 | contig 25416 bp, 39 predicted proteins | sample YL17G11_20_MG_FD_203454 | JGI IMG/M metagenome (GOLD analysis project Ga0315288, IMG submission 203454) | Sediment microbial communities from Yellowstone Lake, YNP, Wyoming, USA - YL17G11_20 | ecosystem: Environmental > Aquatic > Freshwater > Lake > Sediment | place: USA: Wyoming | collected... | reverse complement strand
GAGTCTGGGCGATGAAAATATATAATCGATACGAAATTTTAAAAGGCCAGACTGGGCCAGAACACGGCCGGGAGGATCTTTTAACAGATTTTCGAAATGTGAAAGTAACCCCCATTGAAGAGCCTCGAGATCTGCGATACAGATTACGGGGTCAGACAAAATTGCTGGCAATGATTGATGATATCGGGTGGTTTGATTATGCAACAGGAGAAAGACTAAACGATGAACCCGGAAACTAGAATTGCTTTGGACTATATTCAATCCTCTCAGTCAGAGGAGGAGGTGGAACGCTTTCTTAAGGCGTTTCTTCCGGGTACGCCTTATGCAAATAAGACACATGCAGTGGGCGGATATGTTCGCGACCAGTATCTTCGTTTTTTAAAAAATGATCCGAACATAGAAGCAAAAGATCTGGACATTGTGGTGGACATGAAAGATGGGGCAGAAAAACTCACGCATTATATTTATGAACAACTAGAAGAAAAAGAGTCGGTATCTCAGCCGCGGCAGCTCGGCAAGGGGTATCCTATCTGGCAGATTACTTTTAAGGAAGACATAAAGTATAAAGGAGAGACTTATAAAACCAAAGGTGCTGTGGTTGAGTTTGCCGATACAATGAAAGAATCCTATCCGGATCCAGAGTCCCGTCAGAGAAAGACCGAGCCAGGAACTCTTAAAGAAGATATAGAAAGACGCGATCTAACTATCAACATGCTGTTAAAGGATCTTACTACGGGAGAATTTGAAGATCTCACTGGAGTAAGCAAGGAAGATATAGAAAAGGGAATCCTTAGAGGTCATCCGCAGGTTTCTTTAGATAAAATTTTAAAAGAAGATCCGCTGCGACTTATTCGAATTTGTCGTTTTCAAGCTAAGTATGACTGGGACATTCCCATGTCTGTTCTTAGAGCAATGAAACGCAATGCCGAACGAATTACTATAGTGTCTTCTGAGCGTATAATGGGTGAGCTTGAAAAGATCATGAAAATAGGCAAACTCAGCAGGGCCATAAAGCTCATGTCGGCCACAGGGCTCCTTAAGCACATTCTTCCAGAGGTAGAGGCTTTAAAGGGCGTCAAGCAGCGTGAGGACTATCATTCCGAAGGCGATGCCTACCGCCATACGCTGATGGTGCTTAAAAATGCTCCTCCAGGAGTTGAGAATCAGATTGCGGCCCTATTACACGATATAGGAAAGCCTGCCACAACCAAGATGATAGAAAACCAGATATCTTCTAAAGGCCACGAAGAGGTTGGGGCGGAGATTGCCGAAGCCATCATGAAAAGGCTTAAGTTCGATAATGATGCCACTTCCCGTGTTAAAAAAATTGTTCGTAACCACATGAGGCCGCATCAGTTAGGGAGGGCCTCGGGTCCAAAGGCGCTGCGAAAGTTTATTCGGGAAGTCGGAGATGAGCTGATAGAAAGTATTCTGAACCTGGCTCGGGCCGACGAATTGGGAAAGATTCCTGCCACGAATGACATTCCTGACCTGAAAAAGAGAATTGAAGAGATTAAAAACAAGGCTGAAATTAAAAAGGAGCCTGTTTTGAACGGAACTGAGATCATGGAATTGCTTGGCATTCCGACTGGGCCAGAGGTGGGCAGGGCCAAAAAGATTCTTATTGAGCTTGAAGACGATTATGCCGAAAAAGGCAAGACGCTGACTAAGGACGATGCCCGCCAGGAGCTCGTCAAGGAATTTCACAAGAAAGCTTCCATTGCAGATGTTCTCCGGAACATTTCCTCATTAATTTTTTAACTGTTGCATTTTTTGCAATGGTTGAAAAAATCTCCTTAATTTACTTCTCCGTGATATATAATTAAGAAACATAATTAGACTGTCGAGTTTGGAGAAGAACATGTTGTTCGGAAGAGAAAAATAAATTGGATACCGTTGAATAAAAGAAAACTGCATCGTGCCAGAAACGATCCAATAAAATAGTACGTTACGATTAGTAGTCAAATCCTCCTTTTATAACAGAAAGGTAAATTATGGAAGAACAAAACAGCTTGCTGCGGAGTGCCCATTCAATAGCACAACGTAAAGGTAAACAAACAAACTGGATTGCATTTGAAAATAATTTACGAAAAGAATTATTAAAACAAGCTGATGTTCCAGAAACAACAGACGAGCAGATTATTTTACGAGCTACATGTACAGCAAAAACATACAGACTAGTTCGAGATCTGGATGGAGATGTGTGGATGGATATAAATGGAATTTATTGTTACATCGCCGTGTTATGAAATACTCCGTTACGGACACGACTCAATCAAGGATAAAGCGACGGATGCCCATACCGCGGGAAAACTATTGAAATTTATTATAGGTTTTTACGATCTAAAAGATCCTGAGAAGCCTCCAACGCCGGATAATTTCAGGTTTGAAGTTTGTCAGGCTGAAGATGCCGATATCGTTATTTTCGTAGATAAGAACGGAAAATCGACGACGCTAAAAGACGGTATTTTCTAGAAGAAAGGAAAGAATCATGAAATACTATGACGTAGCAGGAAGAACTAAAAATGAAAAGCATTATGTTAATGTTGTTTCAGCGTGTTCCATTCAAGACGCAATTACCAAAATTGAAAAAATGAATAAAATGAAGTTTGCTCAGGTTCGAGTCGATGAAATCACAAAAAGAATTTATGATACACCGCAGGAAAAATAAGGAGAGTTTTAATGGAACCGTCTTACGTAACACCGCGGATAATTTTTGAGACTGTTGTAGGCAGCCGAGCCTATGGTACGAATCATGCCGATTCGGATTATGATAAAGCAGGAGTCATGGTTCCTGGGGAAGAATATTTTTACGGACTCGACAGGTTCGAACAGTTTCAAGGCTTTCCCGAAAAAGACCGAGTCATTTATGATATCCGGAAAGCCATTAAACTTATTGCGGATAACAACCCCAACATGAGTGATCTTTTGTGGACTCCAGACCGCTGTATTATTAATATGACTAAATACTGGGAAAGGGTGATGGAGCAGCGCGATCTTTTTGTTAGTAAAAGAGCTCGGCATACATACAGTGGCTATGCTATGGCCCAATTGCTCCGTATAAAAACCAGCAGAAAATTTTTAATGAATCCACCCAAAAAGTGGCCGATGCGGGAGGATTTCGGCCTTAAACAAACATCTATCTTTCCGACTGCCCAGCTCAAGGCCATTATTTATTCGGTCTTAGGGGATTTTCTCATTCCTGAGGAGAAAGAGATTTTTCTAGACGAATTGGATGATATTTATGGTGATTATATCATGCCTTTATTTTCTAGGCATTTGATTGAATCAAAACGAGTCTTGGCTCTCGAGTATCTTCAGGTAGGGATTAAGTCTCAGGCCAATACATTGAAATCTCTTGGTCCGTCATATATCAAAGATGAATATCTAGAGGAAGCTGATAAGGAATTAAGATATTATGCCGCCAATAAGGAATGGGGGCAGTATGAGGAATGGAAGGCTCACCGGAACAAAGCTAGGGCCGAGCTAGAAGTTAAGTACGGCTATGATTGCAAGCATGCCATGCACTTAGTCCGGCTTTACCGGATGGGGGAAGAAATTCTCGCAACTGGAAAAGTTAATGTTGATCGGACGAACATTGATGCTGAGGAGCTTAAGGCTATTCGAAACGGGGCTTGGACTTTCGACAAGGTTGAAGAATATTCTAATATCATGGACGAAAAACTGGATGTACTTTATAAAACATCGACAATCCAGAAGTATCCGCAGTTCGACAAAATAAAAACTCTTTGTGTGGAATTATGCAAAGAATATCTGAAACAGCAAAAATGTACAGCATAATAGATTACAAATATATAGATAAAGACTGTAGAGAGTTTATACATATTTTAAATAATCTTCCTGGTATAGTAACACATTCTTGCTGTAGCGGTCACGGAAAATCTACTTATGGGATTTGTTTTTTATGTACTAATTTCGATTCTTTAAATCTTATATTATCAAGTTTAAAAGGAAAATTAAAAGGAAAAGATTTTAGTTGGGCATGTGTACTATCCGAGTCTTATTCAGGATTATTTTGTACTTTGGATAGTGTTGAAAACAATGTTTATTGGCTTTATAAAAAAGAAGCTTGTGAACAAGCAAAAATAATCTGTTCTAATTTAAAAAAACTTATTTTAAAAGAAAAAAAGAATGAAGAAAAATTTATATCAAAAAAAGAATTTGCAAAAAAATCAAATTTATGAAAGAAGTATCTGAAACAATAAACTGTTCGATTTGTGCCAGGGTCACGCCTTTAAAGTACAGCGAGAGGCATCATCTTACCCCTTATTGTAAAAAAGGGAAGCTGACTGTTCTGGTTTGTATAGACTGCGGAAATCAAATACATAAATTATTCACAATTTCGGAACTGACGCATCAATACAACACTCTAGAAACACTGTTGAATCACCCGTCCGTTCAAACATGGGTATGTTGGATACGAAAAAGAAAAGAATTTGGATTTTGCATGAAAGGGAAAAAAAGAAAATTATGAAAAAATGTCCAGATAAGAAACACTGTAATAAAGGTGATATAACATCTCCTTGCAAACCACACGAAGTTTTGTGCGAGTGTCCAAAATATCCAAAACAGTGTAAGGGTGGAAAGGGCTAATGAAAAACACGTTTAAAAGTAAGGCGTTCAAAAATTTGGGTGGGGTTAGTTCCCGGGATCGTCATAAAGCATTACGTTTAATCAATAGAATGATTGAATTGTTTAACTCCGTAGAGAAAATTGATCCCAAGTATTTAAAGACGATTTATTTATTTGTGCGTAATGGAATAGTTGCAGATTTTGATGATGTAAAACTAGAAGATCCATATGTCAAAAGACTTTTACAAACTCTTTTACACACGGAATATAAGGAAAGGTTAAGGGATCGGGGTCTGTGCAGGCAGGTCCGCGAGCCGGGCGGGGCTGGGACTTGTTGTTCCACGTGTGCAAACGTGTTTCCTCTTTTGCTTGCTGATGATCCAGAATGTGTCGGCTGTGTTGCCTCTTCTCATTGGAAGCCAAAGGAAAATTCAAATGGGACGGTATGAAATTCTTCGCGGTAAGGGTTTAAGTCAGAAACTTCTAGGAAAGCTCGGAGAACGGCGGGCCGTTGTTAAAAACTGTAAAGGAGTCTCGTACAATCAAGAATTTAATCAACTATCTAAGAATATTCTTTTTGTTCCGGGAATGAATAAATATATTGGAACAATTATTTTTGCTTTTCCGCGGCCAGATGCTGGTGGTTTTTGGTTTCAAGAAACGAAGGATGGAGAGTCCTCTTTTATTCTTAATGGCGTGACTTATCGCGGATGGAATTATCACAAATCCTGGCTGGAGTTTCTATGAGCCGGTATGACATACTTTGCGGGAGAACACCGAAACATCTAGATGTTATTGCTCCGCCTGCAGAAACAAAAATATACAAAGCCCGAGTTAAAAATATTTCTGAAGGTACTGAAATACGAACAGGACTTGGGGGACTTCGTGCCTTTTTTGTAGGAGCGATGGTTTACTTTTGTGGTAAAGAGATAGAAATCTTTCCTGTTAAAAGTATAACTGAGACTATCGTTGAAGGTTGGTGGGGCCAAAGAGTCGCATCAACGGATCCTGCGCCGACAACAATTTTTTATTACCACGAGTCCTGGCTGGAGTTCATTGACGTGGGAGAATCTCCTTAGTTGGGCTGATTCATAAGGCGTTGAAATAATTGATATTATGCCCTATTCAGAAAATAAATAAAATAATTCAATAAAATTCCTTTGCGGCGATATATAATAATCAAACAACAGAAAAGGAGAAAAAATGATAAATCAAAAAATTATAGATGCCGTGAAAGAATATAAGGATTCATCTGACAGATGCTTCTGGATTCCGCTGGCTAATATATTATTCGAAGCTCAGGGAAAAGAAGATTTATCTTATTTAATAAAAAACGGATTATCTGAATCCAGCATAAAGCGCCTTATTACAGCTTACGGTTTTTTGAAAATACATCGGCCTGATACTTTAAAACCTCCATACGATCAAGTTCAGAACAGTGCCAGAGCTGTATCTTTTCTTCCCACAATTTACGGATTACTTCCTAAAGAAACACGAAATAAGGATATACAAGAATATACTGAAAGAATTTTAAGTGGTTCGTTAACAGGGAATCATGTTGAGGTTGTTGTAATGCGATTAAAAGGAAATAAGCAGGGCATTAACATAGGTTCGGCTTGGACGACTCTTTTAGATAGAAAAGTTTCTAATTTTACTCTTGAAGAAGATGAACTAGCTATTGCTGGTAAAGTCATAGACTGTTTTGAGGATCAAATACATATTTTTATTAAAAAATACGGATTTGAAAAACTTCGTGAACATTTTTCAAATCAATGCAGTGAAATAGCTGTTGAGCTGAACTGCATAAGCGATCCAGAATACAAGAAACAGAGGGATAGTCGAAAGGACCTCAAAAAGCAGGAAACTTCTTCCAATGTATGCGAAGACGATTTGGATGTTGCGAGAAGAATCATTGATCATTTCAGATATCAAATAAAATACTATATCATGAAGCACGGCTATGAAAAGCTTCGCAAGCTTTATGCGGACTTGTGCGACGACGTTATTGTGAAATTAAACTGCATAAGCGATCCAGAATATAAAAAACAGTGGGACAACCGAAAGGAGAGTTCAGTATGAGGACAGATGCTCTGAATCTCAGACAGGCAGAAGGGAAGGTCGCCGTTCTGAATCGAATCAAAGCCAACAGAGGCTGGCCAATTCTTCGCCAACTCCTGTTGAATCAAACCATGAACGATGACAAGATGAAAAGTGCAAATCACGGAAACGGCTTACTGGCGTGTTTCAAATATACTAACATGAAAAAATTAAACCAAAAGGAGAGTTCAATATGAGAACAGGACGAAAGTTTTGGGATTTTCATGACAGAAACCTCATGAACCATCACGCTTCGCAGTATCCTACCTGCTTTGATGCCATTCGTGAGTTTCAGAAGAATCTCGAACAGGCTGGGGCCAAAACCATCTGTAACGAATTCCTCCCCAAAAGCAAAACCGTTCTGATTTACGGGGATGGGACGGGAATGAATGACACTGTTCTAAACCAGATCATGGAAAACGTGGCTGACAGCCCGACACAAAATTTGTTTTCCAAAAATGCGGACGGACTCAAAAGTACGGCAAATCACGGGGTTGGAGCGATGGCGTGTTTCAGGTTCTGTCCTGGAATGAGAATTTTCTCCAGGTCGAATGGAAAGATTTATGTCCTGTCCTGTGAGACCGACGAAAAGACAAAAGGCATCTATACCAGCACAGGGGATAACGGGGCCCGCGAAGTGGATGCTGATATCTATCCTGAAGACCGTGAATACAAGCAGTACTACAGTAAGCTGAACAGGTTCACCGGGGATGGAACCATCACCATTTTCGAAAACATTGGTCAGAATACTGGCCATTACGACTGGGGAATAAAGATGAAGGAAGACTTCAACCCCGCGAAATTCAAATCCTACATGAGGGACAATTACAGTCAGTCGCTCTCGTCATATACCTATCTGTTCAAGGAAAACGAGGAATCCCAGCTTTTGAAAATTCAGCCGAAAAGAGGAATAGGAATCAAAAGAGAATTTACGATTCCTGACAGGCAGCACCCAGAAAAACACATTCCCGGAAAGGCCAAGGTACATGGAAAAGCAAAAAACTGCTTTTTAAGGGGTGGCTTCCTTTATGAACTTGTGGTCAATTTCCTGTTTCATTTTTCTGAAAAAAATGATGGCCAGATTCATATAGGATCTAAGAACGAGAATTCCATACTCATCAGTAACATCAAATCTGGAAAGATCCCCAGCTTCTACAGGAATTCTGAATTCATTCAATATCTTACAGGGTATATTGAATTCAAGATAAAGCCGTTGAACGGCGGAGAGCCCCTCAATGTTTATACAGGAAACCGCGATACGCTCATCCTAAATGACGACTTCGGTGATTGCCTGTGCAATATCCTCCACATGGCAGCCACTGATGTGTTGCAACCAGAGGCTGAAAGGAAAATCGAACAGGCAAGCAACAAAAACAAGGGTGCAGACAAGGAGTGTCAGAAAGTTTTCGAAAGATGGTTCCAGGACAAAAGATTCCAATCGATCCTGAAAAAGCTGGGTAATACCACGACCTACGATGTGGGTCCTGTTCAGAACAATTTGATTAAGTGTCCTGGTTGCGATCTGTCTTTTGCCCCAAAACGCGGCGGAACGCTCCAGGACATAAAAAACAACAAGAATCCAGAGGCGGTCATCTACGTCCCCGACAACTCATCCTATTACTGCTGCGGCGGGTGTGGTCATCTCTGGGAGCGACGGGAGTATAAGAGCAGTGGCGGGAGCGAACAGACGGTTAAACCAATACACACCATACCAGACGAAGGCGAGGGAAAGGATAGGGTTATAAGACGCGGATTCGGTTACAGCGTGTCTGTCCGACCGTTCTCCAGCGATTACAACCGGATTGCCATGCTAAAGGGAGACAACACTGTGTGGGTCAACAGCAACCACCAGGACTACCAGGCGATCCAAAAATCGAAAATACACACGCTTTGGAAAAACGACGCCCTTCAAATCTATAGAGGGCAGAATGGGTTCGAGGTTATCATCAACCATGAGGTGGAAAAAAAGACCCTAGCCCTTATCAAGGCGAAGGATCTTCAGAACATACCCGTGACGGCTGATGACTTGGCACGTCTGAATGCGTTCCGTCTCGAAGCGCTCCAAGAAATGAAAAACTTCATTCTTGTTGATGTTCAGACGACGCCTAAACGGGAAAAGAAGGGCGTTGAAAGTGCGCCCAAGCCCGAAAGTCCCTCCAGCCCGGCGTCTGGGCCGACTGTTCAGGATCTGAAAACTAAATGGGGGTCAAAATGAGAAATCTGGGGGAAGCCCGACGTCTTCATCACGGCGTCGGATACATCATATCCGTCCGCCCATTTGCAGCAGGCGACAGCCGAGTCGCTGTGCTGAGGGGCAACACAGTGTGGATCAACAGTAATCATCCAGACTATCAAGCATTCCAGAATTCAAAAATTTGCCGCAGTGGCCCCAAAATTGAAAGGCCTGAAAAATGAAACCGTATTTTACAATCGGCCAGGACAAAAAACTTTTCAACATTGATTGTTTTTTACTGCTTGATTGGATGTTGGAAATAGGATTAAAAATCGATCTTTTTCTTTTCTCTCCTCCATACAATCTGGGAAGGGAAAGAAAACGAAAAGATGGTCTGAGAAAAGATGGAAAATATGATGCGTGCAGTCACGGAAGCCCTGATTATCCGGACAATTTTCCAGAAGCCGTCTGGCGGGCACAACAAATAGAAGTAATGAAACGGTGCAGTTTACTTTTGAGCCCTAATGGTTCCATTAGTTATAATATGAAACCGAAGAGAGTGATTGATTCCCTTTCTGGCGATAAAGTAGAACAGTCTACAGATGAATGGCTCGTTCCGGCATTAAAATTGTCAGGGGTCTTATTCAAACAAGGAAAAATGATATTGGTCAGAGGAAGCCCTGTACCTCCAAATTCAGTTATTGTCACTGGTTTTACGAAAAAACAATTAATTAAAGGAAGTCCTGTACCATCAAGCTCAATAAAAGACATGCCTAAATGTTCGATTATTGGCATATCCACACATAATAAAGAACCGTCTCTTCTTTGTCCAGTCTACGAAGAAGCTACTATTTTTAAGGTACCAGGATTCAACCCTTATTACAATAATAAAATATCGGAAATTTTTGCAACTACCAATAATGTTGTTCCTTTTCCCCCAATACATACAAAGGACCCAAATCGTCATTCCGCTCCATTCAGCCTTCATTTTGCACGGGAACAGATTCTCCGATGGTGTCCTCCGGGAGGACTCGTCTGCGATCCGTACAGTGGCGGCGGAACAACAATGCTGGCCTGCTGCTATGAAAAAAGGGGATTCATAGGTTCGGAACTGATTAAGGGTAATTGTAAAAAATCAAGAGAAAGAATTTTGAAGGAAATTAACGATATCAAAAAGAATTACAATACCATAAAAACTTATTAGCGCAAACCAAGATATTTGACGATTTTTTTTGCGACTATTTCCACGGCATTGACCGCCACGCTGTTTCCCAACAGTTTCATTGCTGAGCTTTCCGCTTCGGGCAAAACGAAATCGTCTGGAAAACCCATCAGTTTTTTTCCTTCTGTCGGGCCAATCCTTGCTACTTTGCCGTTCACTCGATAATATTCATAGTTTCTGCGATCGTCGATTGGAGATCCCCGTCCGCCGACGCGCAGCGTATAGCCTATTTCCTTATCGCAGTGCCCGCCGCCGAATATGTCTGACATGGTAGTGACAAGCTTTATTGGAGCAGGAAATTCAAACGTTTCCGGATAGGTGTCTTCTTTTCTAAATCCAACAACATAGATTCGAGGTCTGTGCTGAGGGAGGCCATAATCAGAGGCTTTAACTATTTTGTAATAAATATTGTAGTTCAGATCATTTTCGAGAGTATTTTTGATAACGGAAAATGTCTTGCCTTTATCGTGCCTCAATAAATGTCTCACATTTTCAAGAAATATTGCCTTTGGTCTTCTCTTTTCAATAATATCGGCCAGAACGAAAAACATGTTGCCGCTATTCTGGCGTTTTTCTTCAAAGCCCTTTTTGTAACCGGCCTGACTGAACGGCTGACACGGAAAACCAGCACACAGAATATCGTGTTCGGGAATATCTCCTGGAAGGATTTTTAATATATCCTCGTTAAAACCTCCGTTAAACAGCTCCGGAGAAATCGACTTAAAGTTCCGTTCATATGTTTTTCTTGCTGACGGGTCTATTTCGGACGCAAAAACGCACCTTGCTCCTGCCCGATGAAACGCTATGTGAAAACCGCCGATTCCGGCAAACAAGTCAATGAATTTGTATCTCATGTCCTTGAATCCTTTATTATATAATATCGAAATTGATGAAAAAATTAAAGTAGAAATTGATTTAAAAAATCTGATAAATCGAATATCATATAATAAAAGAGGAAGCACGTAAACTACCACGGGCACAAGGCCCGTGGCTTTAAACCCGAGTCCCCGAGCAGGTAGTGCTATGCAAAACCATCTCAAGTGGAAATCATGAATACACAGAAGGAACACCGGAAAAAAAGTATAAGTGTTAGAATCGAGCTTATAGATCTTCTAGAACGTCTATATAGCAATGTACAGCCTCGTTTTGAAAATAATCGTTATTCCGTAAAATTTACTATTGATGGAAAAAAGGGAAAGCTTCGTAAATTGATGTTAAATAATCCGCAAGGTACTGAGGATTGTATCATAGAGGCCCCTTATAATCTAAATACCGTCATCACTGTTAAAGCCGAAGTGGTCATACCAGTCAGCCAAATGGTCCCGGATTATAAAGGCGCGGGCTGGCATCCGACAGGAAGGTATCTGATTATTGTCATAAGATTCAGAAGTTCCGCAAAGGAAAGATATAAACAGGATCTTGCGGATTTCCACGACATAATCAAAAAATCCGTGGTAACTCTGAATGGTGTAAAAAAACAGATTTCCGAGGACGATGTTGAAGCTCGAGAAACCTGTAAATCGGTTTTGTCCAATAATTTCGGGTATTTAATTGACGATGGTTTTTCATATATGGAGGCTGCAGAGGATGAAAATGAAACGAATAGGGACATGACCGAAGCTTTGCGTCCATATACAGTTATGCTGGCTTATTACAGAAACGATCCTGAAAATATTGAAAAAATTAATTGTAAAAATCCTAAAACAGGCGGACCACGAGTATCTACCTGTTACCGGGCTTTAAGTTATGATTACGGCGATTTTCAAAACGTTTATAACGAATTAGCGTCCGTTATATTCGAAAGATTTAAAACAGAACAGAATAACAAACTGATACTTTCCTTCGAAGAGTTTGTTGAAGAATACAAAAAGGGTGCGAATAATGGGTTGTCCTAAGAAATATTCCGATTACAATAATAGTATTTCTACAGAGAGAAAAATAATATTAAGCTCTTATGCCAATGCTTCTGACGGCAGAATAAAATATGATAGATCTAGAGAATGGAAAACTCGAAAAGATCTGAGAATAGAAGGAGCTGGATTCAAGTGTGAGGAATGCGGAGAAACAAAAAAACTTGAGGTTCATCATGTTAATTACGATAATTTCGGAAACGAGCTATACGAAGATCTCAAGATTTTATGCAAGAAATGCCACACCAATTTTCACAAAATAAATCCTCGCTATGACCACATTGCACTAACTTCCACAAAAAAAACCACCGAAGAAAAACTTGAACTCGATTTATCAGCATGAAAAATCTTGCTCAAGCCATTCGCCGTAATATAATTATTCATGCTGCCAAGCTTGGGCAGCTTCTCTTTTTCGTCTCTTCCTACATTTTAAATCTACGGTTCCAGTACGATTCTCCAATACAAATAATCGGCCCAAGTCTTTTCAATTATTTCTCCAGCAATCTTATTCACCAGATGCACAGGAGCGGCTTTATCCAGCTTAGGAGCATAGGGCATAATTAAAGGCCATTTAAATTTATTTGGGTGTCTTGCTCCTTTTTTTGCGTTACAAGAATAACACGCTATCACCACATTTTCCCAACAAGTTTTTCCTCCTTGATTTCTCGGGATTACATGATCAAAGGACATGCTGCCTAAAGAGACTTTTTTCCCACAATACAGGCATCTGCCCCCGTCCCGCAAATAGACGTTTTTCCGGTTAAACGGCAGAGTCCGAGTGAATTTCGGCATATAGTCCGTGTGCGTGTATTGAATGACCGAAGGAATGGGCATCTCAATACCCTTGTTTGTCGTAACACTGCCTGGTATGACCAAAGGACAGTATCCAGAAAACCTGATACAGGTTCCCTCATAATTCTCGAGGACAATAGCCTGACCTGTCCACACCTTGTTCAGGACCTTCCGGTAAGGAACAATTCCGATAGGAATGGCTGCGATGTTAAGCTTTAAGGTTTCTAACATAATCAACTCATTTCTTCGACTCGAGCTTCTTCAAAATCTTGAATATTGTAACCTGGCAGTCTTGATACCCAGTTAAAGTTATGCGGTCTGGATTCCATTATTTTTTTGATTTCCTCAAAAGATAAAAGTTCAAAATTATTCCTGTCCACTCCGACGTCCCAAGATTTTCCCTGTGGTTCCAGACTTCCATGACTGTGTCCGTACAATTGCCACGCATCATATTGACTTTTTGGCCAAACACGAAGGCTGTAATGGCAAAGAGTAATATGCTGACCCTCTATTTTTATTTCAAGCATTTTGTGCTTGTTTGTAAACCCGTAATTTTTGGGCTGTCCTATTTCGTCATGATTTCCAAGTATAATTTCTATATTCCCGTGTAGTCGTCGTGTTAAAGTCAATATTGTTTCTCTGTTACCAAAGGCAAAATCTCCTAGATGAAAAATTTTATCCCCATTCTGAACTTTTGCGTTCCATTTTTGAATCATTGTTTCATTCATTTCTTCAACGGATGAAAAGGGCCGATTACAATACCGGATTATTCCTCCTCTAGAACCTCCGTGGAAAAAATGATGGTCTGCTGTGAAAAATGTATTCATTGTTGTTTCCTTATTTCTATAACAGAAAAGCCCCACTTGGTTTGGCGGGGCTTTTGTTGTTTCGGGTTTTTTTGATTTTCAGCCCCCGCCCGAGTTCCTTTCGCCCATGTCTCCAATAAAAATAGGGCGTACAGAGCAGACATAGTCTGCCTTTGTTGTGTTCGTCAGGGTTTTATGTAGTAGAGTTTGCATTGTATCCTTGTATTAAATCTACTAAATTATTCAGATAAAGTCAAAACATTTTTTAAATATTTATAAAATATCGCAAATCCTGCTGTTTCATGATATATAATCCATGTACCCACAAAATGAAAGGAGTTCTCAATATGGACGTTACACGTGTGAAGTACGGCATGGTTGATCCCTGGGTAAAGAAGCATCGTGAAGCAACATTCAATGATTTTCTCACGGCCCATCCCGGATTCAAAATCTCGCACTGGTCGTTCACGAAGCGAAGACGTTTCGTTCTCAATCTCCCCATGACGAAAAGCATGCATGCTGGATATCGCCCTGAAAAGAGCGAAGACGGAGGGTTGACTGAGCATCGGTCCCGTTCGTTATATACCTCGGTCTGGTCGACCCCGGTGACCGAGCTGAGGAAAAAAGATGGAGTTACCGCCATCGGAGACTTTCTAGAAGTCCTAAACAAGATGTTCAAGCTTCATCTTGAGCCGTCGCTAACTCAGCCTGTCGGGAGCAGCGTTCAAAGTCTTGAAATTCGCAGATACGGGAGATAAGCGCATGTTCAATCTTGGCGATCACGTTAAATGGCTGTCACAGACAAAAGGTTTTTCTAAAGAAAAAGTTGGAGAAATTGTTCATATTGTGCCAGTGTGTCAACGTCCTGACAGCAGATTTCTTGACTTATATAAAAAGGCGGGCTGGGGGCGGACGCATGAATCCTATGTAGTTAAGGTAGGAAACAGTCATTACTGGCCTGCGGTTAAAAATTTAGTCAAAACCATTAACTGAGGGAAGAAAGTGACTACAGTTAGTAAAAATACTTATAGGTCTGCTGGCAAGGGCGTAAACTGTACCGACGACATGGTGCGAGTAACTATAACTCTCACGTTGCGAGAATTTCGGCGTATCGAAGCACGTCTTGAAGCTGTCCTTAAATTATCGGAGGTTCCGATGGCTGTCCTTAAATTATCGGAGGTTCCGATGGCCAGGCGAGTTCAACCGCAGAAAGGCAAGAGCATGACAACTCGAACGAGAAACAGCGCGGTTCGCGCCGGCTCAAACTCCACTATCAACAGTAGCCCGTGCAAGAAAGCACATTGCTCATAACATCAATTTTATAAAGGAGGAATTGTTTGTATGGATAAAAGACTGGTAAGACAACGGGAAGCAGCAATAGGGCAGATGATTGCCGCCAGAAAATTTACTGTAGCCAAACAAGGACCAGACATTCGATTAATCAAAATGTTATCTGGGCGGCCTGTAACTGTTCTGCTCCGAAAAAATGACAACGGGAAGTTCTGGCTCGAAAACCCAGAACGGGAAGATATTTGTAAGAATTCCTTTTTCGATTATTGTCAGACTGCACATCGGGTGACCCGAAGAAAGGATCTTATTTCACAGCTGGTTCGTCAGTTACAGGAAACGTCATTGTGGCAATTCGTCGAAAATAAAAATTTTTTCGAGGTCAACACGTACAACAGGAAAGTAAATCGTCGAGTGGTCGCAAACAATCTGCAGTCTATTCTTCGAGGAAAAAGAATCGGGTGAAGGGTGGAAGAGGGGAAGGGCGGTACATTGCACGATAGTACCGCCTTTTTATGCTTGTCAAACAGACAAATAGAAAAGAACATGTTTAAAAAATCTATTTTAATAGTAATTTTGTGCTTATCAACTGGTTTCTCCTACAGTTTCACGGCTTTTCCTCCAACGACCGGAAAAGGAAATTTTGCAATAAATCCTGTTATTTTTGCCGACAAGAAAAACTCAGGAGGAATGGAGCTTTTTCTTTATTGCGGTCTGACCAATAAGTGGGACATCTGTTCGTCAATCCTAAGCAACGGCTCGTCAAGTGTTGCGACGATGGTCCGTTATGACGCTGGTAAAGGATTAATGGGAATTCTACGAGGAAACGCGTCGTGGATTTTGCCGCAGCTCAGCTACTGCTGGGAGAACGACAGGCTTTTTGTTCAGGCCTCCGCTTCCTCTCAGGTAACATATGACTATTCAAATAAACCCGCCTTTTTCGGCCTGATATGTCCAGGATACAAATTTAATAATTGGCTCAGTTTTTGTTGTGAAGTAAATCCTGGGTACTATATGCAGGATGGGGATTTTGCCAACTGCTCGATAAGAGGGAAAGGTTTCGGTTATGATTTAGTGCCGAGTCTTGGCCTACAAATAGGCGATTGTACTTTTTCCATAGCATTGCCGATCTATAACCTGCAGAAAAATCCGTCACGCACTTTCGGGGCATGGTTTTATTATTGCTTCAAAAATAAATAAGACTGGTCTTGTGACCATAATATATAATACGATTACATGCGAAACAAAATAATGATTGACCCACTTGGACGTAAGGTAGCATTTCTATCACAAAACTGGCACCGAAAGGTCAAGAAGTATCAACCTTTCGTTTTAGGTGTCTTAGCAGCGCTTGGCCACAAAGAGGCTTATGTAACTGACCAATCAACGGTTAGTGATTTTGATACCAATCTGCCTACACTAGAAAAGCGGCTTAAAATCGGAAAGATTAAAGATACGGACTACATCTGGCACCTTGCCCACCGGCTTGCAAAAGCTCCTAGAGGGAATATAATTCGAGTCGATATGTCTGTCTATCGAACAAAGGATTCAAAATCAAAACGACTTGAGCTTAAATCGTTAAGTACTGAAATGTTGGATAAATTTCTTGATGACTTTATTCGATTTGTTAGAGCTCGTAAAATGTATTGTGTTGGTGGTATGAAATTAAGACATGAAGTGTAAACTACCACGGGCACAAGGCCCCGCGGTTTCCGCTCGTAGGAGATCATGAAATTAAGAAATGGAGCTAATGTCAACCACCCACGACTAAAGCCGTGGGCTTCCTCTCGTGGAGACTCGTGAACCCTGTAAAACTTGATTGTGCCCTGGTTGTTGTTGACGTGCAGTATGATTTTATGCCTGGAGGTTCTCTTGCCGTGCCCCAAGGGGACAAGGTTGTTGATGTCATTAAGTCTATAAGGGATGCATTTCGAGTGGTTGTGTTCACTCAAGACTGGCACCCTAAAGATCATAGCAGTTTTAAGAAGAACGGAGGCATCTGGCCGACTCATTGCGTTCAAAACACTTCCGGTGCTGAAATTGACAGGGCTCTTCTTCGCAAAGGGGACACCGTCGTAAAAAAGGGGCAGGACCCTGCGGTTGACAGTTATAGCGGATTCTGGGATAACGAGCACCGCTACAAGACTGAACTTGACGATTTCCTGAAAAGCAAAAAGATTTTAACGATATACCTGGCAGGATTGGCAACGGACTACTGCGTAAAATTCACCGCTTTGGATGCCGTCGACGGAGGGTATTCCGTATTTCTTGTTGCAGACGCCTGTCAAGGGGTGGAAGTGCAGAGAGGGGATATTGCAAGGGCGCTGGAGGAAATGAAACAAAAAGGCGTGGAAAAAATAAATTCAGCCGATTGCTTAAAATGAACACATCTAAGCTCATCATCACTACGCTAATCTTATAGTATTTACGGGGATAGAAGGGGATAGAATATGAAAATAAGAATGGGGTTCGTCAGCAACAGCAGCAGTTCCAGTTTTGTAATCTTCGTCAAAAAGTCCGATTTTGACAAGATACAAGCTACATTAAGCGACTTGGAGAAAGACATATTAGCTTTTATAGAACCAAAAAACGTAAAAGCGTTCGATATGGACTTGGTGAAAATCAGCTATCTTTCCGAAGAATTAGAAGATGGGGCATCCTGTCTGTTTGAAAAAATAGTCAAATTGCTTAAAAGAGTACAATATTTAAGTCACGAAGAAGATTTTTAAAAACATGGACACTCTTATTCACGAAGAAAAATACCGCGGAAAGGCCCTTCTTAAAAAAATGGCCGAGCAGGAGTTTATTATTTGCGGTGCGGGAGCCATCGGATCCAATCTTGTCGAGAACATGGCCCGTCAGGGGTTTAAGAAATTCACCGTGATCGACATAGACAGAGTTGACGATCACAATCGGCATACGCAGGCTTTCGGCCGTCGCGATATTGGACAGCTGAAGGTAAGTGCCTTGAAGTCTAGGATTTACGATCAAATGGGCGTCAATATTGAAACGGTTTCGAGGAAACTAGAAGAATTCTCCGTCAAAAAGGACCTTACGAAGGGGTCTATTGTTGTCGATGGCTTTGATAACGGTGAAAGCCGGAAACTGGTGACCGAATATTGTCAAGCGAACAGTCTTGTCTGTCTTCATGTTGGCTTATACAAGGATTATGCGGAGATTCACTGGAACGAGGGCTACAGGGTTCCGACGCCCGTCAAGGGTTTGGACGTGTGCGAGTATCCTCTTGCCAGGAACATCATTCTGATGGCCGTAGCGATTGCTACAGAGGTCTTGATACGATATCTGGATACCAAAGTGCAAGAGAACTATTCTATAAGTCTTGGCGACTTTCATGTAGAAAAAATATGACTCCAAAACAAAAATTAGCCTTTGAAAAATATCTCAAAACGGGTATTTATTTCGTTACCTGTATCGAACCTTGCCTTAAAAGAGTAAAGCACAAGACCGGGCCTAATAAAGGGAAATTATACACAACTCTTTGGTATGGGGGAAAGCGCCCGACTAATTCAAGATGTTGGGGTTGGTACAAAAAACTTAAAGAAGCAATCATCGCCGTGAAAGAAAACCACAATGATATACATGAGGATGAGTTTTCTTATGCGGTTATAGAAAAAATTCCGATGGGAACAGTTTCTATTGGTACTAAAGAAATTCAATGGTTCGTTTGGGAAGGACCAAGATGCCCCTCGCCTCGGGAAGGAAAATATGTCGAGTGTGATAAACCAAAATGGTCTGAAGGAATATGCGACTGGTCGATATAATCAAAAAAAAGGAAAAAGATATGCTCGAAAAGGAAATTGAAAAAGCTCAAGGAATGCTGAATCTTTTAAACCATACGCTGACGCTTTTTGAAAAGGATTTTGAACAGATTAAAAACAGGCATAAGGTCGAATCCGATGCCTTTGTTGAAGAACAAAAGAAAAAGCTCTCAGATCTTCTGAGAGATCACCAGCTCCTTCTGGTTCAGGTTACCAAAGAAGAGATAGAGAATTTTTCCAAATTTTTGGATGGCCAGCTCAATGAAATTTACGACGATGCCAGGAAAAAGGCTGAACAGCGAGATATTGAGGAAATATTTAAAAAATACGGCGGCCGGATAGTTCCTTTGTTTTTCAAGGCGCTAATAAAATGTATTTTCAAGCCCTTTAGATGTGTATATCCTTTTTCGAAATAAACCATGGACGGATAACTCAATCTTTTAACCAACCATGACTAATCTCGTGGGGAAACAGGAGAGACTTTATGGCTGAAAAGAAGTTATCACAAAGGGCCCAACTGGAAATAAAACAGTTGGAGCTGAGCAATGAACAATCAAAGATTAATATTGAACAGTCAAAGCTCAGCAATGAACAGTCAAGGCTCGATCTTTCACAAAGAAATAGTACAGGCGAGCTTGAAATAAGTTCTGTCAAGCAGGAGGGTTTACGCAGAGCGGTTGAAATTTCTTCGAGTGCTCTGTCTAGAGTAATAGGGTCGATTTCTTCAGAAGCAAAAAGGGATGATGCAATAAAGGCCTTGATGGATTTATTGATATCATCTACCAAGGCGCTTCAAAAAGAAATAGATCCGCCTGCAACGGCAGCAGTATAAACTAAATCTTTATCCGTCTATGGTGCTTTTATATGTCAATTAATTACAAGCCGAATCTGTCTGGAACTCTCCGGAGAAAAATTCTCATTGGAAAAACAACCGTTGAGGAAGATCGTAAAGCTTTATTGAAACGAATTAAAAAAGCCATTAACGATGAATTAAAAAAACTAGACTCTCCATCAAAGACCTTGCGTCAAAAAATAGAAAAGATCATTCAGCTTCTGGTTGATCATTTTGATGAAACGATAAGGGATGGCCTGATTGATCTTTGTGCCAAACTGATTGCTGAGGAAATTGAAAGTAAAAAAACAGAAAAAGATGAGGAAGTTAAAACAGCAGGTTTTGAGAAGTGGGCAGGTTTTAAGAAGTGGCTGAGAGAGTGGGAAAAGATACAAAAGGAAAAACCGCTGGACACTCTTAGACCGTTGGATGACCACCCTGTCCCGTATTATCCGCCGTGGTATTCAGATAAAAGTGTAACTGTTTATCCAAGTGGAACTATTTATCCAAGTGGAACTATTATTTATCCAAGTTCTTTTATCTCTCCAATAGAACAATCGCTCAGTTCTGATAATTCTGATAAATGTAATTTAATAACGAGCCTCAGCAATAAATGTGAAAACATGGGGTCGAGCATGTGTCCGGAGCAAATCTGAAATGTTTGGGAAAGCATGGACATCTTTGTTTCCAAAAGGATACCCTGCGATAACCATATCAAGAATAATAGAGCCCGGCCGTGACTTGGAAAAAGAGTCAAAATTAACCGTAGAGGATGTCATACTTTCGCAGGAAGGTAAACGAACGGAGTATGTTGCTTGGGTTACTTGCAGGGATTCTGAAGGAAATTTATGGAATATTCGTCCCAAACAACTAAGAGTACTTGAAACAGATCCGCAAAAAAAGGGCCGATACAGCATACTTCGTCAAAACATAAAATAAATCGATATTTTTGCTGGAGCACGATATATAATCCTTTTACCACTTTCAAAAAGGAGTCCTTATGGCGACAACGGAAAAGAAAAGGAAAAGTAAAATCACCGATTTGTTTTTCAAAGTCGAGGAAGTTCCTGAATCAGCCCCACCTATCGCGACAGAGTCGCACTATGTAACAGGACTTCCCCAAGCTCAGGAAGATGCGAAAATAAAAGAGCAGTTGGCAGATGCTCTGGCATCGGCCAATATGGAGGGGTTCGATTATTTCGAATTTGCCCAAGCATTAGAAGCACAAACTACTCTTATTCCGTCAGAAGCCCAAAGATTCCAAACCATCTACGCGACCGCCAAAGTGATGGGCGTTACTCCGGACAAGCTGATTTCTTCAGCTCAACACTACCTTGATGTTTTGAAAAAGAAAGAAGACGAATTCAAACAAGCTCTCGAGGGGCACCGGTCCGAAGCCGTTACGACCAAAGAGGATGGAATAAAAAAAATCGATACCGACATGCTGGCGCTGAACGACCAAATCAGGAAAATCAATGAAAACATCAATGCCATGCAACAGCAGCGAACCGCGATGGCCAATGAAATCAGCAAGAGTCAGGCAGAAATCGCCCAGGTCGAAAATAATTTTAATGCGACCCTGAAGGTTTTCACGGGCAGGATTTCGTCTGACATCGAGAAGATAAAGACCTATCTGAAATAATAAAAAAGGAAGAATGAAAGGCTTCCTTGAAAGGTTTTAAATCTTTCAAAACTATTAACACTATGGACTCAACAGCAGAAGTGAAGCTCAAAAGCTTTTGGGAAAAACCAGAAGGTAAAACTGGGATGCTTGTGGCCGCCGCGATCGTCGGTGTAGGCCTCATAGGGTTGTATAAGGTACTTCCCTGGCTTATTGCCCTTGCAGCGAATACTCTGCATCTCATGCTTCTGCTCGGGGCGATAGGGGTTGTCTTGTTCCTTATTACAAATCCAAAAGTTAGAGCTACGGCCAGTATCTTATTTCAGCTTATAATGAAAAAGCTGACCAGCTGTATTGTAAAGACCGACCCCTTGGCGATCCTGGGACTCAAAGTCTCCGAAATGGAAGAAAACCTAGAAAAGGTTGGAGAAAGCCTCACAAAACTCAGTCAGACCAGGTCCAATCTTGACAGGGAAATAACCAAAAATGCCTCCAATATTGAAACCAGTATGAGGCAGGCGGCTTTTGCTCAAAAACAAAATGCCACAGAACAGATCTATTTAAAGACCCGTGCAGCCGGTCGACTCCAAAAATCAAACATGACTCTCAAGGAGTTGTTCACAAAAGTGGACACCATGCACCGGATTCTTACGAAAATCTATAAGAACAGTGCAGTGGTCATTGCCGACACCAAGGACGAGATTTATGTCAGTGCCAAAGAGTACGAAGTTTACAAAACGGCGTCCAGTGCCATGAAGAGTGCCATGAGCATCATCAACGGCAATAAGGACAGACGGGCCATCTATGAAGAGGCCTACGAAGTCCTGTCCAATGATATCGCCAACAAATCGGGCGAACTTCAGCAGATGCTCGAAATGTCCGAGAGCGTCATGAACGGCATCGACCTTCAGAACGGAATGTTGCAGGAGGATGGTTTGAAAATGCTGGAGGCTTGGGAAAAGAAAGCCGACAACTGGCTTGTCACCTCAGCAACGAAAACCGACGCTGTTTCTAAAGTCGATACGAAATTTGCTCCGCCTGTCGAAGAGGCAATTCAACAAACGAACAATCAATTCAGCAACCTGTTCAACAAATAAGGGGTTTTTATGATTCATGCAAAGTCAGTATTCGAAGAAACAAATGTCACCACAGAAAAACTGATTCTGGCAACACCTGTGGATTTTGAGATTGTCGATCCGGAAAAAAAGAATCTTCCCGCCACTCTCGAGAGCGTAAAAATCTTCCGTCACCCTCTTATGGAGGGCAAAGTCACTAAAGACTTAGCTATTCTGGTCGATGAGCTCGAAATTGACAGAAAACTCGGTCTGATCTATCAGGCTCAGGAAACAACAGAAGAAATTCTCAGAAAGGATATTGACGAGCTTACCTCAAGCAAGGATTTTTTCGAAGTATCAAGAAAGCTTGTTGAAAAGCTTTTCAGTCTCGGAAAACTTAAAATAATGTGCTTTTTTTCAAATGTCAAAGAAGCAATTCATCAAACATTGATAGTTGCTGGGCCTGGAATTGCCATGGTACTTGGCGGTTTGCTATTATTCATACCCGTCATAATTTTATGGTCCCATCTGGGGAAAATACCTGAATCAAAGGTGACCGCAGGAATTTTTTGTTTGTTTTTCTTTAATGTTGCGTTTAGCATGGGTTTGGGTGTTCTAGTTATTGCTGGTTATGTAAACATGTTTTATGAAAAAACTTATAGATATGATTTTTTGAAAGTACAAATTAATTATGTTCCATTAAATGAAGCACAAGTTAAAATTCCTCGTGGGGCAAAATTAAAAGTTTTGGAAGCACAGGAAACAAAAATATTTGAGGGTTTTGTACTGGCCTCCCCTAAATTTATTGTGGAACATAAAGAAGTGCAATTTTCCAGGCCTGATCCGGCCATCTTAGGTGTCACAAAAGACAAAAGACTTTTCATGATCGTCTACTGGGATGTCGAACGCGACGTCGAAAGAGTCGTAAAAGATATCGAAACATTTAAAAAATTCAAATTGCCGAGAACGTAAAACCCAAATGAAAGGAGGGCCAAATGGCCCAAAAGGTCTACATCCAACCGGGCGTCTGGATCGTCTTGATCGCCCTTGTACTTGTCGGCGCTTTCTTCGGAATCAAAGCCCTGCAGAAGAATGGCGTATTGGGAAAAGTCACGGAAGCAGTAGCACCCGCCTCTGGAACATCCTCGTCTTTGAAAGTAGCCAAAGTCGATGGAAAACGGCCGCTTGTTGTCGCGGTTAATACGTGGGTTGGGTTTGCCCCTGGAGTCTATTTCAATGGCGGACTCAATGCTTCTGCGGAATCAAGATTCACGAAAGAGTATGGAGTTCCCGTCCAGATCGTCATCATGGACAATTTTGACGACTCCAGAAATGCGTGGAAAGCTGGAAAAGTTGATGTTATCTGTAACACCGCTGATGTGCTTTCGACTGAGATTCCAAATTTGACGCAGTACAAACCGAAAGTGTTCATTCAAATCGACTGGTCCCGCGGTGGTGACGCCATTGTGGTTCGGCCAGGAATTAATAATGTGGCTGACCTCAAAGGAAAATCCGTCGCCCTCGCCATCGGTACCCCTTCGCAGACTCTTATTATCAGTGCGATCGAGAGTGGCGAAATTACCTATGAAGACCTTCAAATAAAAAAGATGGCAACAGCCATCGACGCGGCCTCTGCTTTCAAAGCCGGCCAGGTTGATGCTGCTATCGTCTGGGCACCTGATGATGAAGACTGTGTTGCAGCCATTCCAGGGGCGAAAAAGCTTATTACGACTAAGCTGGCTCGCTTTGCCATCGCCGATATTTTTTACGCCAAGGAGGACTTCATTCAGTCCCATCAGAAGGAAATTTCGGCTTTTACCGCAGGCTGGCTGAAAGCTTCCGCTGAACTGAACAGTACACCATCGGCTCGTATCGAGGCCCAAAAAGCCATGTCGAAGTATTTCAATGTTCCCGAAGCGGTTATGAATCTGGATAATGCCCGATTCTGTACCTACGGAGACAACGACAACTTCTTCAATCTTTCTCCGACCCAATGCAAATGCGTGAAGGGGGAGGATCTTTACACGAAGATGGCCCAGGCCTTCTACAAAATCGGCCTCGCTCCGCAGAACGTGCCTGCGTGGCGGAACATCACGGACATCAGCATCCTTCAAGGGCTGAAAGAACAGTTCACTGGTATAAACGACGATGCTGAACCAGGCACCACTTTTACCAAGCCCACCGAGGAGATGAAAAGTGTTCCAGCCATAGCGACCAAGCGCATTACGATTAATTTCGCTACAGGCTCCTACACCCTGACCGATGATTCTAAGTATATCATCGACCGGGACTTTTCTACTATTGCCAAGAGATTCGCGGGCTATCGGGTGCGTGTTGAAGGAAATACGGATAATGTCGGAGGTCACGCCATGAACAAGTCCTTGTCCATGAAACGGGCCAGATCCGTGGCGGAATTCCTCGCCAATACTTATAACTTCGACCCGAATCGTTTCGTGTACGTCGGTAATGGTCCAGACAGCCCTGTGGCGTCGAACGACACAGATGCTGGCCGTGCCATGAACCGCCGGACCGATTTCGAGTTGATTCAATAAGTGGCAGCTCATTAGCGGGAAGGAGGCTCTCAAAAAAGAGCCTCCTATTTTAAAAAATGGACAATAAAATAAAATTAAATAAAAATCAAACAGATTATTTGTCTTCCCTTCCTGAACAGGGGATGGGTTATCAAATTGTTGATATTACCCTAAAAAACGGAACAGTTTTGAAAAAGAGAATTGTGCTTAACTCGTCATTTTTAAAACTTGAGAATAAAGAACAAATTAAACCAAATGAAATACATATTATTAAACTGCATTTAAAATGAATAAACAGCATACCCTAGATCTCTTTCATAAATTGTTGTGTGTGTTGTCTTTTTTTCTTTTATTTTTTGCGTGTGAACAGGTTCAATTTTCCGAAGTCATGACAGAACAAGGCTATGTGGAACAGACTATTTTCACACCTTCTTCACACGGCACGGGAGTCGGCCCAAGTTTTCATAATGGCGAAATAGGTTTAGCCATAACATCCATAGATGTTCCGGAAATATATGCTGTTGTATTTCACTGCCAGCACGGAAAATTTGTCATTCAGGGCGGAAGTGAAAAATATAAGGTTCTATGGTCCAAGCTTAAAAGCGGCGATCTTGTAACGATTTCCTATAGGGAAGTTTACATGGTTGATCTGAAAGCCAAGACAAAACGATTGATTAAATATGATTTTATGGACGCCAATGCAAACAAAAGGGATTTA
>Ga0315288_10002164_pt1 | contig 25438 bp, 23 predicted proteins | sample YL17G11_20_MG_FD_203454 | JGI IMG/M metagenome (GOLD analysis project Ga0315288, IMG submission 203454) | Sediment microbial communities from Yellowstone Lake, YNP, Wyoming, USA - YL17G11_20 | ecosystem: Environmental > Aquatic > Freshwater > Lake > Sediment | place: USA: Wyoming | collected... | reverse complement strand
TCGACAGGCTCCAGATTGCTTCTTTTTTATTATTTGTCATGATTTTCGGCAAAGGTGGCACGTTTTGGTCATCAGGCAAAAACCACCTTTTTGCATGGCTATGCGTTGTGCCAATTACCACAGCGGGTGGTATCAACGACGTCGATTCTTTAGCCCTGTCACAACCTGGCCGCGAGCACCGCTCCGAACAGTGCTCCTATTATTGTACTGATTATTGGATTTGAAGTAAGAGGACACGTGCCGTAAGCACACTTTCCGAAGTGGCCGACGGCGAAACCGGCAACCGCTCCAATCAAAGCTCCGATTATTATTTTCATTTCCTGCTTCTCCCAAAACACATATCAGCCCTTCGGTCCGGCGTGACTCAGGGCAGCTTTCACAGCGAGGAACCGGCTAATCCCATCCATGCATAACATACCTTTGACGGTGCTGCCATCAACTACTGCCACAGCCGTTTTGCCGCCGGTCATGGACTTTTTGTATATTTCGTCCAGAGGTGTTCGAGGGGTGACCGACGCGAAGTCTCTGTCCATCACATCCGACACCGGAACGTTCACGCCTTTGTCGTGGATGGTTGCCAGAATGCGGTCGCGTGTGAGTATCCCCTCAATGCCCGCCTCACCAACCACGGGGAAGTCATCCTGACAGCCATGGTAAAAATGCTCCAACGCCCTGGCGATCGGTTCGTCGGGCCTCAACGTCCTGAAAGTCGTTGTCATCGCTTCACTGGCAGGTATCGCATGCAGTACGGATTTCAGTATAACCTGCTGTTTCTCCCCGCCGGCCCCGATGTACAGAAATAGCCCGATGATCGCGATCCACCAATTGAAGAAGACTCCATAGAAGATGAACAGCATCGCCAGAATTTGGCCTATAGCCACAGCTAAGGAAGTCGCTCTGACATAGTCCATTGTCATGGCCAGGATGCCCCGAAGCACTCTGCCGCCATCCATGGGAAACGCCGGGATCAAATTGAAAATCGCGAGCATGATATTAATTCCGATCAGCCCGGCAAGAAAGGACCGGGATAAGTCCGGCTGTATGGTTGGGACGCTGATTCCGGACCAGCGACCGACGATCACATAGAGAATGCCGGCAATGGCCAGATTGATCAGCGGCCCGACAAGAGACATGACGATCTCCTGGGCAGGTTTTTCGGGCATCTCTTCCATTGTGGCCACACCCCCAATTGGAAGCAGCGTAATACTCTTGACTTCCTTGCCGAAGCGGCGCGCTATGAGGCTGTGGCCGATCTCGTGGATGAGCACACAGGCGAACACGGCACCGATGAACAAGGTGGCCAATAAACCCCTTTGAAATCCGTGCTGGTTCGCGACGGAGGCGAATATGAACAGAACAAGCAGAAGAAATGTCACGTGGATCCGAAAACGGATGCCGAATATCTTGCCAATGTTGAACGACCAATTCATATTCAGAACTCCTGTTCAATAGATAGACCGGCCCACTGCTCAATGCCTGCTCCCGGATGACGTCTCTTGTTACCTGCTCATTGTACAGGATCGGATTAGAACGTCACAACGACAAATTGAGAGTATTGCTCTCTCTTGACAAGGAAGAGAACTTTCTTGTTCTTCATCGACTTTTGCATGGCCTGGTCAAATTCTTCAACCGAGGTAGCCGCGGACAACCCTGCCCTGTTTCTTCAACTGCTCCTCGATCGCGCGAGCCATATTGATTGGAATGGCAAAGCCAATGCCCATATACCCGCCACTCTGACTGAAGATAGCCGTATTTATCCCAATAACCTGGCCATCGAGATTAATGAGCGGTCCGCCTGAGTTGCCGGGATTGATCGCGGCATCTGTCTGGATGAAGTCCTCATAGGCAACGATATGAACATTGCTGCGTCCGACCGCACTTATGACACCGACTGTGACGGTCTCATTCAAGCCAAAGGGATTGCCAATAGCAATAACCCAGTCGCCAATCTCGATCTTCTCTGAATTTCCCATGGGTAAAACCGGAAAGTCACCACCATCGATCTTGATCAGCGCCACCTCGGAATCCTGGTCCGTGCCTATAAGTTTGGCATTCTCAAACTTGCGGCCATCTTTCAGCTCGACAGTAATTGTGTCTACATCTCCAACGACGTGATTGTTCGTGATAATATAGCCGTCTTTACTAATGATAAATCCGGACCCAAGGCTTTGTTCGAGGTGTTTTCTTGGGCTCTGCTGCTGCTGGGGCGGCAGCTTATCGCCAAAAAACCTTCTCAGGAGGTCATCATCAAAGAGTCCATAAGGGTCATTGAATCCACCAGCACTGCCAAATTCCATCGGACTGACTTGAACCGCTTTTTCCACCTTGATCGATACAACAGCAGGCATTGCGGCCTTTGCAGCAGTGGAAAACGCACTTGATAGTTCTTTAGCCGATTGTGTACCGGACTGAGCGACTACGGAGCCGGCAAGACTCAACACTAATCCCAGCGATATCGTCATAATTACGATACTCTTAAGAATGTTCTCTTTTTTTCTACAGTTTCTGCTCATGACATATTTCCTTTCATTGATAAAGATTTGAACTTAGAACCAACATTTTATCATGTTTATATAAAGTCACCTGTTATTACAATCACCATCGACTCACAATACACTGTGTTTGTGATGTGTGATGTGTGATGAAGTCTGCATCCAAGGGCTCAGTTTCTACGCGGGTGTGCTTGACTGTATCCCTTCTTTTATCCAATTCTTTGCCTTGTCTGCTTCATTTACGTCGAAATATTTCACCTTGGCGGTGGTAAAAGGCATACAGAATATGCTCATGCCTTTTTCCCACTTTCTGTCGCCGACCAGTGCAAGACGCTCAATATCCTTAAAATGCTTGAAATCGAACTACATGTTTTACCGACAGCGCTATACGAAGCAGGAGACTCCGGACACGCCGCCGCACGTCAATCGCACATTTGACCGCCCGGCAAATAGGCCGGACAATCTCATACACTGAAACGTGTTTTAATCAATCCGTCTGTTCGACAAGGTAGTTCTGTATGCCCATCTGCTGGACCTGATCGAGTTGTGCTTCGATCCAGTCGATGTGATTCTCTTCATCAACGAGAATTGACTCGAGTAACTCACGCGTTCCATTGTCGGCAAGCTCGACAGCGAGCCGAATGTCCGCGTTGTAGTCCTTGATGGCAGTCTCTTCAGCCTTCCAATCGTTCTTGTGCTGTTTTTCCACGTCGGCACCGATGCTGATCTTGCTCAGCTTGCTGACGATGGGTCTTCCTTCAAGGAAAATAATCCGCGCAATGAGTTTCTCGGCATGTTTCATCTCATCAATCGCTCGCTTCTGCAGCACCTCATGCAGGTGCTTATAGCCCCAATTTTCGCACATTTCAGCGTGGACAATATATTGGTTAATGGCTGTTAGTTCGTCGCTCAGGCGGGCATTGAGACTTTCAATGATTTTATCTTGTCCCTTCATACTTTGATTCCTATTCCAATTGATTGATCAATAGTTCTATAAAGCTCTCATGAATTCCACGAGATCGGTCTTTTCCTCCGCAGTGAGTTTAGTTCCAAGTATAAGATTGAAGAACTCCACCGTATCTTCCAAAGTAAGTAACCTTCCATCGTGAAGGTACGGCGGGGAATCTTTTATCCCTCTCAACGGAAAGTTCTTGATCGGCCCGTCTGCCGAAGCGTATCTGCCATTTATCATCTGAGACTTATAGAATCGCTCGGTTTTCAAGTTATGCATGAGATTATCGGTGTAATAAGGCGGCGTATGACATACAGCACAGGTGCCCTTCCCGAAAAATACAGCCTGGCCGTGAAGTTCGGCTTTCGTAGCTTTACCGGGGTCGAGTTTCCCGAACACGTCCAGTTTTGGAGCCGGTGGGAAGTCCAGAAGCGCCTGGAATTCAGCCATAAAGTGGACCTGGCTGCCTCGTTCGAGTATATTAATTCCCTTCTTGGCAGCGATTACGTGGTCACCGTCGAAGTAAGCCGCCCGCTGTTCAAACTCCGTGAAATCCTCAACTGTCTTAAGTGCTCGCTGCGATCCGAACAGGCGCTGGATATTGACACCCCGTAGTGTTGGAGTATCGAGCCGATGGCGGAATTCCTGGGGGCGGATGTCGCCTACCAGGTGGGTAGGGGAAATAGTATGTCCATTTGAATGACAGTCAAAACAGGCTACCCCTCTGCTCGGCTGCTCACTGCGACGGTCTTCAGTTTGATTGAACTGCTGCTGAGGGAATGGCGTTATCAGCAGGCGAACTCCTTCGAGCTGCTTTGGATTAAGTATCCCGTTGAAAAGGTCATAGTAATTATTGATAGTTACTACCTTTCCCTGTGAGATATCGCCGAGGTCGGGACGCGTGGTAAGATAAATCGCAGCAGGATATTCCGGGAGAAAATGGTCCGGCAAGTCGAAGTCAAGATCAAAACGTGTTAGATCCCGGCCCTCTTGCTTTTTGATTTCATCTATAACAAACCTGGGGAAAACCATGCCGCCTTCACTGTGATTAGGATGAGGCAGCGGAAAAAAACCTTTCGGAAACATGCCTTTTTCACGGATTTCCTCCGGCGTCATTTCCGCGAGCTTCTGCAGAGTCATCCCCGCAAGCAGTTTTACACGCAGCCCTTCCTGGATGGCTTTGCCGCGAGACATGGTAACGCCCTTGGCCGGTCTGTTCGACAGGTCATATCTTTCAGCAAGCAAATCCATTTGACGCTTCATGATTTCGGCCTTGGCAGCCTTCATTTTTGCCTGAATGGAATTAAAGTCTTCGGTGATCACAACCGGCGAATAGCTTGATTGTTTATTGGTTTGGGCATTGGCACACGTTAGTCCAATCCCACAGAAAACCAACGCGATCATTAGGGTGATCGCAAGCCCAACAATTCTTCGATACATGATACACCTGCCTTTCTTGAAACAGAAAACCCTTAATTGTTAATCCACAAAACTGTAGAACCGTACAATCCTTGCCTACCAAGCCAAGCGAGATTTGCTTTAAGCAAATTCTCATTTTCAGGACTCTTGAATCACGGCCTAATAGTAACGTGGCCATGTCATGTGTAAATCGGGGTAATATCTGTTTTTGCTGTCCATCATGACACGTATATTTCTGTAGGGGGGAACTACTACAGTACAACTTTTAAAAGCCATGAACGCATGCCAATACATGTTTTCCTCAGTGTCTGATAATAATCCCTGGTCGTACACCTTGTGTGTCTCAGAGGAATACATTGATTCCGGGAAATCCCAAAAAACTGAATATTTGGATTGACAGCCCAGCTTATTTTGTTAGACTTATGCCGAATCGTTTATTTGTGTTTTTTTACGGAATTCGAGAAATGTCTGCTATAGAGGACACTGCCGAGCAAGGGCCGTGGGCGGAGAAGCATCGGTTGTTGGCTGCAATTGTACACGACTCCAACGATGCCGTAACAGTACAGGATTTTAATGGTAATATCAAGCTCTGGAACCTTGGGGCGGAACTAATATACGGTTACACTAAAACTGAAGCCCTCAAAATGAATATCCTCCAAATTATCCCCGAGAATAGACGGGACGAATTTCTGGTGTTGGTGAAAAGCTTGAGAAAGGAAGAAAAAGTCCGGTCTTTTGAAACACGGCGTCTGACAAAAGACGGCCGGCTGATAGATATCTGGATCACCATCACGATATTGACAGATGAAGCAGGTGATCCGGTTGGCGTTGCTACAACCGAGCGTGACATTACCGAACGCAAGCAACTGGAGAAAGAGTTGTTGGCGATAAAAGAAAGGGAACAAAAGCTGATCGGCCTGGAGATGCACGACAGTCTCGGCCAAATACTTACTGGCATTGCTATAAAGAGCAAGGGTTTGGAAATAAAACTCAACAACAAGTCATTGGACGAGTCAGCCGATGCAGCAGAAATATGCAACCTGGCCAATGAAGCTATAGCTCAGACCCGTCGGCTCGCGAAAATGCTTTACCCTGTTGACCTCGAAGCGGGCGGTCTTGTATCGGCCTTGCAGGAACTGGCGTCAAGTACTAAAGATATCTTGAAAATCTCATGTCAATTCAAGTGCAATAATGCAGCTCCCATTCGAGATTCCATGACGGCAAGACACCTTTACCGCATCGCTCAGGAAGCCGTCACCAATGCAGCCAGACATGGCAAGGCAAAAAATGTCAGGATAGAATTAGCATCGGTCAAGGATAGGTCTACACTGAAAGTGGTAAATGACGGCAAGGATTTCCCGGGAAATCTTGCCGGGAAAAAGGGACTCGGGTTGAAAATCATGGAATACCGCGTAAATACGATAGGTGGATCGTTCGATATTCGGAGAGGTCGCAAAGGCGGCACTATCGTCATGTGTACGTTCCCAAATAAGGACCAATAACCCAAAGAGCAATAGAGATTATGACGCAGAAACAACGGCGACGCAAAGCTTCCGAAACCAGGAAAAAGGTTTTCATCGTCGATGACCATCCTGTAGTACGTGACGGTCTTATCACACTCATCGAGCACGAGCAGGACTTTAATGTCTGCGGGGATGCTGATGACGCTGCTGAAGCTCTTAAATCCATTTCTGAACTAAAACCCGATGTCGTTATTGTGGATATTGGTCTTAAAAGTTCAGACGGCATCGAATTAACAAAAAGCATCAAGACACGATATCCAAGAATGCCCGTGGTTGTCCTTTCTATTCATGATGAATCGGTGTACGCCGAACGGGCTCTGCACGCAGGTGCTTCAGGATATCTGATGAAGGAAGCGGCATCGAATGACATCATAACGGCGATTCGCACTGTTCTAAGCGGCGAGATATACGTCAGTGACCAAATGGCGAAGAAGCTCCTGGGCAATGCTTTCTCTCGGAAATCAGATATAGGAACTGACCCCGTTGCTAAGCTTAGCGACAGGGAGTTCGAAATATTTCGCCTTATCGGCAGTGGTTACAAGGTCTCTCAAATAGCTGATCGGATGCATCTTAGTTCAAAGACGATCGAGACTTATCGTGCACGCATCAAAGAAAAACTGAACATCACCGATGCCTCTAAACTGCTGCGATATGCCATTAAATGGGTAAGCAGTGACGACAAAAAGTAATTGAGCCGCGATTTACAGTCATACGATCGGCGTATAGCTTTCTCCGGCAATCACTCACCTGCAGTGTCTTGTATCACATCTTGTACAGGTTTTCACCTACACAAACAAGCTTGGTATGACCTACAGCAAAAACAGGTGCGCCCCCGATTTACAGAAACTGAAGTCCGGCTATCATACCGATGTTAAGGTAAACTAAAGGCTCGGTGCTTGTACAGAATAGCGTGGATGCCGTTTTGGCGGGAAGCTTTGATCCAGACATACGCCAGATGTTGTGTAAAGCCGGCCTCAAGGTTATTCGACACGAGAGAGGTATAACCTACAGGATTTTGGAAGAACTCAGGGAGACATCCCAATCAGCAGTATCTTAATAGATTAGGAAACTCAATTCTTATGAATAGCGAGAGAGAACAACACGAAACCAGCCAGACGAGCAAGAAGATCTTAATTGTTGATGACCACCCTGTGGTCCGCCAGGGATTGACGCAATTCATAAACCAGGAACCAGGCCTTGTAGTGTGTGCCGAAGCCGGAAATGCCAAACAGGCTTTAGAAGCTGTTGAAAAGCAGCACGTTGATTTGGCTATCGTCGACATGCTGCTGAAGAACACAACCGGTATTCAAGTCACTAAGGACCTTAAATCGAGATGCCCTGGTTTGCGCGTTTTGATATTCTCCATGAGCGATGAGCCGCACTACGTTAAATATGCCTTTCAAGCCGGCGTCCAAGGATATATCACCAAAGAGGATGTGGCTGATGAAATCATAAATGCAATCCGTCAGCTCCTGGACGGCAAGATCTACCTGAGCGGCCGTGTGGCTCAGAAATTCCCACGCAGAACGCTCGACAGGATCAGGGCGGGCGATTTGGAAGACTCAGTATGGGAATACAGACCTGATGACCGATGTGGGTAGGCGTGAGAAAAATCTAATTGAACAGGCAAGGATATTTGCAATTAAAGTGTTGCTTCACAATATGCATGGCCCCTGTCGGGGACTTCCAAGAACAGCATGATGGGATTAAGCGAGGTAGAAGACAATGCGTATCGCACTTGCAGCAGACCATGGAGGTTTTGAATTGAAGGAGCAACTGGCCAGGGCCCTTCGTACCTCGGGATACGACGTAGTGGACTATGGCGCCTATTCATTAACACCCAGCGATGACTATCCCGACTTTGTTGTGCCGCTGGCGAAGGCCATTGCCCGGAAAGAGGTGGAGCGAGGAGTCGTGATCTGTGGGAGCGGCATAGGGGCTTGCATCGCTGCCAACAAGATTCCGGGGGTTCGGGCTGGAACTATTCACGAAGGCTATTCCGCCCGTCAAGGGGTAGAAGATGACAATATGAACGTGATTTGTCTGGGCGGTCGCGTTATTGGTTATGCGTTGGCTTGGTACCTGGTTCAAATTTTCCTGTCTGCTCAGTTCAGCAACGCGGAACGCCATAGGCGGCGCCTTGCCAAGGTGGCCGCCGAGGAAAGAAAACAATGAGAACCGTAAAGAAAAAAACGAGTCTGGAAAAACTGGAAACTTTAGGACAGAGCATCTGGCTGGACTACATCAGACGTGATCTGATCGCAAACGGTGAGCTTCGACGTTTGATTGAGGAGGATGGACTGAGCGGTATGACCTCGAACCCATCCATCGTTGAGAAGGCGATAGCGGAAAGCCATATTTACGACCAGGATATTCGTGACATGGCCCTCAAGAAAAAAGATGTTAAAGCAATCTATGAAGCCCTCAGCAAGCACGACGTACAGAACGCTGCTGACGAATTCAGGTCTGTATATGAAAAGACTAACGGCAAGAAGACGGAAATTGCCAGGAAGGTGCGTGGGCAAGTGGCCATCTCAAGTGCTAAGGCGGCTTATCAAATCTGCAAGGAGATTTTCGGAAGTAATAGATTTAAGAAGCTGGCTGATAAGGGTGCTCGTGTACATGGGCAACAAAACCGTCGCGGCAGACTGGTACAGCAAGGCAATTGAGTGGATGGAAAACAGCAGTATTAATTGGCCCAGTGCACAAGGTCAAATGATCTACGATATATACTTAGAAGCTACGGAGCTTATCGGCATCGAAACCAGAGAGTTTTAATGTGATGCCTCGCACTGGTTCAAGCGTAACCTGAGGCTGAAAAGACCAAGAAGTGGCGAGCAAAATTGCTGCAAACTGAAGCTAAGATAGAGTGACATTACACTTTTTCCAGGCCTTAAAAACACCACAATTTATATGGTGACTTCTTGACTCCATTTTGTCACTATAAATGCCAGTTTTAATCAAATCGAGCGTAAACAAACTTCCATTTTTTGTGTAAAAGCAAATTTTTATAGGAATTTTATATCGACTTCGGATTCAATGAACTGTGCGAAATCATACAGATGAAAGAAGGGCTGTCCAAGCCGTAAAGCCAACGGACTACTCCAACAAAAGAAATCTCACACAAACGTTGGGACGACTTTTGTCGAAAGGCCCGCACCGACATAGTGGTGGTGCGGGCTTCTGCTTTGAATCATCTGTTTGCTTGTTGTGCGGCTTTACTTCTTAGTCGCAGCGGTAATAATACCCTTCATGGCGGCAGCCTTGACGTGCGCGGGCTGGTCATCGCCCTTGAACTCGTTGTACAAAGCTACTGCCTCGGACTTCTCACCGTCGGCCAGCAACTGCTCGGCACAGACCATGCAGGCGTCGGCTACTGGTATCTTCATGTTGCCAGATGCTTTCTTTGCGAACTTGCTCAGTTCCTTGGCCGCAGCCGACGTGCCGATCAGACCCAGCGATTGGGCTGCGGCTTTGGCGACCTGGATGTCGGAGTCGCCGAGAAGCTTCGAGATGAACATGATGCTCTTCTTGTCGCGACGTACACCCAGCGAACCGATAATGCCCGGCTTGAGCTTGCTGCTGACCTTCGGCAACGCGTCCCGCATCGCCTCGGCCGCCTTCTCGTCCGGAATGCGTTCCAGGGCGTAGCGTGCGATGTGCGAGGTCTCCTCGGCCGGCAGAAGAGCGGCAAGGGCCTTGATGGACTGGGCTGTGCCCACGACTCTCAGTTTGCGGCACACATAGTCCTGTGCAGATCGTGAGATGCCGCTGGCAAGTGCGTCCACCAAACTCTTCTCCAGCGCCTTACGTGCTGTGGGATCGTCATGCGTAGCTATGATAGCCTGGTCGATGGGATTCAAGGCCTCGCGATCTGAGCCCCAGTCATAGGTCTTAAGCGTTTCTAATGCTTTATCTACGGCGGCCGAATCCGTCTGTGCAACGGCCACTGTTGCCGTGCCAGCCGCCATTATCATTCCAGTAGTCTCTTTAATGGTCATAATCAAGTCTCCTTGTTGTAATCATCGCTTACTCAAATCACCCAGGGCTCTCTTCTTGCAACGTCGACAAGACGGTTGGCTTCGTCGTCGTCAATGAATTGTTGTTTCACCGTGTCCCATTTCAGTGACCGTTCCAGTTCGTACGCAATGAGGAACAGGTGGCATACTGTTGTCGTGTGGACCGCATATTCGATGTCGCGGAACGGCCTCCTGCGTGTCTTGACGCAGTCGATGAAGTCACCATAGATACCGCCGCTTCCGGCATAACTGGGAACCGGCTTTGAGGGGCCTTTTTCATTCGTACCTTCTACATCCAGGTTGCCTCGACCCGGGTAATTGTGGTGAAGAAGCTTGCCGTTAGGATAGCGGCAGGTTGCGAACTTCGTGCCGTTTTCGTTATGGAAGATGACTTCCTCAGGCTCCAGTTCCCTGACATCAATGGCGAAGGTCGCGCCACCGAAATGATGGGCGCCCCAGTCGGTCATGCCGCCGCCGGAGTAATCCTTGAACGACCGCCAACTTGTGCCGTCGATGTTGTAACTACCGCTGCATCGGTGGGGATGGTATGGCGCCCAGGGGGCGGGCCCAAGCCACCTGTCCCAGTCGAAGCCTTCTGGGACTGGTTCCCCTTTCTTGTTGCAGTCCTTCGGTAGCGGGCCAACGTTAACGTTGATCGACTTGATGATGCCTTTGTCTCCATTCCAGCAGGGATCGACTGTCTTCCTGTAGTCTTCGAGTACTCGCTGACTGCCGCCGGAAACAACTCGACTATAACGCCGGGCTGCGTCGATCATAAGCCTGCCTTCACGGAGCGTCTTGGTCTCGGGCTTCTGGCAGTAGATGTCCTTTCCGTTGCGGCATGCCTCGATTACCACGATCGCATGCCAGTGATCCGGTGTTGCACAATGTACAGCGTCGATATCATCGCGTACCATAATTTCGCGGAAGTCGTTATAAGCTTTGCAGTCCTTGTTACCGTACTTCTCGTTTATACGGTTCATGGCGCCGTCGCGAACATCCCTTTTTACATCGCACACGGCAACGTACTGGACATCGTCCCGACCCAGGAATGTACCCAGGTCGCCCTGGCCCATATTGCCGATGCCAATGCCGGCCATCACGATACGGTTACTTGGCGCGGTGTTACCGTCTTTCCCCATCGCGGACGCCGGGATCAAATAGGGCAGTGCCACCGATGCCACTGTTGCTTTCAGAAATGTTCTCCGACTATGAGACGTGCCCCGGTCCTTCGCTGGTTTGCTCTTCTGGTTTGCCACGTGTTAATCCTTTCCTTAGGGCTCAGTATGCATAATTGCTTTGAGCCATGCCGATTCTGAATCTCACTTGCTCAATCAATATCGCATGCGTTAGAGGGGACATTTTCATGGATAGCCTCTCTCCCCGCGACCGTCGCGAGGCTTCTGCTGATACTGACAGGAATTTTGATTTTACGACCATTTGTAATGATTATACTCCCGAAGCAAGACAGATCAAGGGGAAAACACTCAAACTAAGGGCTTTTATCCTAAGCTTTTCCGTAGCAAATCCTTATGAAGCCAAAAGCATGTATTTATCGCTTCGGTCAGGCTACCCAACAAACGATACGAAAGGAAATCAGGATTGTCCGGCCGCGGTTGACTCAGACTAACCAGGCAATCATAAATATTCGGATGTGCCTCAAGAAGCCAGCCCAGGTAAATCATTACCAACATGGCTATCCATAAAAACTACTTGACTATTGGAAAAGACCGCCGAACTCAACAAGTGTGACGTTTTTTTCTACATTTTTCCCTGGATTCCTACTTAATCTACTCAATTATACAAAAATATAGCTAAAATTTCGCTTTTGGACTTGCCCACAGATCGTCCTTGAGGAAAACTCCATCACCAGGTCGATCAAGTAAGCCATCCACAACAACCATTCCATATCGGTGCGGTAATAGAAAAGAATCTTTTATTCTCTCGCCTCACAATAAAATTCACACCCTAAGGCGTACATGAAAAGCACCTTTCCCATGAGTTGCAAAATATCAGAATCCTTCTAAAAGTCACCTTTTTATGCGTTGCACCTGATATCCTGCCGTATGGAAAATAAAGAAAGCACGTTAGTTATTCAAATAGAGCGAGATCAGTCATACAAAGGATTTGCAAAAGGTAAATTGTTGCTGCATTATGAAGGCAAATCTGAACCTCTCGATGTTGTATTTGTTTCCCCACCTTTGTCTTTGTAGACAGGTATTTAATAAATTGCCGGAAAAAGGTAGAGTTTGAGTTATTTTATTTTCGACATAAGTTTCTGGGTTGGTAATAATTAATGTAATAAAAGCGTAATATTATAGACGCCAAATAATTGAACCATGTTGTTTTCTGGGAGTTAAGGAATGAATACACGTTTAGAACACCCACTGTGTTCTACACGTTTACTACTTCTGTTTCTAGTTTGTATAGTACTGCATAGCGATATTTCTACACATTTATTTGCAGATGAGAACCTTACACCTGAACGACTTGTTTTATTAATGAAGGCTTCAAGCGAACAATATAATACCATTAGTTTGAAGATGAAAGCAACGTCTTACCAATATGACGCTGATAACAAGACGAACCCAAAAGTTAAGTCAACTCGAGAGATCATATCCCGATGTACCCGGACCAGAAGCTTTAGCAGGACTATCGAAACTTCGTATCCGGATACAATCCCACATCCAGATTATTCACCAATAGATATAATGACCTTTGCAATCACCCCGAAGTGGTCTAAACGGTTGAGCGAAGCACCGGATGGTAGAACACCACGCGGACATGTCGAGTCAGGCAGGTTACTCGATGCAGAACAGCCATTTTATAACATTTACGTTGCTATGTGGGACCTATGTGGATGGTCCTGGAAAGAAATAAATTTTAACGAAACCACAGTTACTAAAGACGAAAAAAACAATTATTATATTATGAAAGCCAAAATGGGGGAATCACCCAAAGGTCCTTTTGTACAATTGTATATCGATCCTGCGAAAAGCCGGCCTCGCATAACATCTGGGAAGGCCGAAAGATGGTCGAGGCCGCCCGCAAGTACAAACGCATTGTACAAGTCGGCTCCCAGGACCGCTCGGACGTGGGGCTGATCCCTCCGGTCGAGCACATCAGGCAGGGCAGCCTGGGCAAGGTTCAGCGTGTCCATGCAATTACGTACAACGCCCGCCTGAGCATTGGAAAGGTCAATGGTCCCCAGCCGATCCCGACAACGTGCGACTACAATCTTTTCCAGGGTCCGGCTCCGCTGACGCCGCTGATGCGTAAAAACCTGCACTATGACTGGCACTGGTGCTGGCCCACCGGCACGGGCGAGATGGGCAATCTCGGCGGCCACGTGCTGGACGACGGGCGTGACAAAAATGTCACCTCGGATCATGAGTATTGGCGGACGATTTGGCTACGATGATGACGCCCAGACGCCCAACACAATCATCTCGTTGTTTGACTATGATGCCTTTCCCATTATCTACGAAATCCGGGCCTTACCGCGAGCCAAGAGCCAGAAGGTCGATGTTTATCAGGGAATTACCTCCCGAGGGATGGACCGCTACCGCGGTATTAACTTCGGTATGATAATTCAGTGCGAGCAAGGCTACTTTTCGGGCGGTCGCGGCGGAGGCTGGACCTACGACAACAACGGCAAGAAGATCAAGCAGTTCGCCGGCGACGGCGGTGGCGGACACATGACGAATTTTCTTGAGACGATGCGTAGTCGACGAGTCGGCGATCTGAAAGCAGACGTTCTCGAAGGGCACATTACCACCAGTATGATTCACTCGGCTGACATTTCGTATCGCCTTGCCCAACGCAAGCCTGTGGAGGAAATCAAGAAGGCCATCGAAGGCAATGACGTGCTGGCCGAGTCTTTCGACCGTCTATTGCAGCATTTGCAGGCAAACGAGATCGACCTCCAAAAGAATCCCGTGAGCATGTGTCCGATGCTGACTTTCGACACAGAGAGCGAGAAATTCATTGGCGAAGACAGTTATTATGCGAACATGTTTCTAAGCCGGAACTACCGTCCGCCGTTCGTAGTACCAGAGACTGTGTAACTAAGGATTTGCGATTTTCGATTTATGATTTACGATTGGATTTCCCATCTCGGAGACAGCAGCAATCGAAAATATTAAAATCATAAATCTTAGAGATTCAGGTGCTCTGCCGCATAGCGCAGGCACTTTCTGATGTTTTGCTCTTCCAGCTTCACCTGCTCATCGACCGAAAGATTGTCGATATTCGGCAAGGTATCTTTATCACTTGCGTGGGCTCGCACATATCGCATGGTGCGAGCCAGATTCACGCCGGGGACATCACCCAAGGTGGCCCAGTATTTCTCACTGAGACACGGCACCTTGAGAGGATTGCGCGTGGACATTTCCACGCTGAACTTCATACTTGGTTTGGCCTTTCGTATAATCTCGACTATCCTGGGCAAGTCGAGCGTACCTTCGCCAAATGCGATATCGGCCAGCAGAAATCCACCCTCGTATTCGCAGACTGCCATGTCCTTCAGATGGACCGAGTGCGCCCACGTGGCGTATGCTTCCACCAAATCCATCGGGTCTTCCAGGAGGGCGAAACTGTTGTTCGTATCGATGCAAACTCCGACGTATTCGCTGTCGATTTTCCTGAGCATCTTCAACATGTGAGGAATGAGCCAGTCTTTGTGGTTCTCAATCGCCAGCGGGATTCGGTATTTCTCAACGATTGGCGCAACCGACTCGATCGCTTTCCACGAGAGGTCAGCGAACTCGTCGAACCGTTCGCGTTTGTCGAACTGCTCGTAACGCCGGCCGCCGCAAAAACCCCGGATTGTTCTGGCGCCTGCCGCCTTAACGGAAGCGACGCCCGCCTCAAAGCGTTCCAGATCCACCTTGCCGCCCAACCATACCGAATCTTCTATGAACAGATCATTTTCTTCCACGTAGGTACGCAACTCTTTTGCATAAGCTTCGTCGCGCCTACCGATGGCGCACTGAACGCCCCCGGCCCCGATTGAATGACAGTACTTAAGGAAGGTCAGGGGATCTTGTGTTACCTTAGGTGTATACCCGGCTTTTTCGGCCCGGCTGCGAATATTGCAGGAGAAGTCGTCAATGCCCAGTTTTGTCTTCTTGGGTATTGTAGATTCACTCGCCCACGCCGGAGCACTAAGTATCGACGCGGCTATGCCGCCTCCGATCGAAAAGAGCATTTCTCTTCTGTTCATCGTTTTCTTCCTCAATTGAAGTCTATTCTGCAAGCCGACAAGCCTTCACATCATTCAAATCATTATTTTAGCCGGCTCCACAGGAAATGTAAGGCTTTGAGGGAGATATCTCAAAGAAAATTGTTGTGGCAACAGGGATTTTAGTATTTGACTTTGAGCTCTTCATAGGTTGACGATGCTGGTTATTAAGTGACTGCAAGCGAACCATATCGCATCTACTCGACTATTGATCGGGCGAGGGCCTGAGATTACGTTAATGTGGAAACTGCTTGAAAAAAACGACTGAATATAATATAATTGAATTTATTATAGAACAATATTATTATCGAGAGACAAGCAATGAAATGCTCATGGAATTCTGTTCTTCAGCCTGAAAAGCCAGGAAGTTTGCTACGTCGGAGATTCATGCCGGATTTGGTTTGCTTCTTAAGCCTGTTTGCATTAGCCGGTTCCGGACTGGCACAGATTTCTATTGAAGGAATTTCAGATAAGGGGGTTTACAATGATAAAGTTTTCTTCACAATCAGGACTGAGAGAGGTTACGACTATACGGCCGAGTTAAACGGCAATCCGATTGAAACGGGTGTCTCCGTAGAAGTTAATGAACCTGAGTATTACGAATTGTACGTGTATCGGAGCGAGCGGTTCTCCGGCATGGGGCAAAGCGAGCTGGTTCGCTTTATAGTCCGTGCAGCGGAGCGCGGGAATTCGGAATCGGGACTGCCACGCTGGAGCCCGTTGCCACCGATAAATTCAGCAGGAGCCGAGTTCGCCGGCGCCAAACTCAAGATCATCGCCCCGGCCGAATATCCCATGGGACTTGAAATCCCGGTAGTTGCCCGGGTGGAAGACGATTCAGGCAATCACCTCGGTATAAATAGTGATATTTCGGCTATCGGTTTTGAAGATCACCCATTACAACTTCTGCGTGGAGTCGGACATGTTTTTCTACCAGCCGCCGCGGAACCGAATATTATTTCATACGTTGCAGAAATTCAGTCTCTTCAGACTACCAGGCAAATTACAATTGAAGCCTCCACAGCATGGCAAACAGTTTCCGGGGATATTACCGCTTCGGCCGACTGGGGAGAAAATGCCCGGATTCACATTAATAGTGTCAGTGGAGATTTGCTGACAATAGCATCAAGTGCAACTCTGACTATAGGTGCCGGAAGTGTAATCATAATCGACCCTGATATCGAGATTGCCGTGCAGGGTAATATAGTCGTCAACGGCACTATGGAGCGGCCTGTTGTCTTCACTGCCCGGGACAGGGCAGTTCCCTGGGGAGGTTTCCTTTTTGAGTCAAACTTATCCCGCGGGGAATTTACAGGCGCGATTTTCACGGGAAGCGGCGCCGATTCCAGGTGGTTCGACAACAATCCGGGCCACGGCGGCAGTCACCGCAAGAACCAGTGCCTGTTTTACCTCTCCGGCGGTGCTCATGCAACCTTAACTGATTGTTACCTGGTGGACAATTATGGTCAGGCCGGACATGGTGAGAACTCATATTTGACTATGACAGGCTGTCTTGTTCAAAAATGTACAACTATAGGTCAGTACAATGGTGGTGAAGTAATCTTCGAAGATTGCGCACTTATCGAGTTTCCCTCTGCGGCGGCTTCCTATATCGACGGTGACAATGACGCCATTTATCTGACAAATGGGGCGCATTCTATGACTGATTGCCTCATCGGCTGGGCACTGGACGACGGCATCGATGCAGGAGGCAGTTCAAGAGGTACCCTAACTGTCAATAACTGCTGGTTCGAATCATGCTATCATGAAGGTATGGCCCTGTCAGGGCCAAAAAATATTTACATCAATGACTCCGTCTTCCTGAACTGCGGACAGGGAATCGAATGCGGCTACGATGCCCCGGACGTGAATGCAGTTAACTGCCTGTGCACATCTAATATGGTAGGCGCCCGCTTCGGCGACAATTACGACTGGAACTATGACAACGGCTTTTTGACAGTAACCGATTCGCTTCTTCTATTCAACAACAGGGATGTCTGGGGCCGTGCATGGGACAACTGGACAGTGCACCTGGATCAAATGGATATCCGGAGTAACTACCTGAGTGCTGCTAACACCAATTATCCCGACAATTGGATTTGGGATCCCCAGGGCGATCCGAATAAGGGGGACCTGCTGCAGCCATTTCTGTCCACACCTGCGTCCACGGTTGGAATCGGCCTGGCAACACCTGGAGATGTGTTCGATCTGGCGCATATTTCAAACAAGATTCCTGTTCGTCTCAGCACATTCACCACCATTTCTGTAGATGTAGACTACGCTATTGAAACAGAGGATGGACTTCACGACGGCGGCTCTTTGCAATTCATTCCCGGCGAAACAGTCAAATACATTGAGTTCGAAATTCCTCAGATCGAAGGCCTTGAGGAGCTTCGTGTAATACTCAGCAATCCGGTCAATGCCGAATTGACCGGATATCGACAGATAACCTATATGAACCAATAAAATCAATCTGGCTCCTCATCTTGGGAGGTGATCAACGGCGGTACCTCAAAAGTGTTAAACCAACCACTATGAGGGAACTGAATAACTACCGTAGTCCTGTGATTGCTCTTCTTTGAGGCCCTTCCATGGGCCAACGACAGTCATTTCTTTTGTGGCACGAAAGGAAATAGTGTTCGCAACTCGTCCTGCGTCGGCTGCCGTCCATACTCGCAGATCTCAAAGGCCTCCGCGTGCCGGATCTTCTTGCCCGCTTCCTCGCCGTACAACTCGATCAGCTTGTTACGATATTGGTTGGCGATGTCCACGTGCTGCTGCCGGAGCCAGCCCGTGTGCATTTGTTCTTGCCGGGCTTTCAAATCGGCCTCATCCCGGGGAAGCTCGCTCGCACTGCCGCCGCAGCCACCCTCAATGAATTGCGACACGAGCTTTGCCATCGCGTCCAGCTTTCGCTCGATCACTGAATCGATGGAGACAACAACGTCAGGGCGGAACGGATTTGGCTTCTGAAAACCATCTGACGCGTAAAGAAATACCGGGTTCTTCTTTATGGCGGGTACGTCGGGGCAGAAAAACGGCACCGTGACCATGTACGCCGCGTCCTGGACCAGGATGCCTGTGTAACGATGATCAGGATGATAGTCGTTCGGCCGGTGGCTGATCACAACGTCAGCGTTCCAGTGGCGGATCAACCGCGTGAATGTCCGCCGGTTCTCCAGCGTAGGCTCGATCTCGCCGTCATGGATGTCGAGCACTTGGACCGCATTGCCCATGATCTTGGCGGCATCCTGGACTTCCACCGTCCGACGCCGGGCCAGGGGACCACCGGCCATCTGCCAATGGCCGATGTCGCCATTCGTGGCCGAAACGAATTTCACGTGATGGCCCAGTTCGCTCCATAGACATGCTGTGCCGCCAGCGTAAACCTCGCAATCATCGGGATGGGCTCCGAAGGCTATAATCCGCAGCTTGCCGTCTTCCGGCGGCGTCTTCTCCACTGCTGTCACAGCCATCGCCAATTTTGTTGACGCTACGACGTCTCCGGCGGCGGATGTCTCCATCCCCAGCCGTGCGACACCAAGCGAACCCGCCAACACGAGCCCGCAAAGGACTCCACACACATACCATCGCCATCTGTTCATTGGACTTTCTCCTTTCTGAACGATCAGTCGCTATCCATATCTGATTTCACTTGGGGGCGGAAGAAAAAGGCTATTCATCCGCCTGACCACAAAGAACCATCCATTCGTTTAGAAAACACTGGCCGCATAGGATTATAACAGAAATCCACAGGTTCATACAACTTTTCTGAGTCTCATCACTCGTCCCAGGCATACACCACTATTCAGAAGCAGCTCCCATACCTCCACTGCAGACATGTTGTGCAAGCATGGTACAAAGGAATAATGAGAACGAAACAAAGATTCCCATAACCATTTCAACCAGCTGATCAAGACGCTCTGAGCACCTTACGGATGCCCCCAAAACACCATCATTTTTACGATCTGGAAAGCACCACAATTTGCGAGGTTGAGTAGGCCGAGGGAATTTCACCCTCGGCCCCTCCGAGAACCGGACGTGAACCTCGCAGCTCATCCGGCTCCTATCATTCAAACCATAATCAAATGATTTTGCTATGTTCAAGGACTCCTCCTGTTAAACAGTTGGTCCTTTGTCGATAGCTGAATGACCGGGGCCGTGGGAATATCATATAACCAGCCGGGCAGCGCCTATTCTAAATGTCCTTCGCGTATTTCCACGGCAGCGGGACGTCCACCGGTAACCATTACACGGTGAATTCGCACATCGGTCACACCGGTCGGCGTCTCGGTCGGGAGCCAGACGCCGGCTTGCCGTAACGGGGCGAGATGCTTGAGAATGGTCGCATCATCTACACCTCCGCGGTCACCAAGCGGGCCGGAGCCGGATTTCGATTTTGCAGGGTCCGGGCTATCGCCGACATTGGCCAGGAATTCGAAGCCCTTGGGCGCCGCCTCCCTGTTACTGGTATTAATGTTGCAGCCCACCAATCCGCCGCGTGCGGGAGGCTTCGCCAGGTTCAGCCATACGGTATCGGCACTGGTGCCGGGTTGGTACACCCAGAATTGATTGTTAAGCGCCAGCACACTCGCATCGCTGCCATCCCCGCGCAATTCGAAGCGGCATGTCTCTTTCGTCTCGACGGGCATCAGCATGCAGGTAGCGAGCGTGAACAAGCCGCGGAAGTTGTCCGACCCGATTGTTGCCGCATTTGACGAGGTGGCATACGAGAAACGCGTCGCATCGATACACAGCGTACCGCTGTCAGTTAGATGCAGGCCGTTGAGAGAACCGCTGCTCCGCTCGTGATAAACACCCCGTACGACCAGTCGGCCGCCGCGGCTCACGTCGTATTGTCCGGCAGCGGATCCCGTGGCCCCTGTGAAAATCGAGACCTGGTTCCTGGCACTTGCAGCGTTTGGACCGCCAATAGCTTCCACCCACACACCGCTGTTGCCGCTGCCCTGTAATGCACGCAGCAGGACATCGGTTTGGACGAGGCCATTGATGCGTAATGCTGCAGTACGCGGCTGATATTTCTGCTGTGATCCGTTGACGTTAAGTTGATCGGCGAAAATGTGCCCGCCCGGCTGGTCGTCGTCTTCGATTAGCAGGGCGCGTGCATTCGGAGCATGGATATAAAGATCGCGCAAAATTGCGCGGCTGGGACCATCCAGCCGGAGTAATACTCCGTCCTCAGCTCCTGCCCAGTTCAACCTGGTCGCAGTCTCACCTGCACCGTCACCAACGAGCTGGATATCACAGCCGGCCGGGATAACAAGGGTTTGATCCAACTTATAATTACCCATCGGTAAATGCACCACGGGTTGTTGGCCGGAGAGCTTGGAAGCTTCATTTATCGCCTGTTGGATTTGGCTGGAACTTGCGCCGGCGGCAACCTCAAAGACCCTGCGTTTAAGCTGCGGTGGTGTCGGCGGGAGCTCCGGCAATGCGTCTGGGATTAGTGTGGCATCCACGGTCTTCTCTGCGATACGACGGAATCTGCCGCGCTCGGCCACTGCATCGATGTCGGTGTAGGTGTTGCCCACAAATGTCTGATCAGCCCAGGTCATTTGTGCGGCACGGGTCTTGCCTCGGCATCGGAAGGTATTGTCCACGACGAGATACGGCCCGGCATTCGAGAGCTTCATGGCAAAGTCGCCGGTTGGGTCCAGCACACGGTTCCCGGTGATACTGGTGGGTGAGCCCCAGGTGTGCCCTGTTTCGAAGTCCAGGAACCGATGGGATTTGACGCTGGTGTTATTCACGACGGAGAATGCCATCAGATTCGATATGCCGACATCGGCGACGCGTGAGCGGAGGAAGAGGTTTTGCCATGCATGCCAGTTCCCCATAACGTTGAAAATACCTCGTCCGCAGTCTTCGAATTGGCAATACCAGACCCAGATGTCCATCGAGTTCCAGTTCACCGTTTGCACACCGGTTTCGCAATTCACGAACCGGCAGCGGAGCACTTCATTCTCGGCCTGGCCATTGGTCTTCTCTCCGCCAAATACCAGACCATTCCTGGTATTACGGAACACAAGATCGCTTGTTTCGTTATATGTTGAGAAACTCGGCCCATATAGCAGGCCCGTCCCTGCCTGCCCTCCGCCCTCGAACGTAAGGCGTGAGATTTTGGAATACCACGCATCCCACTGGAACATCGTGCCGCCGGCCGGCCCATCCCATAATAAGATGGTACTTGACGGATCTTCGCCGATGACGGCCACGCCCTGGCAGTCGGTGTGCTCCTTTCGCTTCGTCTGAACGGTGGCCGTAAGCCGATAGGTGCCCGCAGGAATGTAGAGGACACATGCGTTTTTATGCTCGGTCAACTCATCAAGCGCCCGCTGTAACGCCATCGTGTCGTCCGCCTTGCCGTCCCCTACAGCACCGCAATCGTGTCGCAGATCGCGCCAACTCGCGAACGGTCCGACAAATTCCTCCTCGGAGGCCGGAAGTGACAACGGCGTAAAACACACGATGAAACCTGTGACTATAATTCTCAGGGTAGTGTAGGTCTGCATTTCCATTCTCTACTTTCAGGAATAGCTGAACGTTCTTAATTCCATTTCCCCTTATCGCTGATGAACTCCGGCTGGATCTGCTCGATTTTTTCAAGACGCCGAAAATCGGAGACCGGCACCAGCGGAGTGATATGGTTTCGGTAATAAAACATGTCGACGGCCTCAAAATTTGGTTGGATCTCGCCTTCGATCTGATAGAGCCTGGCGACAAGCTGGGACCCGGGTACGAGCCATTGGTAGATTTCCCAGTTGTCTATGCCGGACCAGACGCGGTACTCGGATCCGTTCTTGCCCTTGGCCGAAAACGTTGTCTCATTGTAACCGCCGGAGAACGGCAGCATGGCATCGCACTGATGCTCGGCAAAGGTGAGTATCTTCGGCCCCATCCGTTTTCGCAGGTCGCGCATCAGCTTTACATGCTCCAGGTCCGCCCCGAAGCTGTCAAGATAGAAGATGATGCAGCCCTTGTCGATCATGTTCTGGAACCGCCGCCAGAGCATTTCACGGTGTTCGGGATCATCGGCATTGATTTGGATCACCTCGTCGCTCCGCCAGTTGCAGCGCACGGCCAGGTCGGCAGGCCGGGTGGTTACGCCGAGCTTTAGTCCTGCCTCGCGAAATCGCTGAGCCAGGAGCGGCCAGTTTTGCTCCACTTCCGGAGGAAGCACGTCGAAGTCGGGCCGATACATCGCCCCACGCGGATCGTCGCCGCCCTGTCCCCAAAGGATCACGCCCTGCCCGCCGGCGGACTTCAGCTTCGGTATCAGAGTCCGGCAGAAGGACTCGACGCCCTCGCTAAGATCAATCCGGCGATGACCGTCGTGAAAACCGTAGGGATTGGTGGATGAGACGGCATTCTGGCTGTGGTTCATGTAGTCAGAGGCGATCCAGCGGTAGTCGGCCTGATATCGGGCGGAGCCGAACGTAGCGCGGAAATGCTCGCGATATATCTCCAGCAGATGCTTCCAGTGGCGATTCGGGCTGACACGGATTTTAAGGTCGATTGTTGCAGCCCCTCGAGCGGGAATCGGGGAGCCCACAAAATACATCAGCCTGCGATCCGGGGATTTTTCCCGCTTCTCCGGCTCCCAACTTGAGTAATCCCACAGTATCAGGCTTCGAGTCCAGCCGATCTTCCAGGGCGAGGCCCCTACGCCAATAGAATTATCGGTAGCGTAGCTGCCGCCTATCTTCGACCAGAAGCTCGGATGACATAATTCGAGTCCGTGTGCCTGGAAGTAGCTGATATGCTGGACCTGCATCAGCCCCTCCGGCGGGCGATCGAAATGGAACACCAGCCCGGAGAAGCCCACCACGTTGATAGGTTCCGATGAGTGCTTGTTCTCGATACGGGATGAGATCGTTACATCCTCGCCATCGAAAGTATAGTCGGCAACGCATACCACATCCCCGGCGGTATGCCGCACGCATACACGATTGGCGGCAAGGACTTCGAGCGATTTATTTGCCACTGGTTCAGTCTTGACGATCCCGGAGCCGGAGTCCCTGAACCAGTTTTCAGCATTGAAAACGGACCAGCCGCCGGAAGCCAGTTCTCTCTGTCCGATGCGTATTGACGACAGCCCTTCTGTCGTAACGTGGAAGCTTATACCATGTAATGTCTCGTATACAAAAGTGCCCGGTTCATTGCCGGTCAGCTTGTGATAGGACGAAGCAGGCTCTTCTGCGGGTAGTCTGGTTTCTACCGTAAACGCCATGTTTTCGCCGCTATGCTGATGGGGCACCTCTCGGACAGACGCTGCACACAATTCGCTGCTGACGAAGGCCGAACACACGACAGCAAAAACAAATACAGGAATGACTTTCGCTGGCGCCTTCATCCGGATTATCCCACATAATTGTTCACAAAAGCAACATTTCACCGAACAGTATTTGCACAACATCTATAATACTAACCGATATTCCCCCGTGAGTTAAGACTTTTTCTTGCCATCGTAGCGTCTATCTGGCCACGGCGAGGGTTTTGGAGACTGACAGAGGCTCAGAATCCGTGAGTCGTGGTGAAAGAGCAGAGTACTATGGCCGGCGGGAAAGAATCCTGGCGAAGCGGACCAAGTTAAAAAGAGGGTTCAACTACAAAATTGTTGGTTAATTAACACATGATTATAAAAGGATTTATTTATTACTTGTATCATATAGCCACCAGCTTTTTTGGAGGAGAGCCTTAAATTTTGGGATTTCATACTTGAATTCCGCTGAAATCTATGTTACCTTATGTATGAGTTGGTAACTAATGTTACCATTAAATATATTCAGTAACTATATAACTACAGGTAACATATATGGTTAAGCAGAAGTATATCACGATACCGCAATTAGCTAAACTGTTAGGATTAAGCCGTATTGAGGTTTACAGGAAGGTCCGGAAAAGTCAGATACCGGCCATAAGGATAGGCAGGAACTATGCGATCTCAGACCGAGATGTGGCACAGATTTTAGGCAAAGAAATGAGCGGCAAAGACAAAAAGCAAGTTAAGATTGCCTGCAAAAAAGCAGTACGCGATTATGGTAAGGTGCTGAAGAAACTCAGTAGAGAATAGTGAAAATAATTACTGTACAAGAAGTCGAATATCTTGCTTTTGAGCTCGCACGTGAGCATTTATCATTCGATGAGCCGATACCGGATTTTTCAACGCGATTCCCAAATATGCTTGAGAGTTGCCTGGTTACTCCTTTTATGAAATTCGGAGGCAAGTCTTTATATCCTTCATTGACTTCGAAAGGGAGTATACTCTTTTACCTTATGATTAAGAACCACCCTTTTCAGAACGGCAACAAGAGAATCGCCCTGACTACTCTGCTTGTGTTTTTGCACAGGAACGGCAAGTGGCTTGCAGTGGATTCGCAGGAGCTCTACAATTTCACCGTATGGGTAGCACAAAGCCCGGCGGTACTCAAAGATGAAGTCGTTATGGGCATAGAGAAATTCATTAAAAGTCATTTAGTGAAGTTAGAAAGCAAAGGCTGATAACACAAAAAAAGACAGGTGAGATTATGAGGGTCTACAAAGCTACATACAAAAACCCCAGCATTCTTCGGCTAAGACGCCGGAAGCTACATTTATTGTGTGATTGAGCCTTTCTTCATTCACTATATTGTACAGGCTCTTTACTGCACCGGTCTTGGGATCGTCGCAGCCGTGCAGACGCCAGCTCTCGATAAATGCCGCCGCCTGAGTAAGGGCGATGATTTCAGCATGAGCGGTCGGGTCCTGGAGCTGCTCTCGCTGATTGCAGG
>Ga0315288_10002163_pt1 | contig 25440 bp, 15 predicted proteins | sample YL17G11_20_MG_FD_203454 | JGI IMG/M metagenome (GOLD analysis project Ga0315288, IMG submission 203454) | Sediment microbial communities from Yellowstone Lake, YNP, Wyoming, USA - YL17G11_20 | ecosystem: Environmental > Aquatic > Freshwater > Lake > Sediment | place: USA: Wyoming | collected... | reverse complement strand
CGAAGGCGCGCAGGCCGACTAGAGGGGCTCCGGGCTCGCCCGCATCGCGGAGAGGGTCTGTCTCGAACCGCGACGCGGCAAAGCGCCCTCGCAGGTCGGCGCGAAACGCGGACTCGTTCGGGACAGCCAACGGCTCGGCGCTGGTGGGATGGGTCGGGCTCATGTCGTCGGCGAGTATAGGCCATCGTGCGGCTACGCGCCAAGGAGGGCCGCGCTGGAGGCGGCCCGCGCGGGCTCTCAGAAGAGTACGATGATCTCCCGCGGCATCTCCAGGTCCACCGGTCGCAGGAGCACCACGTCGGTGCGAGCCATCCCGCCAACACCCGCCGCTCGCACGTGGGTTACCAGGCGGTCGCCCTGCCGTCGCGACAGATCCTCGCGGGTCCGCACGTAGGTCACCGGCGGACATCGGTTGGTCCGGATGGCATCCGCATAGCGTGTGCGGAGCGGAGTCCCGTCCGACAGCAGGAACCGTGGGAAGAGGCAGGGCTGCAGCCCGAACCCGCGTGCGTCCACCGTGAGAACGCTCTGAGTCATCACGGCCAGCTCGCTCGACGCCGCCCGGCTGTCTGCGGACACTTCGCTCCCCAGGTGCACGAGGGCCGCTTCCGCCACGCCTGCGGCATCGGCGAATAGGTCGAGTCGGGCCGTGGCTGTGACACGTCCATCATCTCCCAGCGATTCGCTGGCGATATCGGCGCGCGCGGCGATGCGGTTGAGGTCCGCCGCTAGAGCCGGCAGGCGGTCCGCGGCGTCGCCGAGGGTCAGGTCACCCACGAGTCGCACGGCACGAAGGGCGGCGCCCAGCCGGGCTACCGCCAGGCGTCGCGCCTCGCCCGCGGCTCGGGCGGCGGGCGTTGGTTCTGCGAGAGCGCTCGCGGCAGGCACCTCGATGATGCCGTAGCCCCAGTCGGTAACAGCTCCTTCGGGGCCCAGCTCCAGCGCGGATGACACGCGCACGTCGGTGGCGCCCTCGCCCACCTCGATGGCTCCGGCCGGCGGGTGAATCAGCAGGGGCAGGGCCACGGCGAGAAGCACGGACCCAGAGCCCACCGCCCATATTCGGCAGCCTGGGCCCGGGCCGCCCCAGGGGCTCACTGCCGGTGGCCCTCCAACAGGGCGAGAAGGAGGAAGCACAGCGCCCACCCGATGCCTATCCAGCGAGCCAGCCGCGCGAGGAGCTCATCCTGGCGGTTACCGCGAACCACGCCGCCCGGAGATCCCAGGCCCGCGCCAAACCCGTCAGACTTGCTCGTCTGCGCGCCCACCGCGACCATAATGAGAATGCTCAGGGCCGCGCCAAGGCCCATCAGGAACTTGATCCCCAACTCCATGGTGTGACTCCTCGCGCTAGTACACAAACACACCGCGCCCCGGTACATCGAGGGCGATGATCGTGGTCATTCATGGGAACATCCGACCGGTAGTATACACGGGGCTCGGTCCGGCCACAAGACCGGCGCCCCACGGTCACTTCCTCTTGATGGTGTGCCAGCCGTGGCAGTCGGTACACACCGCGTCTTCGTAGATGAACCGGCCGTTCTCGCGCGCTCGGCCCTCCCACTCGCTGCGGAAGGCTTCGACGGCCGCGGGGTCCCGGTGGGGCCCGTGGCACTGCTGGCACAGCGCCCCCACCTCCGCCCGCCCGAAGAGCCGGTCCGGACGGGCCATCAGAGTCTCGTCCTGCCGATGGCGCTCCGACGGACCGTGGCAGCTGCGGCAGGTGATGCGCTGGGCGAGGTGCACGTCGACGAACTCCTCGCCCTCGAAGTCGATATGGCAGTAGACGCAGCTCGAGTTGCCGTCATCCATGGGCTGCACGGCGGGGCCGGGCGCGTCCTGTCCGCGTCCGGGCTCATGCATCATGAGCCCTCCCATGACGATCAGAGCCGCCAGGGGACCGAGTGTTCTCCTCACCGTACTCTCCGTTCCCGCAGGGTCGGACGGTCGCACTCCTCGCCAAGGCTGGGGTAGCTCGGCTTCCGGCCGGCGACCCGGTCCCGGTCCGTGGCCTAGAATCCGCGTCTTGATGAGACCAGAAGGAGCACCAGCGGATTGCGCCCGACGTTCTCGATGCGATATGAGGTCGCCGAACGAAAGTAGAAAGTGTCGCCCTCCCGGATCGCGAGGGTGTGAGCATCCGACAGGAGACGCGCCTCCCCCGTGACGCACATGGCACACTGGTCCTCATCGTATCGCTGAAGGCGTCGGTCTAGTGTATGCCCTGAGGGCACCGTGACCTGCAGCATCTGCATACGACGGATGGGTATGTCGCGCGTTAGTTGCTCGAGGATGACCCCGTCTTGCTGGGCGCTGGGCCGGTCGCTGGCCCGCAGCACAATCGCCTCCTCGGCCTCCTCCTGCGCCAACAGGTGGCTGGGGTCGACGCCCAGAGCTCGGGCCAGGGCCACCAGCGTCGGGAGCGACGGGAGCGCCTCGTTGCGTTCGATCCGCGACAGGAACGGGCGGGAGAGACCGGCGCGCGCAGCCACTTCCTCCATCTTCAGCCCGAGCTTTGAGCGCAGTTCGCGAGCCCGACTCCCGACACCGAGTCGGAGCGCTTCGGTGGTCTCCCTCTTGACCTTTGCCATCGGGCGGCCTCCCTCCGTGTCGCCAGTGTGGTCGTGCCCGTGAGGGTCGCTTCGGCGCGGCCTGGCCGCCTCCCTGCTCGTCTGCGGTGGCGCGGGCCGCCGCGGGCCGTCGTCCCTGCGGTCGCCGCCCATGTCCGTGCTATAGTAGTGCGTCACGAACTCGGCGCCCCGTTGCGCCTCGCAGCCATGGAGACAGTCGTGGGCCGGAAGTGGACCGTTGTCGCCGCGATCGTCTGTGGAGCCATTCTGGTCGTCGCGCTGTACCCTCGAAGGCACGAGGTGCTGGTGGCGACGGCGGACGAAGGGCCGTTGACGCTCCGCATCACCGCTTCCGGGCTCGTGGAGACGGAGAGTGCCGACGTTAGCTTCCGCGCGTCGGGCGAGATCGTGGGCCTCTATGCTGACGAAGGCCAGAGCGTTTCGGCGTCTGCCGTGCTGGCGCGGCTTCGCGCCGCGCCCCAGGTGACTGCGCCGAGTGGGGTGTCGGGCAGAGCATCCGGGCCATCGGGGGACTACGAAGTGATCCAGGCTCCTTACGACTGTGTCATCGTGGATGTGTACCACCGGAAGGGTTCGGTGGTGCAGCCGGGGGTTCCGGTGCTGCGCGTGGCCTCTTCCGAAGCCCCATGGGTGACCGCGTTCATCGATGCGGAGGACGCCGCGTACTTGGGGCCCGGCGATCCGATGCGATGCCGCGCGGGAGGGTATCTCAGCGAGCCGTGGGACATCACCGTCGAATCGGTCGGCCGTGAGGCAGTGCCTCGCCGCGACCTGCCAGGGTCGGCGCGCCAGGTACGCGTCCGCTGTCGCCCCTCGTCCTCCGCCATCGGCCTAGCGCCCGGCACTGAGGTCGATGTGGATGCGGAGGTCACGCTCGCCGGCAGCGCCGTTCGCATCCCCGCCGCCGCCGTGACCCATGACGGCCCGATGGATGTCGTCTATGTTGTCGAACGCGGTGCCGCGCATCGGCGGGAGGTACGAGTGGGGCCGAACAACTTCGAGCTGATCCAGATCCGGGAGGGTGTATCGGTGGGAGAGACCGTGGTCGTGCGCGGTAAGGAGCGGCTTAGGGATGGCATGCGCGTGGCCGCGCGCCCCCTGCCTCGTCGGCCCTCCGCCATGGGAGACGACTGAGCCGTGTTGGCGCCCAATGGTTCGAGCGAGGCGGCCCTGGTCGCCCGTGATGTGTGGAAGCAGTACGTCATGGGCGACGTGGTCGTCAACGCGCTCAGGGGCATAGACCTCGAGTTGCCGCAGGGGCAGTTCGCAGTCCTCCTGGGCGCCAGCGGCTCGGGGAAGACCACGCTCCTGAACCTCGCCGGCGGCCTGGACGCGCCGACGCAGGGCTCACTGGCCGTCTGCGGCCATGAGCTCTCGGGCATGTCGGATTCGGAACTGACGGAGTTCCGCCGCTGCATGGTCGGCTTCGTGTTCCAGATGTTCAACCTCGTGCCCACCCTCACAGCGCTCGAGAACGTGCGCCTGGTCGCCCAGCTTGTGGGCGATGGCGCTCATGCGGAACGCGTCCTGGTCGATGTGGGCCTGGAGGATCAGCTGCACTACCTGCCGGCGCAGCTCAGCGGCGGGCAGCAGCAGCGGGTGGCCATCGCTCGGGCTCTGGTGAAGCGGCCGAAGCTACTCCTCGCCGATGAGCCTACGGGCGCGTTGGACGCCGAGACCGGGCGCCGCGTTGTCTCCCAGCTCTGGGAGACGTCGCGTGAAGCCGGCATGACGGTCATGATGGTGACCCACCATGCCGCATTCGCCGCGATCGGCGATACCGTCGTCCGCCTCCGAAGCGGCGAGGTCGTGGAGGCGACCGAGCATGAGGCGCAGCACCCGAGCACCGTCGAGTTCTAGCCCGCGTCCCCCCGTTCCCATGTTGTGGCGGAAGATGGTCGCCGACACACGGGCCCTGGCGCGAGAGGCGGTGGCGCTCATCCTGCTCGTCGGGCTGGGCACGGCGCTGTTCGTCTGCCTTCATCAGGCGTACGAGAACTTGGCCGCGGGCTATAGGTGGCTCTACGATCGCACGCACTTCGCCCACGCCTCCGTGGTCCTCAGTGGCGGCCCCGAGAGCCTCGTGGCCCGTGCTCGGACGATACCCCATGTGACGGAAGCCATCGGGAGGCCGGTACAGGACGGGACGATCATCCAGCGGGATCGCGAGCGGAAGCGCGTCAGTGGTCGGTTCATCGGTCTGCCGACGAAGCGGCGCCTGCCGGTGAACGATGTGTGGGTGAGCAACGGGCGGTACATCGCCGGCCCCAATGAAGCCCTCCTGGAACACCAGTTCGCCACGGAGAACGGCTACGCGATCGGCGATCGCATCCGGTGCTCCTACAAGTCCATCGAGCGCGAGTTCACCATCGTCGGGTTCGCCGTGAGCCCGGAGTACATCTGCCCGGTGCCTTCGGAGCACGTCCTTTTCGTAGCCCGGGGCACTTTCGGCGTGGTGTTCATAGATGAGGAGCGCGCCCGGCTGTGGTTCGGCACCGGTCGGCAGTTGCACGACATTCATTGCCTCACCGAGCCCGGATACGAGGATCAGGTGCTCGCGCAGCTCAAGGGGCTGGCGGACTCGTACGGGATCGTCTCCGCCTTCACACAGCAAGACCAGCCGAGTCAGACGCTGCTGAAGATGGACCTGAGAGTGGTCGGGCAGCTCAGCTTCTGCTTCCCGACCCTATTCCTCTGTGCGGCGGGACTCCTCCTGTACGGCGCCCTATCGCGCATCGTTCGTTTGCAGGTCGCTGTCATCGGAGCTTTGCGCGCCTGCGGGTTTACGCGACTGCAGATCCAGGTGCAGCACACGGTTCAGGGCCTGCTCATCACGGTGGCGGGAGCGCTCCCGGGCCTAGTGCTGGGGCACTTCATGGCGCAGAAGCTCACCTCCCTCTACGTGCAGGCACTGCGCTACCCGATACTCGTGTCCGAGCCACGGCTGGGCACGATGGCGACGGGGCTGCTTATGGCCGCGGCCACGGGTCTGGCGGGCGCCTACGTCCCCGCCCGGGTGGCTTCGCACCTCCGGCCGGCGGAGGCCATGCGCGGCGAGGTGAGCGCCGGTGCGCGGACCGCGCGCATCCAGCGCGTGCTGCGGTTCACACAGGGCGTGGGGGTCGCCTTCCGCATCCCCCTGCGCGGTCTCGTTCGCCGCGTGTCGCGCACGGTCATGGCCGTGCTCGGGATCGCCGGGGGTGTGGTGATCATCGTCATGACATTCGGCATCCGGGTGGCGAGCGAGGACTCCCGCCGGGAGTTCCTCACCGAGAGTCGGCGCTACGAGCTCGATGTGAGCTTCACGCGCCCGAATGCCGAGAGCGTGGCGCGTGCCACGTGTGCGATACCCGGGGTGACGGGGGTGGCACTCACGGTGAGCTTGCCGGTCCGGATCAGCACGCCCTACGGGGACGGTCGACTCACACTGACAGGCGTGGAGCGTGCGCAGCGGCTCATGCGCGTTCGGGCCAAGGGGGGCGGGTTCATGAGTGTGTACCCGGGCATGGTCTGGCTCCCGGAGCTTCTGGCCAAGCGGATCCTCGCTGAGCCGGGCGACCTGGTCCGCGTGCAGTGGCTGGGTTCCTCACGTCGTCGACACCTCGAGACGGAGCTGCATGTCGCTGGGATCCTCGACGTGGCCATCGGGAACACGGCGTACGCCGACTACGACGACGTGCGCAGGAGCCTGGGCGATCGCGCCTACCCCGAGAGCACCTACGGCGCCCTCCTGGCCTGTGACCGCTCCCTGGCATTGCCGGTCCAGCACCGACTGGTACGTTCGCCGGACGTCGCCTGTGTGTTCACGACAGACGACATCCGCAAGCAGCTCAATGAGCAGTTCGCCCTGATGGTGCTTTTCACCCTTGTTCTCCTCAGCTTCGGCAACCTGCTGGCCGCCATCGCGATCCACAGCGTGGCATCCATCACCATACTGGAGCGAACGCGTGAGCTGGCGACTCTTCGCAGCCTCGGCCTCTCGGCCCGCATGACCGCTCTCTTGGCGAGCATGGAGCTGCTCGCGCTGGCACTCATGGGACTCGCAGTCGGGCTCCCGGGGGGAGCGTACCTGAACCGGCTGCTGATCGAGAGCGTGCGTACGGAGAACATCTCGTTCCGTCCTGTTCTTCCGTTGTGGGTGTACGTCGCTACCGCCGGCATGGTCCTGCTCTTCGTGGCCCTCAGCTCGTACGTCGGAATGCGCCGTCTCGCAGCGATGGACCTGGCCCAGGCGACCAAAGCGCGGGAGTAGCAGTGCAGGCATGGGCACGCATCATGCCGAACGGTCTGCCGGTTCGCTGGGAAGGACCCTCTATGGGGTACCTGGTCGAGTGGCTGTTCGAGAGGCTGTTCCGGGTCGAACGCCTGGCGCCCGATGATGACACCGTTGCACTACGCGTCGCGTTCCAGGTCCACAGAGGCCGTGAGATCGTCCTCGGCGATGGGACTCGCATCGAGCCTGGAGCCCGGATCGTCGAGCTGCACGTGCGCAACGACCTGCTCGCGGGCTTCCACCGTGCGTATGACGACCCGCGTCGTGTCGGGCTGGCCTACATGCGCGTCATGCGCCGCGCGATGAGGGTGTTGGCGATCCGATGGCGTACCGACCCGAGGTTCGAAGGTGTCGTCGCCGTCTACGGTAGGAACCTGTTCCCTGAACATTTGCGTGATGGGGGTTTCGAGATGAGGGAGCTACTCCCGGCGTGGCGGCGCAAGCTGCTAAGCTGGCACGTTCGCCGGATCGTCACCGGTGCCCACCCGCGGGGACGCGAGCGCGTGATGCTGGATGGCAGGCCTCGTGAAGTGAAGGAGCTGTGGCTCTCGTGGGGGATGTGCCTCCGCCACTTTGGCGGTGGGCGAGCGCCCGTCACGGAGCAACTGCCGTCGGATGAGGAGTTGCGTCGATGACCCGCTCCAGGCACATTCTCGGCTATGCAGCGCTGGCGTGGCTCGCGGCGATCGGCGCGGGCTGGGCCCAGGAGCGTACCGTGCTCGTCGACGACCTCAGTCTCCCCGCTCTGTGGCGCACCGACGTGTGGAGCAAAGCCCCCGGGCGCATCGAGCCGCTGAGAGAGACTCCCCCCGAGGCCGCTGAATGTCTGGGGGCGATCGCAGCTCGCATCGCCTGGCCGATGGACGACGAGTTCCGCTTCTTCGGCCTCCAGAGCGTGAGTGGCCGAGGCCCTATCCCCTTTGGTCTCAAGTCGGTGAGCCTGTGGGTCCGGGGCGAGGGCGACGGGCACTACCTCGAATTGCACTTCGCCGACGCCAAGGGTGAGGACCGGAAGGCCGGTCTTCCACCGATCGAGCATACCGGCTGGTTCCATCATACGGTGAGCATCCCCGAAGAGTGGCCCCAACCCCTCGAGTTCAAGAGCCTGACCTGGCACAACTGGGGCATGAAGAACGCGGGCGGCGAGGCCGTCACCGGGCTGGCCCAGCTCGAGGGAGTGGTCGACACCTCAGCCCCGCTGGCGGAGGTCACAGGTCCCCGACTCGCGGCGGTACCCGCAGCCGAGCACGGTGTCGCCGACGCTGAGGGACGCTGCCGAGTCGAGGTCCGTGTATTCGACTGGGCCCAGACACCGACGGAAGCCGCCCTCCGAAGCCGGGTATCGGATGCGGCCGGCAACGTGGTCGGCACCGGTGAGGCGGCCGTGGCCGGCGAGGGAGTCGCAGCATCGGGCGTGGACGTCGCCCTGCCGCGGTTTGGTGCGTACGCCGGGTCGATCGACCTGGTGGTCGGCGGCGAGGTCAAGGCCTCAGCCTCCATCGGCCTGGCGCATGTGCCGCCTCCGGAGGCCCTGAGCGACGACCAGCGGCTGGCTTCGCCCATCGGGGTGAACACGCACTTCAACGCGCCATGGGAGCTGTTCGGGCGTCTCGGGATCCACTGGGCGCGCGACTACTGCTGGGGCTGGCTCGGGCGGGGTGAGACCGCGCCGCTCGGCAACGGGCTTGACTTCTCCGGGGTGCTCGACCGGGCGACCGCGGCGGGCGTGAACGTGCTGCCGATCACGCAAGGCTCGTTCCGCAACAAGGACCAGTCAGGCTTCCTCGACGATGTGACCGCCATCCAGGGGGGGTTCGCCAAGCTGTCGGCGGCCTTCCCCGCGGTCGACTACTGGGAGATCGACAACGAGCTGGACTACGCCGTCCCGGCCAAGCGGCTTGACCTCGACAACTACACGACGGCGCTCCGCGCGGCTCACGAGGGGCTCCTTCAGTCGGGCGATGCCACGCTGGTGCTCAATGGAACTGCGGGGATCCACTATGAGGACACGCTGGAGCTCCTCCGCTCCGATGCGGCGGACGCCTTTGGCGTCGTGAACTACCACTACTACACGGGGACGACGCCGCCGGAGACAGCGGTGGCGGACGTGAACGTCGGCGGCGATCAGCGTCGCATCGCCATGGCGTTCGTCGACCAGCTCCGTCGGATCAACGACGCCGCCCACGGCACCGGCAAGGGGGCATGGCTCACCGAGATCGGCTGGGACGCCGAGCGGGGGCCCGCCGTGGGAGAGGCGCTACAAGCCACGTACCTGCCCCGCGCCTACCTGCTGGCTCTGTGGGCCGGCACGGACAAGGTGTTCTGGTACTTCGACCGCGACACCGATGGGGACGGCATCTTCAGCACCTGCGGGCTCCTGCGCATGGACGGCTCGTTGCGCCCGTCGGCCGTGGCACTCGCCACTCTCTCCCGCGAGGTTGCCACCGCGGAGCTGCTCGGCGCTATCGACGTGGGAGAGGACGCCTGGGCGATGGCGCTGCGTCGTCCCGATGGTACGTTCGTCGTCCCGGCCTGGTCGGTCCACGGGGAGCGCCCGGTCCCTCAGGCGTTGGCGGAGGCTGAGGGCGTGGATCTCTTCGGCAACGCCGTACGACCGGCGGCAGTCACGCCGGAGGTCACCTACTTCCACCTCCGTTCGCTGCCCGAGCTGTGGCAGCGACAGCTCGAAGCCCGGTGGCTGTCGCCATCGATCCTGACTGCCGTACCCGGAGGCGAGGTAACAGCGTCCGCAGCGCCAGGACAGGGGCGACTGGCGTGGCGCGAGCTGCCGGAAGGCGTCGATGCAGGCCCCTGGACCGTCGAGGGCGATCGGGCGACATCGCGGCTCCGGGTGGCGCCGAGCACTGCGGTCGGCCGGTACCCCGCGCGGGCGGTTGCCGAGGGCGACGGCTGGCGCCGAGAGTGGACCGCTGCCATCTCGGTTGAGCCGGCGCTGGATGTCGCCGCCGGGCCCTACCAGGCGGGCCAGCCCCTGGTCATGAGCGTCCGTACGTACGGTGATGGCGTGCACGTCACCGCGCGGCTCGACGGAGACGGGGTGATCGCGCCGACGGAGTTCGACCTCGAGCCCGGCGGGGTGCAGGGCATCGCGGTGGTGCCGAGCGCCCGTGCCGAGGGGGTCCTCCGCGTCGAGTTCGCCACCGACACGGGCGTCACGCAGTGGGCGGACGTCCGTCCTTCGCGGCTGGGCCTCAGGCGCGTCGGCGGAGTCCGCACTGACGGCGTGCTCGACGACTGGCCGCCGGAGACGGCCGTCGTTTCGGGCGCCCTGGTCCTGAACGGCGATGCGCCCGGCCTGGATGTCCGGCTCGGATGGGAGCCGGGCGCCCTGCTGCTGTGCGCGTCGATGCCGGTGCCCGGGATGTCGGCGGCCAATCCGCAGTCGTTCTGGGACTTCACGAACATCGAGCTGTTCGTTGACGGCTCTCCGCGAGCTCGTGCCTGGGGCGCCGCTACACGCCAGTTCTTCTTCGTGCCCGAGCGAGGCGGCGACGGCTGGAAGCTCACATCCGGCCTCTGGGAGCGCCCGGCGGGGCGCGCGATCATGGGCACGCCGTGCGAAACGGCGGCGCGGGTTGAGGGAGACGTCCTCCACGCTGAGGCCCGCATACCGACCGCGGCCCTCGGCTTCGACCTGGCGCCCGGCATGCCGCTCCGACTGGGCCTGGCCCTTCAGGGGGTCTGCCGGGACCGGACCTGGCAGGCAGCGTGGCCTCGTCTGAAGACCGCCGGTCTCCTTGACGGCCCTGCGTCTTGGGGCGAGGTGCGCCTGGCGGAGTAACCGCCCCCGCCCACGGGGTGCCCCGTCCACGGCAGGACGATGGGCGTCCTTCGACGAATCCTCTCACCCCAGGTACCCTGTGGAGTGCGGTCTCGGGGTTGCGTACTGCGGAGGAACGCCGATGTTCACTGGTCGTGTGGGTCGAGCCCTGTGTTGGGGTGCGATCGTCTCGTCCATGGTCCTGCTGGCGGGCGGAGCGCCCGCCGGATCGCCTGAGGTCGCGAAGCCAATGCTGGCGCACTGGACCTTCGATGAAGCGTTTGGCACGCGCTGTGCCGATTCGGGCCAAGGCGGCTACCACGCGCTGCCCGTGCCGGGCCGCGGGGTCGTGCAGCGGATCCCCGGCCTGCTCGGGAACGCGCTACTCCTCTCGGGCGACCATATCCTCCAGATCACTGAGCAGCCCAACATCGGTACGGTCTCCGAGCTTTCCCTGAGCGCCTGGGTCATCCCGACCGATCTCAGCAACTACCGGGAGATCTTCCGCAAGGAGGACGGCGAGAACCGTGTTCTGTTCTCCTTCCAGGGCGATGGCACCATTCTGTCCCTCGGGCTCAATATCGACGGGTACATCGAGTGCGATGCGCCTATCCGGCCCGAGCAAGTGCTCGACGGGAACTGGCACCTCTGTGCCGCGACGTTCGACGGTCGGGCGATGCGGGTCTACCTCGATAGCGTTGAGGTCGGCGCGCTCGAACGAGTCGGTGAGGCCGTCGGGGGCGGCCCGGCGCCCGGGTGCATTGGATCCTCGAACGGAGGGGAGAGCTTCCAGGGAGCGGTCGACGACCTCCGGATCTACTCCGCCGCGCTGACGCCCGAGGATGTCGCCGCCCTCTATGAGGAGGGCCGCGCCGCTGAGAGCCCCGCTCCCGTGGACGTGGGTGGCGACGAGCCCGTCCCCGAGCACCCGCTACTCGCGCAATACACGTTCAATGAGGGGCTGCTCTCCGCAAGGGTGAGTACGACGACCCCTGCTGCCGCGATGGAGGCAGCTGCGGACGGGCCGGTACTCCACGTCCCGGGCGTGTACGGCTCCGCCTTCTCCCTTCGCGGGGAGAACCGCGTGGTGACCGCGGGCGGCCCGGGGCTGCGCGAGTCCAAGGAGATCACGTTCTCCGCGTGGACGCGGCCGGTAGACCTTAGCGGCTTCCGCGAGATCATTCGCCAGGAGTGCGGGGAGCGGCTGCTCTTCTCCTTCCAGGCAGGCGGCACCATCCTGTCTCTGGGCCTGAACGTCGGCGGGTATGAGGAGTGCGATGCCACGACCAAGCCGGAGGAGCTGGTTGACGGTGACTGGCACCACTGCGCCGGGACGTTCGATGGCGCTACCATGCGTGTGTTCCTCGATGGCCGCGAGATCGGTTCGCTCGCGCGCGCCGGCGCCATCGCCATGAACCCCGATGTGCCCGCCTACATCGGATCGTCAAGCGGTACCAGCGAGTTCTACCAGGGCGCCCTCGACGACCTCCGCATCTACACGGTGGCGCTTACGCCCGATGAGATCGCTGCGCTCAGCGAAGCAGGTCGCCAGTCGCTGGCGCATCGCGGACGAGCGCTCGAGAAGGGACTCGGCGGGGTCTACGCGGACGCTGGTTCGTTCGCAGAGACGATGGCGCGAACGCGCGACAACCTTGTCGCCCGGGAGGGTCGGCTGGATCTGGACATGGCCGACGCGCTGGCGATCAGGCTGCGCCAGGCCTACCCCGACGAGATCCGGCGGTTCACCGAGTACACGATGGTCGATCCGCTCGAGTTCCTGGCATCAACGGACGATACCCTCCGCGCGACCATCACGGAGCGGCTCACCGGTCTTCTCCTGGAATACGAGCCCCTGACGCCCGAGCAGTGGGCGAAACAGACGTCCGAGCAGGTTGAGCGATGGCACAAATCCGATGAGATCGCAGCCCGCCTCACGGAGGGCGCCGCGCAGTCCGCACCGATGGCGGAGTGGCTCGACCTGGTGCTCGATGCTGGTAGCCGGATCGACCTCCGCCCCTACCTCGCCGAGGCCGTCGCTCCCTACGCGAAGCCGGAAACGCCCGTCACCCGCGACCTGACCGCGGAGGAGGCTCGAGCTGCTCTGGAGCGCGACTGGCTCCACCAGGCGGGCGGCAACCCATCGCCTGAACGCATACGCGATGAGATCCGGTGGACACACGACCTTGTCCGGCGGATCCGTCGCGCGGCCGACGAGCATGCCGACTTCGGCCCGCAGCTTGCCCGCCTGGCAGAACTGGAGATGCAGGCGGTGGGTCTCACGGAGCCGAGCACCGAGGTCTACTTCGCGGTGCGCGAGGTCAAACGCGAGGTCATGTTCGCGAACCCCGTCGTGGACTTCCACCGCATGTTGTTCGTCGACATGCCCTATCCGCAGGGCTCGGAGTGGCCCCACGAGACGCGGCATCGCTTGGGCTACATGGCCGTTCCGGGCGCGCGCTTGATGGTGCTCGAAGGTCTCTCGCCCAGCGGTCATTTGACGCAACTCATGCCGCAAGCGCCGCTCCATGGGTCGTTCTGGCGGCCCGACGTGTCCTTCGATGGCCAGCGCGTGCTGTTCTGCTTCAAGCCGCACAACGAGAAGTCGTTCCACCTCTACGAGGTCCACGCCGACGGCACCGGCCTTCGGCAGCTCACCGACGGCCCCTACGATGACCTCGACCCCATCTACCTGCCCGACGGCGAGCACATCGCCTTCTCGACGACTCGCGGGCATACGTACGTCCGGTGCATGCCGCCGACCAATGCGTACGTCCTCGCTCGGTGTGACCTCGATGGCGGGGACATGTACTTCATCTCGGCCAACAACGAGCCGGACTACCTCCCATCGGTGATGGATGACGGCCGCATCATCTACACGCGTTGGGAGTACACCGACAAGCCTCTCTGGCGTGCCCAGAGCCTCTGGACCGTCCACCCGGACGGCACGCAGGTTAGCGTGTTCTGGGGCAACCAGAGCGTCTGGCCGGACCTGTTGAAGGACGTTCGCTGCATCCCCGGCAGCCCGCGCGTCATGTTCACCGGCAGCGCGCACCACGGCTGGTTCAGCGGGTCCGTCGGCATCATCGACCCCGACAAGGGATTCAACTTTCCCGACGGGCTGACCAAAGTCACCGCGGATGTGGCATGGCCCGAGGTCGGCAACGGCCCTGTGGATCCCATCGAATCGCCGAGCTACCACCCGAGCGGCGCCTACGGCGGTTACTACTCGCCCTATCCGCTAGGCGAGCGGGACTTTCTCGTGTCCGCGAACCGGAACGGGAAGTTCGTCCTCTACCTCATGGATGTCAACGGCAACCGCGAGCTGATCTACGAGGGTGTGAGCAACATCCTCCACGCCATCCCCCTCCGGGCTCGGCCGAGGCCGCCCGTGCTCCCGGATGCCGTTGTCTGGCCGACCCGCGAGGAGCGAGAGCGCCCGGCCGATGGGGTCATCTTCACCGACAACGTCTATGACGGCGCGCCGGAGCAGCTCCAGGGCAAGGCCCGGTACCTGCGCGTGCTCAGCATCGACCCCAAGACCTATAGCTACTGGTACAAGCGGCCCTACATCTCCACGGGCCCTGAGGTGTCCATGGTCCAGTCGGAGGGCGTGAAGCGCATCATCGGTACGGTCCCCATCGAGAGCGATGGGTCAGTGGCCTTCTACGCGCCCCCTGGGAAGGCGTTGCACTTCCAGTTGCTCGACGAGCACCAGCGCGCCCTCCAGACGATGCGGAGCTTCGTCAACGTCATGCCGGGCGAACGTCGCGGCTGCCTCGGGTGCCATGAGCTGCACAGCCGCGCTCCAGCCTACGGCGGCAAGTCCCTGGCGCTGGCGAGGGAGCCGCAGGCCATCACGCCGCCCCCCTGGGATGACGTGACCGTAAGCTACACGCGCTATGTCCAGCCCGTTCTCGACCAGTACTGCGGGAAGTGCCACGAGGGCGATGGCGAGGCGCGCAAGGTCCTCGACCTGACCGAACGCCCGGGGTTCCTCAGCTTCGACGAGCCCTATGTCACGCTCACCGGTAGTCCGACCTGGAGCGTGCCGTACCAGGCGCCGTCGCATCCCCCTCCCGGCTTTGGGATCGCGGACACGATCATGGTCGAGGGGTACGCCACGACTGATCCCGCCGCCTACAAGACGCCGGAGCCGATGACGAAGCTGTCGTACGCCAGCCGACTGATCCGCCTCGCGTCAAGCGGCGAGCACTATGGCGTCGTGGTGGACCCCACCAACCTGCAGCGGCTGATCGTCTGGGTGGACACGATGTGCCCCTACCGGGGCGACGAGGAAGTCCGCGCCATCGCGGACCCTGAGTTCCAGGGCGTGGACTGGCTCGCCGTGCGTCCGCGCATCGCCACCGCGCCGTACATTGCCCGCCCAGGGCCCATCGACTGACCCGGGGGGAGACATGATGAGAACCATCGCCGCGCTAATCGCGGTCTGCGCCGCGTCCCTGCTCGTCTGGCTACTCTCGGCGGCCGCGGTCGCTGATGGAGCGCCATCGCCTCCGTTGAGCGAGCGCCCGAGAGACAACTGGCAGTTCAAGTTCGACCAGTTCGTCATCGGCGCGTGGTGGGGCCCTGATGCCACTGACGCGGAGATCAAAGCCTATGCCGAGTGCGGGTTCAACGTCGTCATGGGCGGGCGTTACATGGAACTCGACCGCTATGGCGACCCCGAGGCCGCCCAGCGGGAGCTGGACCTTGCCGCAAGATACGGCTTGGGCATGATGTTCGACACGTACACGATGAACGATCGGCCCTGGGGCGGGAGCGAGGGGCCCTTCGATGAGCACCCGACCCACCATCCTGCCAACCTCACCGAACTGAAGTGGCTCTATCAGCGGATCGGGAAGCACCCGGCGCTGGTTGGGTTCATGATCGGCGATGACCAGGGCGCGGTCTCAGAGCGGGCGCGCGACTGCACGCAGTTCCTCTTCGAGCAGGGGCCGCCGCATCTTATGCCATGGCTCTGCGGCTGGATCTCGCCCGAGAACCTTGCGGCCAGCAACAACCCCTTCGAGGACCCCCAGATCTACCCCACGCTCTACCAGTGGGACCTACCCGCCGAGGGGCATACTCAGGCCTACGCCGCGGCCTACTGGGGCTTCAGCCGAGGCTGCCAGGCGAACGGCGTCATCTTCTGGCCGATGTTCAACGTCTCGGCCTGGGTCGCGCCCGATCGCCACGACCAGTGGGCGTGCTGCCCGAGTGACTCCCTCGTCCGTTTCCCGGCCTACGCTGCGCTGGCCTATGGCGCGGAGGGTATCTGGTACTTCTGCTACAACGGCAGCTCCATACAGAACCAGGGACCGCACCAGACCGACGAGGAGGTGCGCGCCGCCCTCAGCCCGCTCTACCCGGTGGCACAACGCATCAACCATCGCATCGCCGCCTGGGGACCCATGCTGCTGGGACGCACATCCACGGGGCTGTTCGGCACGGCGTTCGACCTGGGGAAAAGCGCGCCGTCGCCATCCCCCACGGAGCAGACGCAGGGCCCGACGGCTGAAGGGCTCACGGCGCCGTCCGAGGGGAAGCTCATCGCGGGAATGGACGACGACCTCATCGTTGGTATCCTCACTAAGGCGGGTGAGGCGCCTCTGGCGATGGTCGTCAACTGCAGCGCGAGCAAGGGCTTCGACGATGTCGAGCCGCGCACGGTAAGCATCACCTTCTCAGACGCCGTGCGCCGCGCCATCGTCCACGAGCTGGGCGCGACGACGGAGACGCGAGGCAGTACCATCCGCCTCACCCTCGATGCGGGCGAGGGACAGTTGCTCGAACTGCGCGGCTATGGGCTCGATGCGCTGTGCGCCACGGAAGCCATCTATGCGGAGGCTGGAGCGGAAAACCGGTGACTGTCACCGGTTCTCCGCGGCCCTACTCCTCGAACCGCCCGACGACGAGGTTGTCCCGGTGAACGACGGCTGCCGGCGCCTCGCGCCCCAGCGCTTCGGCGATCCGGTCGCTGCGCAGACCTTGGATCCGCAACAGCTCGTCCGACGAGACACTCACGAGCCCCCGGGCAATCTCTCGGCCGGCCTCATCGGTGATGGCCACGAGATCGCCCTCGCCGAACTCGCCGTCGACGCCAACCACCCCGATGGGTAGCAAGCTCGCATTGCGATTGACAAGGCTATCCCGCGCGCCATCGTTCACACGGACCGCGCCGGCGGCAACCGGGGCGAACGCCAACCAGCGCTTGCGGCTCGACAGCCCCTCCTCCGTAGCGAGGAACCGCGTGCCGAGGCGCTCGCCGCGGACGACGCGCTCGATGACATGGGGCTCGCGACCGTTGGCGATCACGAGTTCGATCCCCGCGCGCGTGGCCCGGAGTGCGGCGTGGAGCTTGCTGACCATCCCGCCGGTGCCCGCCAGCGATGTGCTGTCCTTCCCCCAACGGAGGACATCGCCCGACACCTCGGCAACCTCGGGTATCACGCGGTCAGTGATGGCCCCCGTCTCCGGGTCCAGCTCGCACAGCCCATCGACATCGGACAGGACGATCACCAGGTCGGCCGACACCAGGGCAGCGACGATCGCGGCCAGCATATCGTTGTCGCCGAAGCGGATCTCCTCGACCGCGACGGTGTCGTTCTCGTTGACGATGGGCACGACGCCGTAGCCGAACAGCGCCTCGAAAGCCCGCGACGCGTTGAGGTAACCGGTACGGTCGGCGAGGCCCTCCCGCGTGAGGAGCACCTGGGCGGCCGTCATGCCGTTCCAGTAGAAGGCATCGTGGTAGACCTGCATCAGCAGGCCCTGCCCCACTGCGGCATTCGCCTGAAGCTGCGGGATGGCTGTGGGGCGCTCGGTGAGGCCCAGCCGTTCCATGCCGGTCCGGATGGCGCCGGAGGTGACCAGGACGATGTCGCGGCCGCCCTTCACCTCGCGAATCTGCCGGGCAAGCTTGCCAATACGCTGCCGGTCGATGCGGCCGTCGTCGTATGTCAGCAGCGATGAGCCCGCCTTGACGACGATCCGCCGGGGAGACTTGCTGTCCTTGGCGTGCGTGCTCACAGTCGGTGCCTGGCTCCAGAGGGTCGGAGAACCGGGGACAGCCACCCATTTCCACCGAGCGCCGCGCCGCGATCAGGTCCCTTCGCGCAAATGGGTGGCTCGCCGGTTCTCCTGCTCTGCGGCGCTGCGCTGAGAGTATACGCTATCTGCCCTGCAGCAGCGTTTCCACAGGTATCTCCTGGAACCCGGGGCCGCCCTGCGCCGTCGCGTCGGGTACGAACGCTTCCAGGTGAGCGCGCCAGTCGAAGGCCGTGAGGAGGTCCATCCCCTCGTTGGACTCCTTGATCTCACAGGTGCACGGGCCGTTCATGAAGAGGGTCAGCTCCGTCATGTTCTCAGCCGTGATGCCCGGGCCAACATAGGGCGGAAGGCTGTAGCCGCGGCCGAACACGCCGAAGACCATGGGCTCCGTAAGGTCCGCTAGGTCGGGCTCGATGGCCAGAAGCGCACGGACCAGCCAGGCCTCATCGGGTGACTTCCGGTCCACGGACATCCAAGCCGTCGTCGCGCCCTGCGCGCGAGCGTCGTCGATCGCGGCCCGAACCGTCTCCTCCGCGCCGCGGGTGCGATCAGCGTCGGTCCCTGAGAGCACGATCAGGACGCCTTGCGCCCTATCTGACAGGAGCTTGACGAGCGACCGTCTGGCCGGGGAGTCGCGCAGGGCATCGAGATCCCGCGGCGCCAGCCGCCCGGTGCGGACAGGCTTCCCGTTCGGCGCGATCACCACGTGGTAGGGCAATGGCCGATCGCCCGCGGCGTCCAGTGCCGCGCGGAGGTACCCCGGCAGCACGCGCGACGGATCCGCCACATCGATGCTGACGAAGCTGATGTTCGCCGGCGACTCGGGGCCGGTGGCGGCCTGCGACAGTCGCGTGTTGACCTCGGCATCGGCCGGGTCTTCGGCTCCCGCGTGGAAGTAGGCCACGATGTAGGGCTCCGGCTCCCAGTTCAGCATCGCGTACTGCCACACAGGAGTGTCGCACGCATGGGCACAGGGCAGCGCGAGAACGCTCGCGAGCGCGAGCAGAGAGCGTCTGACCATCGCGTCCTCCCGTCTATGCTGGAGGCATTCACTACGACTCGATCCTTCGGTTCGACACCACCAGGATACCCCGGGCGCTCGCCGCCGTCAGGGCCTCGGCCATCACTCCGCGACGATCTCGATCCCACACAGCACGGGTTCGCCCTTCACTACCTGGAGGCGAACGACAAGCTCCTCGCCTGCCACCACGCCGTTCACCTCGCGCGCCATCCCGCGCCAGGGCCCCCCTGCCTCCTTGGCCACGTCGAGCTGCGCGAGTACGGTGTGGCCCTGCACATCGACGTCGAACACGCGCTGCTCCGATGCGAGCCCGCGCGGCTCTACGAAGTACAGGGTCAGGCGGTACGCCCGGGGCGTCGCGCCGCCGAGCGGGATACGGATCTCCTCCAACCCGATGGCCCCTGAGGCGCAGACCCAGGGGCGCGGCCCCGACACGACCACGCTGGCGTGCACCCGGAACGTTTGGACCGCTTCGGGCGTAGTGACGATGTCCAGGTCGGGTGAGGGGCTGCCGGCGCTCGGCCAGTCGAGCCATAGCGTGCCGTCGTCGTCCCGCCGATCCCCCGGCGCAGCCAGGTTGATCCCCACCCGCTCGACGGCGCCGTCTCCCGGGCGCTCTGAGCTGAACGTCCACATTTCGGCCTCGGGGTCGTAGACGAGCCCGATCGATGACTGGTTCTGGTAGCTGCACGTGCATGTCCGTGTGTAATCGGGCACGTTCAGCACACCGGCGGCTGGGATGAGGTTGGACGTACAGCTCGAGCGGAAACCGCCAAGGTTGCCCGTCCCACCGTCCCGCGCCAGGTCAAAGTACCCCGCGGCTGCGGAGCGGAAGGTCAGGAGGTGCTCACTCCCGATGGCGGTGTTGCAGCCGTAGTTGCGGTCGAACGCCCAGGGCAGCTCCTCGCCGGTGACGGGATGCCGCCGCATGATGGGGTCGCCGGTTAGGAGGCTGTAGGCCTCCCGCTGGGTGATGAGGGTGTCATGGTGGAGCATCACAGGCCCGCTGTGGTTGATCGGCTTGTCCCAGACGACTTCGCCCGTGGCACCCCGGTAGACGGTGATGCGGGTCCCAACCTCGTCCATCAGCCGATCGCGGGCCGCGCTCGCCGCCTGAACGAGCAGCCCGTACTCCTCCGAGTAGGACAGCCACGTGCCGAACGCACGCTCGTCGTCGCTCCACACCTCGCGGCCCGTGCGAGCATCGACCGCGATGAGTCGCCCGCCGGCCGTGTCCGGCTCCCCGCGACGCCTCAACCGGTCCTCCACGGCATCGGGGAGACGGTCGATGCAGAAGACCATGCCTCCGCCCACGGCGATGGCGTTGTGGCGGAACGAGTTGCGCGCCCGGAACTCCCACAGGACATCCCCGGAGTAGCGGTCCATGGCAACGAGTCGGCTACTGGCCGTCGCATCGAGGCTCTGCCCGCCCAGCTTGCGCTCGGTGTACGGCAGGCCGTAGACGGCGGCGAGCGTCTGGCGGTTCACATCCGCAAGGTCGCGCTCGAGACCCGAGCCGGCGGCCGTCTGCGCGCGTCGGCGCAACGCGGCCAGGGCGGTCGCGTCCACGCGCTCACGCTCCGCCTGCGGGATCACCGACAGCAGATCGGGGAGACGCAGCAGCGCGTTCAGATGGCGGACGATGAAGTCGCGGTCGGCCTCTCCTTCGCGGCGGTCAGCGGCGTAGCCGACGAGCCCGGCGAGACTGTCCAGCGTCTGCTGCAGCCGCTTGGCGTCGAACGAGCGGAGGTCCACCGCGGTGAACTCGGGCGACCACAGATCCATGCGCGCATCGCCGCCGAAGAGGACATCCTCCCAGGCGGAGATGAACCCCCAACGCACCGGCTCGACGTCCGCGGGCATCCGGAGCTCCCCCAGGCGCTCGCCCGTGCGCGGGTCCAGTCGGAGGCAGGCATCGCCGTAGGCCACGTAGATGCCGTCGTGCAGCGAGACGTAGTTACTGCCGATGCCGCTCGCGCCGGGCTGGTGCCGCGTCTCGTCGAAGGGCTGCCCGACGTCGGGAAGCGCGGTCTCCCAGAGGAGTCGGCCGGTGTAGGAGTCGAGCGCCCGCAGAAGATCGGGTCCCTCGACGATGATGCGGCCGTCGACGACCTGCGGGTTCGGCCCGTGCCCATGGCGAGGCAGGATCGCCTCGTTCGACGGGCCGCCGAACCACAGCAGCCCGAGAGGCGCCTTCACCCGCTGGTCCGCCGACACGATGGAGTTGGCCGCGTCGGCGTAGTTGTGCGTCCAGTCGGCCGCTCCGGGTAACGGCCCGGCACGCCGCACGTACACGGCCCAGTCGTCAACCTCGTACTCCGTCCCCAATTGTCGGGCGATCCGGTGTCGGAGGCTCCCCGGCGCGACCAGACAGGCCGTGCCGCCGTACGGACGCAGGATCTGATAGGCCCGCGTGAGCACATCCGGGCGCGCGAGGCGTGCGGCCGTCTCGCTGTCCGTGGCCAGGACCAGCTCCGCCATGTAGGCGGGGATGTCGGGATGCGTCGGGTCATCGACGATGGCGTGGACGCGTTGGCCGTAGAGCCCGGCTGACAGCATCCTGCCTCGGAACGCGGCCACTCGATCGGCGTCATCGTCGACCACGATGACGTGTAGCCCCGCGCGAGCCACCAGGGCTTCGATGAGGCCGTCCTCGGATGGGCCGAGGACCACCGCGTATCCCCTCGGCTGTCCTGCCGCTTGCAGGATCTCGTCGGTACGGCGACCCCATGGCCCGACGCCTTCCGGCGTGGTCTCGGCCGGCATCGGGTGCCGGCGCGGCGAGACGCGTGCGGAACCGAAGCAGTAGAGCCGACCGACATCGGTCGACACGAACAGCTTGCCGTCTGCCGGCACCATGCTCACCGGCTGTCCCTGGACCGGTGCGCACCAGGTCGGGGCAGCCGCCGAGCGGTCCGTTGACACGGTTGCGACGCTGCCGGGGCCGGACAGCAGAAGGCGGTCGCCGGCCAGCGCGTGCAGCCGCGTGAGGGTGGACGGTACAGGAAGCCGCTCGATCTCGCGCGCCCGAGCGCGAGGTTCGGGATCGCCGCGACGGCCGGGCACCTCGTACAGCTCCGGCTCCAGCGCGGCGCAGACGACCCCAGTGCCTGGCCGCAGGCAGTAGACCCGGTCCGTGGCGACCACCGGCTGGGCGCCGAGCGTGAGCAACCCCTCGCCGGAGTCGGCCCGGTAGAGCGTCCCGGCGTTGTAGAACCACCCGCCAAGCGCAGCGACCTGCCAGCCGCCCCTCTGGCTCGTGTCGATCCCATAGGCGGACGTGTCGCACAGCCGATAGTACCGGAGGTCGCCGGTCCGGAGGTCGAAGCCCGCGGGCACACTCCGTCCCCCCGGCACGAGCAGCGTGTCGCCTGCGACCGCGAGGTAGCCCTGCGGTCCGACGCTCGCGAATGCGGGACTCTTGTGGGGCTGCACGGTCCAGGTGGCGCCCGTGCCGCTGTTCGACCAGAGCGGCTCACCGGTGCGGAGATCGAGCGCTTCGACGAATACGCCCATGAACGGCCAGATGCCCGCGGCGACGTAGACGACGCCATCCGTGACTACCGGCCCCCCGCGCACCGGCCAGGTGGAAATCAGGCGCCCGTTCCCGAGGACCCTCCGCACCCGCGGCGCCGGCCGGTGCCGCCACATCTCCGCTCCGGAGGCCGCATCCACGCAGTACACCCAGCCGTCGTCGCTTCCGAAGATGACTCGACCCTCGGCCACGCAGGGGGCGAGCCGAACGGGGCCCTCGGCCACGGACCGCCACAGCTCGGTCCCTGTGTCGGCATCGTAGGCGGTGACAGAGTCGGTCAGCATGGAGGCAACGAACACGCGGCTTCCGGCCACGATCGGCTCGTATGCGGCGTCGAAACCAAGGAGAGGCATGTCCGGCCATGCGGGCACGGGCCGAGGAAGCTCGCGCGTCCACAGCAGGTGGAGATCGCCGGGCAGCGAGTCCGCAGAGGTGTGGGTCCGGCCCCCATCCCCACCCCACATCGGCCAGTCCGCCGCGCCTCCGGTGAAGCATGAGATAGAGACCAGCAGACCGGCTACCGCCAAGCCCCACACCGGGGCGCGTACGACAAGCAACGTTCCCCTCCACCAGGCACACGCCGGCGCCGATCCGGCGAGATTGCGGGCACAAGCGCGACCAGAACGGGCCGAGAGCCACCCTATCTTAGCGCGTGGGGAGCTGTTCGGTCAGCCACCTCGACAGCTCTGTGCGAGTGGCAGGGCGGACGAGGGCGTTGGGAAGGCGCTATGGTACCCCTGGCGAACGCTGATGCGGTGCTACCGTACATTCCGGAGGTAGAGCGATGGTGACGAGGATGGGGCTGCCCGTGGTCGCGTCGATGGTGGGAGCCGCGCTCGTGGGGGTGGGCCCGAGTGCCCACGCCGCGGATGCCGTGCGTATCGTGGACCTGATCTGCGAGAAAGCCATGACACGCGCGGGCAGAACGATGGGGGTCTACGCGTGCATCGAGAACGGTACCACCGCGGCGCTGAGCCTGGAGGCCGCCCTCACGATGCCCGACGGCGTGCGGGTGGTCGGTGGCGAGGCAACGCAGGCTCTGGTCCTGGCCGCCGGCGAGGAGGCCGACCTGCACTTCGACATCACGGCCGACCGCGATCTCCACGACGAGATCCGGCTCGAGGTGCGCGTGGACGGTGCCGTGGTGGCCGAGCGTGTCCTGCCCATCCGGTTCCTCCCGGCCATGGCGCCGCTTCCGAACGGGTACGTCCCCGAGCCCCAGCCCGTCAAGTCGCCGCTGCTCGTCGGCGCTCACCACTGCCCCCTCTGGGAGGCCGACAAGCCGGGCATGTGGGCGCAGATCCGCAAGCACCCGGACCGTACGCCCGCCCTCGGGTTCTACGCCCAGGACAACCCAGAGGTCGCCGACTGGGAGACGACGTGGGCGGTCGAGCACGGCGTGGACTTCTTCATCTACTGCTGGTACCGCACTTCACAGGGCGGACCGGTGCAGACCATGTTCAGCAGCGCCATCCACGACGCGCTCTTCAAGTCTCGGTACGCGAGCAAGATGAAGTTCACCATCATGTGGGAGAACCAGTCGCGCGGCCGCGCCGGTGTCGCCGATGAGCGCGACCTCATGGAGAACCTGCTCCCCTTCTGGATCGAGAACTACTTCAAGCACGACAGCTACCTGAAGGTCGACAACAAGCCAGTCCTCTTCATCTACCGGCCGGAGTTCCTCATCGATGACCTGGGCGGTGTCGAGAACGTTGCTCGCGCCTTCGACCTCATGCGGCAGGCCTGTCGCGATGCGGGGTTCGACGGCCTGTACCTGCTCGGCGAGTACCGTGGCCTCGATCCGAACCACCTGCAGTTGATGAAGAGCCTTGGGCTCGACTACACCTTTGCCTATTGCTGGTACGTTCCGGACAACCCCACGCCTGAGCAGTCCATCGAGGCGCAGATGGGGTACATCGAGAAGACTCAGGAGCTCGGAGTCCTGCCCCAAGTCGTGACGGTCTCGCAGGCCTGGAGCGGTTGGAACGATGAGGGTAGCATCTGGTTGATCCCCCCGAAGGACTTCGAGGGGCTGCTCCAGCAGGCGAAGGACTTCGTGGCGACCATCCCCAGAGACCAGCTCGGCGGACGGATGCTCCTGCTGGACAACTGGAATGAGTGGGGCGAGGGGCACTACATCGCCCCGCATACCGACTCGGGCTTCGGCTACCTCGACGCCGTGCGGAAGGTACTCGCCGGCGTGCCCGGCGAGCATGTGGACCTCATTCCCGAGGACCTGGGCATGGGCCCCTATGACACCGCCTATCGGACCTACATGGCGGAGGACCGCGCGCTACGTCGGGAGACCTCACGCCTGGCCCTGAAGAACGGCTCGGATGCGCCGGGGCTGGTCGGTTGGTGGGCGTTCGACGAGGAACCGGGCTCGCCGTTCGCGCTCGACTACACGGGCCGACGCCAGGGGGGCAAGCTCGTGGACATCGAGCGCGTGGAGGGCATCGATGGCAGTGCCCTCGACTGCAGGGGCGGGTGTGTGGTCGTGCCCAGCCGCGACAGCCTCGACCCCGGTGAGGCGATGACAGTCGAGTGCTGGATAAGGACCGACGTTGCCGGTCAGGACAACAAGTGGCTCGTGAACCGGGTGTACCAGTCGGGCGACGCCGGCTACCGCCTCGGATCGCTAAGAGGGCGGCCGTGCTTTGAGGTGCCGCAGACGGCCTGGAGCCATCATCTGGAGGGCGATACCGAGGTACCCATGGGCCGCTGGGTGCATCTCGCCGGGACCTTCGACGGCAGTATGATGCGTGTCTACATGGATGGCCGGGAGTGCGGCTCGATGGAGCGCCCCGGGCCCGTGAAGGCATGCACCTGGCCGATCACTCTGGGCAGCTACGAGCAGGGCCACGCCGCCTTCTTCACCGGCCTGCTCGACGAGGTGCGCCTCTACAATCGTGCCCTGTCCGCAGAGGAGATCGCCGCGCAGGCGAGGCCGGGAAACCGGTGACATCCATGATAGGTAGGAGTCAAGGGGGAAACAGAGATTCCCCATCCGCCTCGGCCTGGAACGCTCCGGGTGGTCGCCCGTTACATTCGCGGTCGCTGCTGACCCGAGCTGGTGGCATCAACGCCACGGTTCTTGGTCCTCACGACCAGACATCCATTGGCTGCCTCAGGCTCACGGCCCTCGGGGGGCAATCGCCCTCAAGTCGAAGACCGCTCGTCGCGCGAGCC